>Ga0111539_10001024_pt1 | contig 36666 bp, 33 predicted proteins | sample RhiMethybrSRZTD1_FD_79667 | JGI IMG/M metagenome (GOLD analysis project Ga0111539, IMG submission 79667) | Populus rhizosphere microbial communities from Tennessee, USA - Rhizosphere MetaG P. TD hybrid SRZTD1 (version 2) (version 2) | ecosystem: Host-associated > Plants > Roots > Rhizosphere >...
CCGAGGTCGGCCACTTCGACGAAGGTCCGCAGTCGCTTGAGGTCCATCGTGCTTATCTCCAAAACGCATAAAGAATAGAACAACTATGTATTGGACGCAAAGGCGGCTCGCTCATATCGTGCGCACCACGCGTCAAATCAAAGGTCTCTCTTGCTAAATCCAGCCGGCGGATAGTCCGGACTTGGGCCGGGAAATCGTCGCCGATCGCTGCGCTGCCCCAGGAGGCGAACCATGAAGATACGGTTGCTCATTGCCCTGAGCGCTCTGCCCTTCATGCTGTTGGCAATGTCAGAAAGCCTGCGAGCGCAGCAGCGGGAGATGGATCCGGCGGCGCGACGGATCATCATCTTCGTATGGGATGGGCTTCGAGCCGACGACCTGACTGCGGACATTGCACCGAACTACTTTGCGCTCGCGCGGTCCGGCGTCGTCTTTGCAGACCACCATGCCGTCTATCCGACCTTCACGATGATGAATTCCGCTTCCATCGCCACCGGCGCCTATCCGGGCGTGCACGGGTTCTATGGCAACGTGGTGTATGCGCCGTCGGCGAAGGGAAGGAACGCGAAGGGAGCCAATATCGACTTTTCCTCGCCGGCGTTCATCGAAGATTTCGGCGTGGTCGAATCCGTACGCGACTCATACCAGGGAAGACTCACACTGGTTCCGACGATGCTCGAGGCCGCCCAGACAAAAGGGTTGACGACGGCGGCCATCGGCAAGTTCGGAGCCGCTTTCATCCAGGATTACAAGCGCGGCGGCATCATCCTGGATGAGGATGCTGCAATGCCACTCGGCTTCGCCAAGGAGCTGCAACAGGCCGGTTACCGCCTTCCGCAAAACAGCGGCAACGCCTATGAGGCAGGCGCATTGACGCTCGCGAATGCAAACGGCGACCCCACCGCTTCAATTCCCATTCAGCGGCTAAGGGATGGACAGACGGGCAATCCGCTCGACTGCAGCGGGGCGCTCTCCCGCCCCGGCTTCGCGTACCTGACCGACGTGTTCGTCAACTACATCCTGCCCAACAAGAAGCCGGACCTGACGATCTTCTGGTCGAAGGAACCCGACGCCACCAATCACGCGTACGGGCCCGGAACTTGCAACTCAATCGACGCGACCAAGATGAACGACGAGATCTTGGGACGGGTCCTCGCAAAGCTGCGCGAGCTTGGCTGGGAAGCGTCCACGGACATCATCATCACCCAGGATCACAATCACAGCACGGTGTCCGGCGACGTTGCGCATTTTCCGTTGCGCGCGGTCGTCGATCGCGGCATCGGAGCGGTTAGCCGCGAGGGCTACTCGGTTTCAGGTTTTGTGCGGACCGCGGAGCTGCTGAGCCGCGACGGGTTGAAGGCCTATGACGGAGCGGCATGCCGCGACATACCTGTGTTGTCCGGCATCATGGCCGATGGCACACATCTCCACTCCCGCAGAGATGACGAGGGACACGTTTGCGGACGGCCGCAAAAGTACACCTCGGTGAGCTATGCGGTGCCGAAGCCGCTTCCGGCGGGTGCGGTCGTTGTCGCGGCGAACGCCGGCAGCGACTACCTGTTCGTGCCGGATGGCAACAGCGATACGGTGCGGGCCGCCGTGGTCAGTCTGCAGAGCCGGCTGCAATTCGGGGCGATTTTCGTCAGCGACAAGCATGGCCACATCCCCGGCACGTTGCCCATGAGCCTGATCAAGACGGAGACCAGCGGAAAGGGCCGGGCGCCGGACATCATCGTCAGTTTCAGCTACGACGAGAACGTTGCCGTGGCCGGGAAGTCCGGCGTCAGTTACGCCAGTTCGATCAACCGCAGAGGCGATCACGGCAGCTTCTCGCCGACCGATACGCATATCTCACTGATGGCTAGCGGCCCGGACTTCAAGTCCGGCCTACGCAATACGCTGCCCACCTCGAACGTGGACATCGCTCCCACCGTCGCGCGTATCCTCCAGTTCAGCATGCCGCATGTCCAGGGACGAGTGCTGGAGGAAGCGCTGCGGGGCGGCCCGCGGGTCAGTGCGTATGCGGTGCGAAACAAGACGCACCGGTCATCAACGAAGGCCGGATTGACCGTGAAGCTGCCGACCGACCTGGATGGCCGGGGCGTCGATCCCAAGCTGAGCCGCTATTCCGTCGAGCTGAAGATGAAGATCCTCACCCGCGGCGCGTCGAGTTACACCTACTTCGACCAAGCCAAAGCCGTCCGTGAATGACCCTTCGCTGTGTTTCGAGAGGCTCGCGCAATGCGCGGTTGTTTAAATACCAACCCGCGTTAGTGTCCGTTATGGATCAATCGCGTCGGACTGGCGATGTCAGCGATAGTCTGCTTTGCCGCTGAGAGCATGCCTCGAAGTACCCTTGATGGCTTCTTAGCCCGCCCGGATAACCTGGGATCTGCATCGGCCGGAAAGCGCCTGGTCGGGCGTATGTGACCACCTCTCACCCTTTCCCCCGCAGCAGCCGCGCCTTCTGGCGCTGCCAGTCGCGCTTGGCTTGGTCCTCGCGCTTGTCGTGCAGCTTCTTGCCTTGCGCGAGCGCCAACTTGAGCTTGGCGCGCCCCTGCGCGTTGAAGTAGAGCTCGAGGGGTACCATGGTCATGCCCTGCCGCTCCACGGCGATGGAGAGCTTGTGGATCTCGTTCTTGTGCAACAATAGCCGCCGGGGCCGGCGCGGGTTGTGCTGGAAGAAGCTGCCCGCCGATTTGTATTCGGGGATGTAGGCGTTGATCAGGAAGATGCCGCCGTTCTCGGCGGACGCATAGCTCTCGGCGATGTTGGCTTGGCCGGCGCGCAAGGATTTCACCTCGGTGCCGGTCAGCGCGATGCCGGCCTCCCAGGTGTCCTCGATGCGATACTCGAAGCGCGCCTTGCGGTTCTCGGCAATGCGCTTGCGGCCGTCGTCCTTGCCGGCCGCCATGGGCCACGCCTCGCGGGGAAGGGCCGCTACTCGGCCGCCTTGGCCTGCAGCAGGCCGACCCGCTTCAAGGCGTCGTCGACCGCCTTCTTGGTGGGCTCGGTGAGCGGGGCCAGCGGCAACCGGCACTCCGGCGAGTTGACGATGCCGAGCCGCCAGGCCGCATACTTCACCGGCGCGGGATTGGTCTCCACGAACAGCGCATCGTGCAGCGGCATCAGCTTGTCGTGCAGATCGAGCGCCGTCTTCCAGTCGCCCTTGAGGCACGCCTTCTGGAAGTCCGAGCACAGCCGCGGCGCCACGTTGGCGGTGACGGAGATGCAGCCGTGCCCACCGTGCGCCATGAAGCCCAGCACGGTGGCATCCTCGCCGGAGAGTTGGACGAAGTCCTTGCCGCAGGTCAACCGCTGGTGCGTGACGCGCGCCACGTTGGCGGTGGCATCCTTGACGCCGATCACGTTCTTGAGCTCCGCGCAGCGGGCCATGGTGGCGACCTGGATGTCGACGATGGTGCGCACCGGCACGTTGTAGACGAAGATCGGGATGTCCACGGCATCGCTGATCGCCTTGAAGTGGCGATAGAGGCCGTCTTGCGTGGGCTTGTTGTAGTAGCCCGTCGAGTGCAGCACCGCGTTGGCGCCGACGCTCTTGGCGTGGCGGGTGAAGTCGATCGCCTCCTCAGTGGAGTTGGAGCCGGCGCCGGCGATCACGGGCACGCGCCCCTTGGCGACCTTGACGCACAGCTCGACGACATGTTTGTGCTCGGCGTGGCTCAGCGTCGGGCTCTCGCCCGTGGTGCCGACCGGCACCAGGCCATGCGTACCCTCGGCGATCTGCCATTCGACCAGCCGTTGGAAAGCGCCGTCATCGACCTCGCCGCCCCTAAAGGGCGTGATCAATGCCGTCAATGAACCCTTGAACATGGGTTGCTCCTGAAGCTTCGGCCCGCGCCGGACCAGCGCGGCGCCCCTCGAGTCATCCTGGACGCTTCACTTAGCTTGCGTGCGTCTCCGGCCCTTGATAACCCTTCACGGGCCCGGGGCAATCGGAGACGTGGGCAAAAAAACAGCGTTCCTGGCCCGAAAAACCACTATGCCGCCGGTCGGCAAACCACGCAAGGCGCAGCTGCGCGCTTTGCACCGGTCATGTTGATGCCTTGTTTGCCGGGTCAAAGCGCGTTGCCCCTTGCCCGCACCGCGTTGAGCAGACACCACGTGATCATCAGATTGGACGTGATGCGAAACGTTTCGAACTCCCTGACCGCCATCCTCCTCGCATGCGCGGCGGTAGGCGGCGCGGCCCTGCTCTCCGTCGAGTCGGAGGCACAGGAGCCCTCCAAAGCTCCAGCCGCCAAGAGCAAGCCTGCTGCCAAGCCCAAGGCCAAGGCCGCAGAGAAGAGCGGGGGAACGAGCAAGACGCCGGCCCAGCCGACGGCCGCGGCCGCGCCCGCCCAGCCGGCCGCCCTGGTCCAGCCGCTGGCCGAGGAGGCTAGCCATGTCGCCCGTTACGACACAGCAATTGCGCCGGTGCGCGATCTTGCCGTCTCCGGCGAGGAAGCCGCACGGTTGCGTGAGGCGCTGGCCGCAGCTGCGGGCAGCCGGGTCCAGGATGCCAAAACCCTCCGCGACAAACTCGCCGACCCTGCCGCCCGCAAGCTCGTCAGCTGGTATCTGCACCGTGGCGGATTTGGCACTGGCCCTGAGATTCGCGCCTTCCTGGACGCCAATCCGGACTGGCCGGACCGCAGTCTTCTGACCCAGCGCGCCGAGGAAGCGCTGTTCAACGGCGCCGCCAGCCCGCGCGACATCAAGGCCTTCTTCGCCAGCGCCGAGCCGCGCACCGCCATCGGCTTTGCCATGCTGGCGTCCGCCCATCTGGCCGACAAGGATGAGGCCAGGGCCAAGGCGCTAGCGCGCAAGGCTTGGGTCGATCTCGACATGCCCGCGGGCATCGAGCCGGGCTTCCTCAAGCTGGTCGGCGCGCTGCTCGCCGAGGGCGACCACAAGCGTCGCCTCGACCGCCTGCTGTCCAACGACACGCGCTGGGCCGGCGAGCGCAACGAGCGCGCCGCCATCATCCGCCGCACCATCGCGCTGCTCACCGAAGAGGAGAAAAAGACGGCCGAGGCGCGCCTTGCCGTGTTCCTGCGCGCCAAGAACTCGCAAAAGCTCATGTCCAAGCTGCCGGCGCATTCCCAGGCCGACTGGGGCCTCGCCGTGCAGAAGGCCCAGGCCTTGCGCCGGCAGAAAAAAGAAGAGGAAGCCTGGAAGATCCTCCTGGCAGAGCCGGAAGCCCAGGCCGGCGTCAAGCCGGACGGCTGGTGGGAGGAGCGCCGCACCAGCGCATATGCGGCGCTGCGGCTCGGCAAGCCCAAGATGGCCTATGACCTCGTGCGCAATCCGGGTACGCTCTCCGTCAATGCCGGCAAGGACGCCTCGTTCCTGGCGGGCTGGCTGGCGCTGCGCCATCTCAAGGACGCCAAGTTGGCACTCGGCCATTTCGAGGCCCTGGCCAAGGCCGCCGACGGGCCGCTGAGCCACGCCCGCGGCCAGTACTGGCTGGGCCGCACCTTGGAAACCCTGGGCGACAAGGCCAAGGCCCAGGAGCACTATCGCGCCGGGGCGGCTTATTTCGACACGTTCCACGGCCAACTCGCCCGCCTCAAGCTCGATCCCGACGCGCGCCGCCTCGACATCGCCCCGCCGGCCGCGCCGACTGCCGACGAGATCGCCCGCTTCAATGGCTCGGATGCCGTCAAGGCGGCGGTGCTGGTGCGCAAGGCAGGCCTCGACGTCAGCCTGTCGCGCGCCTTCTTCACCTCCCTGCGCCTGCACCTCAAGAGCGAGGCCGAGGTGGCCATGCTCGCTCACCTTGCCGAGGCGCTGGGCGACACGCAAACGGCGGTTCGCGTCGGCAAGACCGCCATCGGCCGCGGCTTCAACCTCTTCTACTACGCCTATCCCATCCACTCGCTGCCGGCCTACACGCCGCTGCGCCAGCCCCCCGAGCCCGCCGTCATCTTCGGCATCGCCCGGCAGGAGAGCGAGTTCAACACGCTGACCATGTCCGGGGCGGGCGCCCGCGGCATCCTGCAGGTCATGCCGGTGACCGCCAAGCACGTGTGCCGCGACTACAAGATCAAGTGCGACATCCCCCGTCTCATGAAGGACCCGGCCTACAACACCATGCTTGGCAGCGCCTACATCTCCGACCGCATGGCCGAGTTTTCCGGCTCCTACGTGCTCACGCTGGCCGGCTACAACGCCGGGCCCGGCCGCGCCCGCGAGTGGATCAAGGAGTTCGGCGACCCGCGCGACGGCAAGGTCGATCCGATCGACTGGATCCACCGCATCCCCTTCGAGGAGACGCGCGAGTACGTGCAGAAGGTTCTCTCCAACATCCAGGTCTACCGCGCGCGCCTGGGCGAAACCAACGCCGTGCGCCTCAACGCCGACTTGAAGCGGGTCTCGGTAGCACCGGTGGCTGCGTCCGACACGCCAGCTGCGCCGAAGTAGGTGTCATCCCGGCACTAGTTGCCGGGATCCATTGATCAACAGCTTCCGTCGGCCACTGTTGCGCTCCGCCCATCGGCGCTAGTATTCGCTGGACGCTGGATCCCGGTGACAAGCACCGGGATGACAGACGAGGAAGCCGGCGAAATCCGCATGCAGAGCTGGATCGACATCCACTACACCTCGCGCGACGGCCTGCGCCTCTATGCGCGGCACTATCCGGTGCCGGGCTCGCTGCGCCGGCCGGCGGTGTGCCTCGCCGGCCTCACGCGCAACTCGCGCGACTTCCACCACCTGGCCAGCGTGCTCGCGCGCCAGGACGAGACCGGCCGCGACGTCTATTGCCTCGACTATCGCGGGCGCGGGCGCTCGCAGTCGGACCCCAATTGGAAGAATTACTCGATCCTGGTCGAGCTCAACGACGCCCTCGACTTCATGGCCATGAAGGGCCTCGACCGCGCCGCCGTCATCGGCACCTCGCGCGGCGGGCTCATCGCCATGCTGATGGCGGTGCTGCGCCCCAACGCCATGGGCGCCGCGGTGCTCAACGACATCGGCCCGGTGATCGAGCGCGACGGCCTGGCCCGCATCGTCGCCTACGTCGGCCGCGTGCCGCTGCCCGCCGACTGGAAGGAGGCGGCCGAGCTCGTCTCCGAGATGAACCGGCGCCAGTTCACGGCCATCCCGCCCGAGGAGTGGGCGGACATCGCCCGCCAGCTGTTCAACGATGCCAACGAGCTGCCGGCCCCGTCCTACGACCCGGAGCTCGCCAAGGCGATCTCGATGATGGACGGTCCGACCCCTGAGCTGTGGCCGCAGTTTGCCGCCCTCGCCCACGTGCCGGTGCTCGCCGTCCGCGGCGAGAATTCCGACATCCTGAGCCCGAAGACCCTGGCGGAGATGGGCGCCCGCCACCCACGGCTGGCCACGTTCAGCGTGCGCGGCCAAGGCCACGCGCCGTTCCTGAGGGATGCGCCGACCATCGGCGCGGTGGCCGGGTTTCTCGCCCGCACGGACGGCGAGGCCTACGAATCGGCGCGTGCCGTGGCGTGAACCGCCAAGCGGTGCGGACCGGTTAACCTCTTGCGAATCCAGTAGCTTTCGAGCATGTGCTGGCGTGCGCCACAATTCATCACCACTTATGCGCGCGGGAAGGGGCGCAGATTCCCCTCTGCTTCGAGGAGCCAGCTCATGCTTCGCCAGGGTTTCCATCGTATCGCCGCGCTGGTCGCCGCCGTCTTGGTTGCAGCGACCCTTGCCGGCTGCGGCGTCAACAACATCCCGACCTATGAGCAAACCGCCAAGGCCAGGTGGTCGGAGGTGCTGAGCCAATACAAGCGCCGCGCCGACCTGATCCCCAACCTGGTGGAGACCGTGAAGGGCTTCGCCGCCCAGGAGCAGAACGTGCTCACCAGCGTCATCGAGGCGCGCGCCAAGGCAAGTCAGGCGCAGGTCAACATCCCCGCCGATGTGCTCACCAACCCCGAGGCCATGAAGCGCTTCCAGGACGCGCAGAACACGCTCTCGGGCGCCTTGCGCCAGCTGATGGTCGTCGCCGAGCGCTATCCCGACATCAAGTCGGGCCAGAATTTCCTGGCCCTCCAGTCGCAGCTCGAGGGCACCGAGAACCGCGTCGCCATCGCGCGGCGCGACTACATCGAGGCCGTCCGCGTCTATAACACCGAGCTCACCACCTTCCCGGGCCGCATCTGGCGCTCCGTGATGTACTCCTCCGCCCAGCCGATGGCGACCTTCGACATCCCCCAGCAGGAGATGCAAACCCCCCGCGTCGACTTCGGCACCAAAAAATAGCGACCCCGTGCGCCGACCTGTCCCCCTCCCCTTGACGGGGAGGGGTTAGGGTGGGGTGAACAGGCAAACGATGCGGCTCGTTGTTCTGCTCGCCGGCGGATCGCTCCAATGATCTTGTCATCGACGTCGCCCTCGTGGGTTACCCCCACCCCCAACCCCTCCCCGCAAGGGGGAGGGGAGGGGCGCAGGCCTCACGCGTCCGGAACTTGGCTCCCTGTCCGACTAGCCGTGGTGCTGCTCGCGATCGTTTGGTGCCTTGCACTTCCGAAGGCTGCGACGGCGGCAGAGCCCAAATTTCCTACCCTCACCGGCCGCATCGTCGACGAGGCGAACCTGCTCTCCGCCGACGACAAGCGTGCGCTGGAGCAGGAGCTGGTGGCGTTGGAGCAGAAGTCGACCGACCAGCTCGTGGTCTACACCACGCGCTCGCTGCAAGGCTATCCGATCGAGGACTTCGGCTATCGCCTGGGCCGCCACTGGCAGATCGGCCAGCAGGGCAAGAACAACGGCGTCATCCTGATCGTCGCCCCCAGCGATCGCAAGGTGCGCATCGAGGTCGGCCGCGGGCTCGAGCCGCAGCTCACCGACCTGATGACCAAGCTCATCGTCGAGAACGCCATCCTGCCGGCATTCCGGCGCAACGACTTTCCCGGCGGCATCAAGGCCGGCGTGCGCGATATCCGCGACGTGCTGCTGGGCGATGCCGAGGAGGTCAAGCAGCGCGCCAGGACCGGCAGCAAGCGCACGCCCGGAAGCGACACCGCGATGCCCGTAGCTATCCTCGTCATCCTGATCCTGTTCGCCATCGCGGTCGTCATGATGCAATCGCAGCAGACCGCGCATCCCGGCCGCGTCGCCCGCGATCGCCGCCGTGGCGGCCCCGACCCCTGGGGCGGCAGCGCCGGCGGCTGGGGCAGCGGCGGCTGGAGTGGCGGCGGCGGTGGCGGTGGCGGCTTCTCGGGCGGCGGTGGCGATTTCGGCGGCGGTGGCTCGTCGGGTAGTTGGTAGCGACACGATGATAAGGGCAGGACGCATGACCCTCGTTTCAGACGCCGACCGGCGGCGCATCGGCGATGCCATCACCGAGGCCGAGCGCACCACCTCGGGCGACATCGTGGCCGTGATCGCTCCGCGAAGCTCGAGCTATCTCTACGTCCCCGTGCTGTGGGCGGCGCTTGCGGCGCTGGCAGTGCCCTGGCCCTTCGTGTTCTGGACCTGGTGGCCGATCCAGCACATCTACCTCGTGCAGCTGGCCGTCTTCGCCCTGTTGGTGGCGGTGCTCATGCCGTTGCCCGCGCGCCTGGCGCTGGTGCCGCGCAGCGTCAAGCACGACCGCGCCCATCGCCGCGCCGTGGAGCAGTTCCTGGCGCAGGACCTGCACACCACCGTCGGCCGCACCGGCGTGCTGATCTTCGTGTCGGTCGGAGAGCGCTTTGCCGAGGTGCTGGCCGACGCCGCCATCCATGAGCGGGTGGCGCAGAGCGTGTGGCAGAGCATCGTCGACGATCTGACCGATGCCCTCGGCAAGGGGCAGGCAGGCGACGGGTTCGTGCGCGCCATCGCCGCGGTGGGCGAGCAGCTGGCCCGCCATTTCCCGCCCGACGCCCGCCCGCACACCCTCACCAACCACCTGATCGTCCTGCCGGCCGCGTGACGGAAGAATCGCGCCGCGTCAGCGCACGATCTCGTCCAGCAGCCGCACGAGCGCTTCCGGCGCCGTCACGTTGGGGCTGTGGCTGGCGTCGATCTCGTGGTAGCGCCAATCGGGATCGGACTTGAAGCGCGAGGAGAACTGCAGGAACACGTCATCGGGCGTCTTCCTGGTGCAATAGATATAGCTGCGCGGCAGCTTCACGTCCGGATGGCGCAGCTGCAGCGGCTGGGCGAACGTCTTGACGGGCTGCGGCCGGCGCAGCGGCGTGATCCAGGCGAGATCGGCCGCGGACGTATCCGGCGGCGGCGGGTTGGGTGCAACGAGCCAGTCCTCGCTGGCGCCTCCCGCAGCGGCCGGCCGAGGCCCAGGTGGGCGCAGGTCGAGCAGGCTCTGCCCATTCCCCGGCACGAAGGCGTCGAGATAGATCAACTGCTTCACGCGCTCGGGCACGCGGTCGGCCACCCCGGTCGCGACCATGCCGCCGTAGCTGTGCCCCAACAGCGCAATGTCGGTGAGGCCCTCGAACTCGATGACGCCCAGTACGTCCCTGATGTGCGTCTCCAGGTCCACGGCCGGGCTCGCGTGATGCGCCCGCTCGCCGAGGCCCGTGTAGGTCGGCGTGAACACCTCGTGACCGGCGGCGCGCAGCAGCGGTCGCACCTTCCTCCACGCCCAGCCCGCCGACCACGCCCCGTGGCAGATAAGAAACGTCGCCATCGTTCTCGCTCTCCAGCCGCGCCCAAGTCGCGTCAGCCTAGCACAGCGGCTGCGACCCCCGCCCTGCTTCTCGACGCCGCCTCGCAACCCGTGGCACAGTGACGGCGCCATGCTCAAGGATCGCTACGGCTTCGCGTTGAGCACCGCCTCGGCCGAGGCGCGTGACGCCTATGTTGCGGGCGTTGACCTCTCGCTCTCCGCCAACCACGGCGCGGAAAACGCCTTCCGCCGCGCCATCGCGCTCGATGACGGCCTGGCCGTGGCCCACGCCGCGCTGGCACGCACGCTGCAGGTCCAGCACAAGCCGGTCGAGGGCAAGGCCGCTGCGGCCCGCGCGCGCGAGTTGGCCGCGGCGCTTCCGCACCGCGAGAAGAGCCATGCCGTTGCCCTCGCGACAACGGTCGACGGCGGCAGCGTGGCGGGCCTCGCCGCCGTCAAGGAGCACCTCGCCCAATACCCGCGCGACGCCATGGTGCTCGCACCTTGCGCCGGCGTGTTCGGCCTGATCGGCTTCTCCGGCCGTCCCGGGCGCGAGGCCGAGCTATTGGCGCTGCTCGAGCCGCTGGCCGGCGCCTACGGCGACGACTGGTGGTTCACCAGCGCGCTCGCTTTCGCCCAGGTCGAGGCCGGCCATATCGGCCGCGCGCTTCCCACCATCGAGCGCTCGCTCGCCTCTAACCCGCGCAACGCCAACGGCTCCCACATCCGCGCCCACGTCTACTACGAGGCCGGCGAGCGCCATGCGGGTCTCGCCTACCTCGAGGAGTGGTGGAAGGACTACGACAAGTCCGCCCTGCTGCATTGCCACCTGAGCTGGCATATCGCGCTGTGGCGCATGGAGCTCGGCCGCACGCACGACGCCTGGGCGTTCTACCGTGCGCACCTGCGCCCCGGCGCCTCCACCGGGCCGCCGCTCAATACGCTCACCGATTCCGCCTCGTTCCTGTTCCGCGCGGAGATGGCCGGCGAGCCGCGCGACCCCGAGCTGTGGCGCGAGCTCAGCGCCTACGCCACGCAGTGGTTCCCCGCACCCGGCATCGCCTTTGCCGACGTGCATGCCGCGCTTGCCCATGCGCTCGCCGGCGACGCCGACGCGCTGGCCCGGATCGTCGACGGCGCCAAGGGCCCGGCCAAGGACATCGTGGCGCCGATCTCGCGCGCCTTCCGTGCCTTTGCGCGCGGCGATTGGACCGGCGCCGTCGCCGACTTCGAGCCCGTGATGGCCGCCCACGAACGCATCGGCGGCAGCCGGGCCCAGCGCGACCTCATCGAGTACGCCCTGGTCGTCTCCCTGCTGCGCGCCGGCCGCGCCGAGGAGGCCGGCCGGCTATTGCAGACGCGGCGCCTCGCCCCCCACGCGGGCGGCTGGCCGATCCACGGCATTTGAGTCAGACTTGAGCGGCACGCTTGAGCAGGAAGAGGGTGAAGGGGTGAACAGCGAGGACCACGAGCGACTAATCGCGTTGGTGGACGAGCTTCGCGCACTATCAACTGAAACCGAGTGGGTTGAGTTCAAGAAGGACAACACCGACCCCGAGGTCATCGGGAAGCGGATATCCGCGCTCTCCAACGGAGCCAGACTGAAAGACAAGAACAAGGGCTACATGGTGTGGGGAGTGGAAGACGAAACCCACAGCGTGGTCGGCACAAAGTTCAAGGGCAATAGCACTAAAGCAAAAGGGCAGCCCCTCGCGTTTTGGTTGACGAAGTCCCTCGGTCCCGAACTCACCGTGGACTTCAAAGAAGTGAACCATCCGGATGGGCGCATCGTTCTGCTTGAGATCGATCCGGCTATGGGGACGCCCACAAAGTTCAAAAGCGTCGCCTACATACGCATTGGGGATGCAACGCCCCCTCTCTCGGATTACGCCCGTCTTGAAAAACAGCTCTGGTCACGCCTCCAAGCCTACGCGTGGGAGAAAGAGATTGCGAGGCAGCGCGTCGAGCCTGCGGATCTTCGCGAGTTGCTAAACTATGAAGACCTCTTTCCTCTGTTGGGGCACGCGGTGCCACAGTCTGAGGCGCGGACCATTGAGCTCCTGCTGAGCGAGGGCCTGATCACCAAAGATGTCGGTGGCCGGTATAGCATCCTCAACATAGCAGCGTGCTTGATGGCTCGTGACTTAAAGGCCTTCCCTGGCATGGCAAGGAAGGCGGTGCGACTGATCCAGTACACAGGCACATCGCGTGTTCATGGCTTGAAGGAAGACGTTGTCAATGACGGTTACGCTGTCAGTTTTGAATGGTTGATCGATGATATCATGCAGGCCACTGCCATTGAGAGCATTGGCTCTCTTAGGGAGAAGGCACAACCCTTCCCGCGCGCAGCGGTGCGCGAACTAGTCGCAAACTGTCTTGTCCACCAAGATATGACGACAACTGGCGCTGGCCCGACCATCGAAATTTTCAAGGACCGGATCGAGATAACGAACCCCGGAAGATCATTGGTCGACCCACAGAGGTTCATCGATATGCCTCCTAGGTCGCGCAACGAAACGCTCGCCGCCCTGATGCGGCGAATGAAGATATGCGAGGAGCGCGGCAGCGGCATTGATAGGGTTATTCAGACAGTAGAGGATACACGCCTGCCTGCCCCACACTTTGCGACGTCGGACGAGTCGACGCGAGCAACCCTTTTGGGGCCAAAAAGCTTTGCCCTGATGACGGCGACCGAAAGAGTGCGCGCATGCTACCAGCACACCTGTCTGCTGCACCAAGAAGGCAAACGGGCAACCAACGCTACGCTAAGAGCGAGATTTGGGCTTCCAGCTTCTGGCGCCGCCCAGGCATCGCGAGTGTTCAAAGACACACGCGACGAAGGATTGATCAAGCTCGCGGACCCGAGGGCGATCAAGGGTGGTTACGTCCCAAACTACGCCTAACTTGACAAACCTTGAGCGATCTTGCTTCTGATTTGATTCGCGAGCCCCTAACGCATAAAACATGTTAAAAATCAATAGCTTATGGATTTGCTCCTGATTTGCTTCTGGCTCTCGTCTTGGTCTTGTTGCCACCGAGACCGGAAAAACTCAAGCTGCGCTGAGCGCTCAATGCGGTTGCTCAGCTCCAGCTTCGGGTCGTGCCTATCAGACAGAGGCACGGTGGGCCAGACGCCTATTCCTGCTGCCCGTAGAGCGTTCGCCCTGCCTCCTTCGTCCTTCTGCAGTGCTCGTAAGTGCTGCGCATCGCACTAGCGGCACACGCCCTGGACGCACATGGTCGAGCGCAACGCCGGGCCTCCGGTTTGCGGGATCGGCGGCGGGGGCGGCAGCCGGCCCAGCAGCTCGGCAACCCTGGGATAGAAGAAGTCGGCGCCGGGATGGCCGACGATGCGGCCAACCTCGCGGCCCGCCTCGACCAGCACGAAGGTCGGCGTTGCCTGCACGGGGCGCGCCAGCGACACGCCAGCGGAGTCCTGGTCGCGGATGTGGAGACGGCGCAGCGGCGCCCGCCGGCCTTCCTCCGAGTGCGGGTAGCCCTGGCCCACGTCGGCGTGCCAGCGCCGGCACCAGCCGCAAGAGGCGTCCTCGAACATCAAGAGCTCGGCGGCACGCAAGTCGGCGGCGCTTGCAGCCAGAGCCAGCAGCAACAGCAGCACCGTGAACGCAAGCTTGCGCATCGTCTCTTCCACGCAACGGCTAGGCCAGCCGCCACAGTCCCGGAACACTGGGACGGTCCTGTGGCATGTGGTCCCGATCGGACCCGATTTCCATAGACCCTGGCGATTGAGACTTCCTTGACGCCCTAGCCCCTTTTCTTGCGCAAAGCCGTCCCCATCGGCTCCAAGTTCTCGATGGTGAGGCTCTCGAGCCGCGACTGGATGCGCTCGCAGGTGCGCGCCCACTGCTGCTTGGTCATGTGGGTCCCCGCGTCCCACATCCTCAGGCATTCGGCGATATTCTCCTTGGCGCGGGCCTTGACCGACTTGACCTCCGCGTCCGTCGCGAGCGGCGTGCTCGCTTTCGGCGCCGTCGCCGGCGGCGCGCCCTGCGCCAGCACCGAGCCCGCACCCAGGCCCAGAGATAAGATCACAACGACGCCGACGCGCATGGCTCCCCCTCGCAACCCCCAACGCGCCACAGGCAACACTCGACCGCGGCCGTTCTATGGCGCCGGCCTTATAGCATCGACGCCGGCCGCCGTCTCTGTTACCTCAGGCGTGCCCGCGGCCATGCGGCGTTGTGCCCGGAGATACGCGATCCATGAAGGCCATGTTGAGCAAGCGCGTCGGCGGCCCCGAAACGCTCGTTCTGGAGGAGCTGCCCGATCCGAGTCCTGGCCCCGGCGAGGTGCTGCTCGCCGTCAAGGCCTGCGGTGTCAACTACCCCGATCTCCTGATCATCGAGGACCGCTACCAGTTCAAGCCCAAGCGGCCTTTCGCGCCCGGCGGCGAGGTGGCCGGCGTCGTCGAGGCGGTGGGTCCCGGCGTCACGCAATTTGAGCCCGGCGACCGCGTCATCGGCTCCTCCATCGCCGGCGGCATGGCCGAGAAGCTCGTGCTGGGTGCCGAGCTCTGCATCGCCATGCCCGCGGCCATGCCGTTCGACGAGGCGAGCGCGCTCGTCCTCACCTACGGCACCACCATCTACGCGCTGAAAGACCGCGGCGCCCTGAAGCGCGGCGAGACCTTGCTGGTGCTGGGCGCTGCCGGCGGCGTCGGCGTGTCGGCCGTCGAGCTCGGCAAGGCCTACGGCGCGCGCGTGATCGCGGCGGTGTCGTCCGAGGAGAAGCTTGCCTTCGCCAGGAAGCACGGCGCCGACGACGGCCTCGTCTACCCGCCGGGCCCGTTCGACAAGGCCGGCGCCAAGGCGTTGGCCGACCTCTTCAAGAAGGCCTGCGGCGAGACCGGCGCCGACGTCATCTACGACCCCGTCGGCGGCGACTATTCGGAAGCCGCGTTGCGCTCCATAGCCTGGGAGGGGCGGCTCCTGGTGGTCGGGTTCCCGGCCGGCATCCCCAAGCTGCCGCTCAACCTGACGCTGCTCAAGTCCTGCCAGGTGGTCGGCGTGTTCTGGGGTGCCTTCAGCCGCCGGGACCCTCAGGCCAACGCTGCCAATATCGCCGAGCTGATGGCGCTCTACGCCAAGGGCGCCATCAAGCCGGTGGTGTCGGAGCGCTATCCGCTGGCGCGCGCCGGCGAGGCTATCGCCCGGCTCGCCGCCCGCAAGGCCATGGGCAAGATCGTCGTGACGATGGAGTAGGCTCCCCTTGTCGGCAAACCAGACCCGCTGGTGGTGGATCCGCCATGCACCCGTCCCCGATGGCGGCCGCATCTACGGACAGAGCGATCTCGATTGCGACTGCACGGACGGGGCGATCTTCGCCGTGCTGGCCCGCGAGCTGCCGCGCGAGGCCGTGTGGATCACCAGCAATCTCGCCCGCACGCACCAGACCGCGGCGGCGATCCTGGCCGCGGCGGACGGCCGCCACGACGACATCTTGCCCGTTGCGATCCCGGACCTTGCCGAACAGCACCTCGGTCACTGGCAGGGGCTCGAGCGCAAGGCGTTCTACGCGGAGAGGAAGGTCGGCACTCACACGCTCTGGTTTGGCCCGGCCAACGAGCGCCCGCCGGGCGGAGAGAGCTTCGTCGATCTCCTCGAGCGCGTGCACCCCGTCATTCGCCACCTCACCGAGGAGCACCGCGGCCGCGACATCGTCGCCGTCACCCACGGCGGCACCATCAGGGCGGCCCTGGCATTGGCGCTCGGGCTCGACCCCCAGGCGGCGCTCTCCTTCGTGATCGAGAACTGCTCGCTCACTCGGCTCGACTACCTGAGCCCGACGGGCGCGCCCGGCCTGTGGCGCGTCGCCTGCGTCAATCATCGCCCGTGGTCGAAGTCGGTCACGCTCGACCCCGTCGGCAACCCCATCGCCGCCGACAAGGCTTGACAAGGGCTGCTGCTCGAATGTGGTGCGGTCGTGCCAACGAACCGCTACGGCAATTGAAGGCTCCGCAACGGACGGGCGGTGGCTGCGCCACCGGGGGCAAGCGTGCCAAGAGCTGCCGCTCGAGAGCCAAGGCGATGAGCGGCGATCGAACAGTTCTACGTATCGCTTCCCAGGGTTTCTCCCGATTTGAGGTGGCAATATTTGAGGCAACAATGGAGCCGCGGCGCTCCTTCGTTGCTCACGTCCTCCGACAGCGGGGAGGTGTCGAGGAGTGGCCCATGCGTAGGCAAGTAGCCGATGTGCCCATGGCGTCGACTAGACAGTGGCCGTCACCTGCGGTGAGGTTGTTCTCAGACAACACCTCGATGGGTCAGCAAGCATTCTTTGGAGCCGCCTGCACGCTTTAGACCCAGCGCCAATCCAACGCCCTGCGAGACCTTGGCGTCCGGTCTATCGGCGCCAAACGTCGACTTGGGGCCTGAAGGCCTTCCACGCAGCCGTTGTGGAAAAGGAGGTCGTCATGAAGATCGTGGTCATCGGAGGCAGCGGGCTCATCGGAACGAAGGTTGTGAGCAGACTTCGTCAGAAGAGCCATGAGGTGGTGGCCGCGTCACCCAACTCGGGCGTCAATACCATCACGGGTGAGGGTCTGGCTGAAGCGCTCGCAGGCGCACAGGTGGTTGTCGACTTGGCGAACTCGCCTTCGTTCGAGGACCGGGCAGTTCTAGAGTTTTTCCAGACGTCAGGCCGTAATCTTCTTGCTGCGGAAGCGGCCGCCGGTGTGAAGCATCACGTGGCGCTGTCGGTGGTCGGCAGCGACCGGCTTCCCGACAGTGGTTACCTTCGCGCAAAGATGGCCCAGGAAAGCCTGATCAAGGCCTCCAAGATCCCCTACACGATCGTCCGATCGACACAGTTTTTCGAATTTGTGAACGCCATCGCCCAATCAGGCACCGTCGGCCAAACGGTGCGCCTATCACCCGCTCTTCTGCAGCCTATCGGGTCCGATGACGTGGCTGACGCAGTGGTCGACGCGACCCTCGGCGCGCCCTTGAACGGCATGATCGAGATTGCCGGTCCTGAACGGATACCTCTCGACGAACTCGCCCGGCGGTATTTGAGGGCGACCAAGGATCCACGCCAGGTGGTCGCAGACGCCCACGCCCGATACTACGGCACAGAACTGAACGATCGATCCCTCACTCCCGCTGACAATCCGCGCCTCGGCTCGATCCGCTTCGACGATTGGCTCAGCCGCTCTTCGCGAAAGAACTGAAACACGGTGCCGATGGTCGATCGATCCCGGATTCACCACAGAGCCGGATTGGTTCAATCCGCCGGTTCGCGGAAGGACAAAGTGCTTAGCCCGCCAACAGGCCGGGCGCGAACGTTTCGCAGGGCACGCTCGATCGGTTCTGGCTGTGGAGCATGCAGGCCGGCGTGAAGAACGTCTGCGACTGCATCAAGGCGTTCTCTGAGACCGACTTCACCGAGGACCTCAGCCGGCGTTGCTTTGTCCGGCCTATTGGTGCCTATCGAACAAGCGCAGGTTTCTGCCAGGGAGACGCGTAATGAGTGATTTCAGGCCACCCCCGCACCCGGCGTCGTATGGCAAGAAGGTCGGTCTTGTCCTGCAGGGCGGTGGCGCGCTCGGCAGCTATCAGGCGGGTGTTTATGAGGCATTGGCGTCATCGCCCTATTTGCCCGATTGGGTGGCCGGAATCTCGATTGGGGCGATCAACGCCGCACTCATTGCCGGCAATCCTCCCGAGAACCGCGTGGCCCAGTTGCGTCGCTTCTGGGAGGCGATCACAGCTCCGACCGCGTGGTGGCCTGCCGGGCTGACCGGGCCGGTTGCGACCTGGCAACGATCGACCGGCGGACTTGCCGCGATCATGTTCGGTCAGCCCGGTTTTTTCGCTCCGCGCACGCTGCGTGAGTGGTTCTCGCCGACCATGCCGACGAGCTACTACAGCACGGTGGCGCTCAAGGAGACACTCGAGCAGCTCGTCGACTTCGACCGCATCAACAATGCCAAGGGCATCCGCATCAGCGTGGGCGCGGTGAACGTGCGCACCGGCCGCTTTGCCTATTTCGACAGCGCGGAAATCGCCATTCGCCCGGAGCATGTGATGGCGAGCGGCTCGCTGCCGCCCGGTTTTCCACCGGTCGAGATCGACGGCGAATACTACTGGGACGGCGGTCTCGTCTCCAACACGCCGCTGCAATATGTGTTGGATTATTATCCACGTCGCAGCCGCCTGACGTTCCAGGTCGATGTTTTTCAAGGCCGTGGCCAACTGCCGACAAATCTCGAGGAAGTGAGCGAACGGGATAAAGACATTCGCTTCTCCAGCCGCACGCGCATCACCACCGACAATTTCCGGCAAAAGCACGAAGTGCGGCATGCCATCGAAGAGTTGATGGAAATCCTGCCGCCGGAGTTGCGCAATACCGAGCAGGCCAACCGGCTTTATCAATTCGGCTGCGTCACCGAGATGGATATTGTGCAGCTCATCTATCGCCCGCACGAGCCACAAGGCGCGTGCAAGGACTACGAATTCAGCCGGGTCACCATGAACAACCGCTGGCAGCAAGGGCTTTCGGATGCTCGCACCACATTGCAGGCCGCGCCATGGCTCGCGCCAACACCGCAGGACGTCGGTGTGCGCGTGTTCGATGTGATGCACGATATCCTCGTTGGCAAGTCGAAGGCGGCGCCGCAGGCAACCTCGCCGATGGAGGAAGTGTCCACACCGGATCTTCAGCAAAAGCGAAAGCATGGCTGAGGGGGCCAGTTTCGTGGAACCGGCCGACGTCTTGGAAATCGCCTTCGCCATGCCGCTCATGAGCCCGTCGTTTGCGCGCGGGTCGTGTCGCTACACCAACAGCACGGAAAGCAGCACCGGCTTTGGCCGCTATTCGGGAGCCGCGCAGCACACTCCCGTAAAGCTCAACGGAAATCCGGGCGCGTATCGATTTGCCGATTGGGCACGAGCCTCGTCAGGACATCGCAAACTCGGAGAAGGAGAAGCACCATGAGGAAGACTGCACTGCTGCTTACGGTCATCGCTTTGTTCGCTCCGATCGTTGCGGCTCAAGACACGATCGCCCCGGGAGCTAAGGTATCTGTAGTCTTTGACCAAGAGTTGCCGAATGTCCCGGGCAAGAGCATGCGCGCCGTCCTGGTCGAGTACGCACCCGGTGTCGGATCGCCTTCACATCGTCACCCGGCTTCAGCCTTCATCTATGCGCGGGTACTCGAGGGAGCGATACGCAGCAAAGTGAACGATGGGCCCGAGCGTACATATCAGACTGGTGAGAGCTGGACGGAGAAGCCGGGCGATCATCATCAGGTCAGCAAGAATGCCAGCGCCACTCAACCGGCAAAGCTGCTTGCCATCTTCGTGGTGGACACGAGCGATCGCCAGATCGTCATCCCGGACAAGTAGTCAAGTTGGGTCGCGGCGAATTTGGCAGACCCCCGCTTCCCGCAAACTTTGTGCAGGCAAGGCGATGCGGCTCGAGGCGCGTGGGAACGATGTTGAGGTGTTGGACCTCGAGGTTGTCTACGCCGATGGTGAGCCCGATTGACATTCAGGTGCTCGCGCTTTCGCGCGCCGGACCTGGGCGAAACTCGTTCAGCCCGGGCCAGTTTCGGAGTCCAGGCCCATTGAGCACACGACCTGGGGCGGCTGATCACGCGGCGTTGCGGGCGTGCGCGTAGGTGCCGTTGAGCACGGGCTCGACCTCGCTCGCCGCAACGGGCGCGCTGAAGTAGAAGCCCTGCCCCTCCGTGCAGCCGGTGCCGCACACGAGCCTCAGCTGCTCGAAGTTCTCGATGCCCTCGGCCACGGTGCTCATGGCCAGGCACTGGCCGAGCTTGACGATGGCCTCGACGATGGCGCGGGCCTCGGTGCTGCGATCGATGTCGGCGATGAACGCCCTGTCGATCTTGATCTTGTCGAACGGAAAGCTCCTGAGGTAGCTGAGCGAGCAGAAGCCGGTGCCGAAATCGTCCATGGCGATGCGCACCCCCAGCTGGCGTAGCTGGTGCAAGGTGGCCATGGTGTTCTGCTTGTCCTTCAGGAGCACCGACTCGGTGATCTCCAGCTCCAGCCGCTCGGGCGGCAGGCCGGAGGCCGCCAGGGCCTGCAGTACGATCTCGATCAGGTCGCGCTTGATTTGCAGAGGCGACAGGTTGATCGCCACCTTGACCGGCGCCGACCAGCGCGCCGCCTGCGTGCAAGCCTGCCGCAACGCCCATTCGCCGAGCTCCGAGATCAGCCCGATCTCCTCGGCAAGGGCGATGAACTCGGCCGGCGGCACCTCTCCGCGCTTGGGATGCGTCCAGCGCATCAGCGCCTCGAAGCCCGCTACGCTCTGCGTCTCCAGGCAGATGATCGGCTGATAGAGGAGCGCCACCTCCTCGTTGTCGAAGGCCTTGCGCAGGTCGATCTCCATCTTACGGCGCACTTGGATGTGATCGTTCATCTGCGGCTCGAAGAAGGCATAGCCATGCCGCCCGTCGGCCTTGACGCGGTAGAGGGCGAGGTCGGCGTTCTTGATGAGCAGGTCGGCATCGGCGCCGTCGCGCGGCGCCAGCGTCATGCCGATGCTGGTGGAGATGTCGATGCGCTGGCCGCCGACGTCATAGGGCTTGCTGACCGTATCGACGATGCGGGCGGCCAGCGCCTCGGTCTCGTCGGGGGCGCTCACGTTGGCCTGGATGATGGCGAATTCGTCGCCGCCCAGGCGCGCCACCAGGTCGCCCTGGCGCACGCAGCCGAGCAGCCGGCCGCTCACCTGCTTCAACAGGCCATCGCCGACCGGATGGCCCAACGTGTCGTTGACGCTCTTGAAGCGATCGAGATCGAGGCACAGCACGGCAAAGCCTTTGCCGCGTTCCAGGCGCAGCAGCGCCTGTTGCAGCTGCTCGCGGAACAGCGAGCGGTTGGCAAGCTCGGTCAAGGCGTCGTGGCGTGCCAGACGGGTGATGTCGCGCTCCTGGCGCCGGCGCTGGGTGATGTCCTCGTCGAGCGCCACCCAGCCGCCGCCCTTGAGCGGTTGCGTGGCCACGGCAATGACGCGCTCGCTGCCGAACTCGATGGTCATGGATTCGGGGTATCCGGCCTCGGGCGCGAACCTCTCGCCCCCCGACGGGCAGTGTTTGCCGCCCTGCTTCTCGCGATGCTCCCAAAGCGCGCAATGCACGGTGCCGGGCCGCGTCAGCTGCTCCGGCAGGGCGTACATCTCGGCGAAGCGCTTGTTGCACACCAGCAGACGCGCCTGGGCGTCGAACATGCTCAGGCCCAGCGGCATGGTGTTGATGGCGGCGTCGAGCTGAAGATTGAGCCGCTCGAGCTCGTCCTTCTTGTGCAGCAGCTCGAGCGACTTGGCCTTGAACACCGCCACCGAGCGCGCCAACCGTCCGAGCTCGTCTTGTTGCGCGAGGCCCGGGATGTCGATCGAGGTGTCGTGACGCGCCAGGCGCAGCAGCGCCCAGCCGATGCCTTGCAGGCGCCCCAGGACGCGTCGCAAGAGCAGGAGGCCCATGGGACCGATCAGCAAGCCTGTGACGGCGGCCGCACATACCCAGGCGATGAGCGACCGCGAGCTCGCGGCGATGTTGAGGAGCGCCGCATCGAGGGCCTGCATGCGCTGCTGGCGCTCGGTGGCGACATCGCGCTGCAACCCCTCAGCCGCGGCCGCGAACTGGGCCGCCGCGGCGCGCGCCTGCTCGGGAAGCTGCAGGCGGGCGAAGCCGAACGCCAGCGCGCCCTGCTGCTCCAGCGCGGCGAACCTTTCGGCGAAGCTGTGGGTGGGTCGATATCCCATGCGCGGCATCAGCGCTGCAAACTTGGCCGTGCGGTCCCGGTAGGCGCGCTCATCGCGCTCGATGGCGTCGTGCTCGCGGGCAAAGGCTGCCGCCTTGACGAGCCCGCGTTGCTGCTCGAGCGAGGCTTCCGCCTCCTGGGCGAGCACCACGCGTTGCAGCCCCACCTCGCGGATCCAGCCGGCGGCCTCTTCCGTGCGGCCGGCGAACTGAATGGTGGCGGCGCCCAGGAGATAGACGACGGCCAGCGCGAGGGCGATGGCGCCGTAGAGCTTGGTGGCGATTTGTGGCCGTGGCAGCCCCAGTCGTTCGAGCATTGCAAACCTGCGGAACCGCCCCTCTTTCGCGCGAAGCTTTCCGTCCTGCCGACTGGCAGGTTGGAGCTAGCCGATGCGGGTGGGGATGGGCGCAAGTGCGAGCCCCGTCGGGGCCCGTTTGCCTATGGGCCCCATCCGATCCTCTCCCTCACGCCGAGCCGCCCGCACGCCTCGGCCCACGCGCGTCGTCTGGGGCGCAAGCTATGCCGAAGGGGCTTAAGAAGCCGATCTCGGACAGGGTGGATTTTTAGGCAATTCCTCGGCAACCGCTGGGATTGGCGTCACCACTTGCCCGTGTTGGGCATGGAGGCCCACGGCTCTTTTTTGGCCTGCGCCTCGCCTTTCTGCAGCAGCTCGAGCGAGATGTTGTCGGGCGAGCGGATGAAGGCCATGCGCCCGTCGCGCGGCGGCCGGTTGATGGTCACTCCAGCCTTCATCAATCGGTCGCAGGTGGCGTAGATGTCGTCGACCTCGAAGGCCAGGTGGCCGAAATTGCGCCCCTCGCCGTATTTCTCCGGGTCCCAGTTGTAGGTGAGCTCGAGCAGCGGGGCTCTGTCGGCCGTGGCCTTGCCCTTGTCAGCCGGCGCCGCCAGGAACACGAGGGTGTATCGGCCAGCCTCGCTCTCGACCCGGCGAACCTCCTCCATGCCGACCTTATTGCAATAGAAATCAAGGCTCTGCTCGATATTGCTGATGCGCACCATCGTGTGCAAATAGCGCAGCGGCACCGCGGCACCTCCCGGCTGTTTGGGCGATTTAGGTCTGTCGACCAAGCCACTCTGCGCCGCCGGAGGCCGTCTTGCAAGCAACCTTGCCACACCTGGTTTGGCTGTCAGCGCGGCGCCAATGTCACGGTCCAGAGCGAAGTTTCTGCCGCCCGAGGATCGCCACACGTCTGTCGCAATCTGACCGTTTCTAAATTGGGAATTGGCGTGGGCATGCGGCCTTTGGAGCGCCTTCGTTGGCTCGATTCGCTCTAGGGAAAACATGACAGGCAAGTTCTATTTGCTCGCGGATCAATATCGTCCACCAGTTATTCACAGCTGAGTACAGTCCACAGGCTTGAGAGCGAGCGGTCTAGGGAAGGAACGCGTCGAGTTTTCAGTGTCTTGGACCAGTATTCCTAAGCCATGCTATGAGAGATTACTAACGTTTTCCCGGTTCGAGGGCAAATTTTGCTGGCTTGGGCCCTTGAGCTTGGCTATATCTGCAACGGCTGTCGGGGACGGCGTTCGAGAGGGCAAAATCGGAGGCGAGTGACCTAACAGCCAGAGTGGTTCAACGGTAAAGCGGGGGTTGCAGTATGCCGGAGGAGAAAGATAAGTTTTCTCCAGAATACGCTGGTAGTCAGGGCAAGGAGGGCGATGTAGATACTGGCGCAGATGCTGGTGTAGAAGTATTCGAGGTCGCCGGATCCATAAAATGGTTCGACGTTTCAAAGGGCTACGGGTTCATTGTGCCGGACAATGGGCTGGCCGACGTGCTGCTGCATGTCACGTGTCTGCGGGCGGGAGGTTACCAAACAGCCTATGAGGGTGCGCGTGTCCATTGCCAGGTGCTCAAGCGCCCGCGGGGCCTGCAGGCCTTCCGCGTGCTCAGCATGGATGAGAGCACGGCGATCCATCCCTCCCAGCTGCCGCAGCGCACCCACGTGCAGGTCACGGCGGAGAGCGACTGGGAGCGGGCCAGGGTCAAATGGTTCAATCGGGTGCGCGGGTTTGGGTTTTTGACGCGTGGCGAAGGCACCCCGGACATCTTCGTGCACATGGAGACGCTGCGGCGCTTCGGCTTCACCGAGCTACGGCCCGACCAGATCGTCCAAGTTCGCTGGGGCATGGGGGTCAAAGGCTGCATGGCTGCCGAGCTGCGTCCGGACGGCGTCCCGCCGGGCCTGCCACCCAAACATTGACCGACTGCCGTCGAGGACGACAATGACCTCGCTGCGGGCCGCCCGACGGGCGGCCCCGTTGCTTGTTGTCGTGGCCCTGCTGGCGGCGGGCCTCATGATGCAGTCGGCGCACGCCATGCGGCTCGAAACCCTCAAGCTGATTACGGCCCGCGGCCCCCACGTGATCGACATCGAGGTCACCGAGACGGCGGCGGAGAAGGCGCAAGGCCTGATGTTCCGCACCCGCCTGGCCGACACGGCCGGCATGCTGTTCTTCTACGACACGCCACAAGAGATCACCATGTGGATGCGCAACACCTACATCCCCCTCGACATGGTGTTCATACGCGCCGACGGTATCGTGCATCGAATCGAGGCGCGCACCGAGCCGCTGTCGGAAAACATCATCTCCTCGCGCGGCGATGTCACCGCCTGCCTGGAGCTCGCAGGCGGCGCCGCCGAGCGGCTTGGCCTCAAGCCCGGCGACCGGATCGAGCATCGCTTCTTCAAGCCTGCAAAGAAGTAGCCCCGCCCTCCCGCGCTCCGCGGGAGTGCTGGCGGCGTCGGCCGCTCGCGTCATCCAAACGAACGCTCCACCCCGCTCACCACGGCCTTTGCCTTGAGGCCGCCCATGATGTGCGTCAGATGATCGAGGTCCCATACCTCGAGCTCGATCTGCATCTCCGTGAAGTCCTGCGCCCGGCGCAGCATGCGTACGTTGTCGATGTTGCCGTCGGCCTCGCCGATCACCTGCGCGATTTGGGCCAGCGATCCCGGCTCGTTGAGCGCGGTGACGACGATCTTGGCCGGAAACCGCTCGGGATTGTCGGGGTCGATGTCCCAGGTCACATCGATCCAGCGCTCGTGCTCGAACTCCTTGAGCTTGGGGGAATGGATTTGAAAGATGCGGATGCCCTCGCCGTCCGACATCACGCCGACAATACGGTCGCCCGGCACCGCCCCGCCCTCCTCGAATTTGACGGGCACGTCGTTCTTGAGGCCGCGGATGGGCAGCACCTGCGCCTGTCTAGCTTCGCCGCCGCCGCTCCCCGGCCAGCGGAACTTGAGGCCGATCACCTTGGCGAGGTTGAACCAGCCCTCCTCGCCTTGACCGCGCTCGCGGCGCCTGCGCTTGGGCCGACCGGCGGGCGCCTCGGCGAGCTCGGCCTCGGGCACCACGGCGCGGATCACGTCCTTGACAGGCAGCTCGCCGCGACCGACGGCGGCATGCACCTCGTCGACCGACTTTTGCGTCAAGCGCCCCAGGTTCTTCCTGAGCCGGTCGTCGGAGTAGTCCTGGTCGATGCGCCGGAAGGCGGACGCCAGCAGGCGCCGGCCGAGCTCGGAATACTGCCGCCGCAACGCGTCGCGCGCCGCCCGGCGAATTGAGGAGCGCGCCTTGCCGGTGACGGCGATGCGCTCCCAGGCGGCAGGCGGCGTCTGCCCCTTGGCGGTGAGGATCTCGACCTGATCGCCGTTTCTCAGATGCGTCGTCAGCGGCAGCTGACGGCCGTTGATCACCGCGCCGATGCACGAGTTGCCGACGTCGGTGTGCACCGCGTAGGCGAAGTCGATCGGGGTGGCGTCGCGCGGCAAGGCGATCAGCCGGCCCTTGGGCGTGAAGCAGAAGACCTGATCGTGGAACAGCTCGAGCTTGGTATGCTCCAGGAACTCCTCGGGATTGTCGCCCTCGAGCAGGGTGTCCACCAGGCGCCGCAGCCAGATGTAGGGGTTTTCCTTCTGCGCCGCGGCACTGCCGTTGGCGCTGTATTCGCTGAGCTTGATGCCGTCCTTGTAGAGGGCATGCGCGGCGACGCCGTATTCGGCGATCTGATGCATGCGCTCGGTGCGAATCTGCAGCTCCACCCACTGGTGGCGAGGGCCAACGACCGTGGTGTGGATGGACTGGTAATTGTTCTGTTTGGGCGTCGAGATGTAGTCCTTGAAGCGGCCGGGCACCGCGCGCCACGCCGAATGCACGATGCCCAGCGCGCGATAGCAGGCATCGAGGTCGTCGACGACGACGCGGAAGCCGTAGATGTCGGACAGTTGCTCGAGCGAGATCTGCCGGTTTTGCATCTTGCGCCAGATCGAGAATGGCTTCTTGTCGCGGCCGTAGATCTGGGCCTCGAGCCCGGCATTGGCGAGCTTGGCCTTCAAGGCGGCAACGATCTCCTCGACGAGTCCGGTGTTTTTCTCCTGAATCTCGGCGAGCTTGTCGACGACCGTATTGTAAGCCTCCGGGCTCCCCCACTTGAACGCCAGCTGTTCCAGCTCTTCGCGCAGGGTCTGCATGCCCATGCGGCCGGCCAACGGGGCATAGATCTCGAGCGTCTCCTCGGAGACCCGCTGCCGGCTCTCCCGCTTCATGTGCTCCAGCGTGCGCATGTTGTGCAGCCGGTCCGCCAGCTTGATCAGCAGCACGCGGATGTCGCTGGAGATGGCGATCAGGAGCTTGCGGAAGTTCTCGGCTTGCTCGGCCTTCTTGGTGACGAGGTCGAGCTTCTTGATCTTGGTGAGGCCGTCGACGAGAGCACCGATCTCCTTGCCGAACTTTTGGTCGATCTCGGCCCGCGTGACGTCGGTATCCTCGATCACGTCGTGCAGCAGGGCCGCCGCGATGGTCGCGTCGTCGAGCTTGAGCTCGGTCAGGATCGCCGCCACCTCGAGCGGATGGGAGAAGTAGGGATCGCCGGAGGCACGCTTCTGGTGCCCGTGCGCCTGCATGGCGTAGACGTAGGCGCGGTTGAGCAGCGCCTCGTCGGCGCTAGGGTCGTATTTCTGGACCCGCTCGACCAACTCGTATTGGCGCATCATGCCACGCCTCGCCAGATCCGGCTCGCGCCGGCGTCGGCGCACCACGTCTTCGCTCCCATGAGACGCGGGAAGAGGTACAGTTCCAGCGCCGCCCCGACGCTACGCCCGACAGCCGTGACGGCGTCAGGGATTTCGGCCCGAGCCGCCGCTGCCGCCGTTGGCGGACGGCTCGGTTGGCGTCAGGCTCTCCATGCCGCGCAGCAGCTGCTCCTCGGTGATGACGTCGACGACAGTGTCGGTCGACTGATCGTCGCGCCCGAGCAGCGGCCGGCGCTCCACCGGAAGGCTCGGCGCGGCGGCCGCCTCCGGCTCGTCGACCTCGACATTCTTTTGGATCGAGTGGATCAGACCCTCGCGCATGTCATCGGGAGGAATCGTCTTCTCCGCGATCTCGCGCAGGGCGATGACCGGATTCTTGTCGTTCTCCGAATCGATCGTGACCTGCGAGCCGTTTGCAATCGACCTGGCACGATGGGCCGCCAGCAGCACAAGCTCGAAGCGGTTTGGGACCTTGTCGACGCAATCCTCGACCGTCACGCGCGCCATGCGAAGCCCTCTCGATGTTGGAACAAACAAGAACGCCTTCGGAAGCACTACTTCCGAAGCGCGCGCTCATTGGCCGTCTTGTTGCATGCAGAGCACATAAAATCAAGAGTCTGGCGCACCCCCAGGCACCGCCTCAGGCCTAGTCGGGCAAGAAGCAACCGACCAGCGACACCAAGAGCGGGATGGTGCCAGTGGGGGCAGATTTCGAGCAGCGGTACGAGGACGAAGGCGCGCCTGTGCATCTCGGGGTGGGGCAGGACCAATCGCCCCCGCTCTCGCCGGTGTGGCCTGTATCCGACGCGCCGGCCGGCATAGTCCAGGATATCGATGTCGAGACACCGAGGTCCCCAACGCGGGCCCAATCGCCGACCTCCCCGCCGCTCGATTCGCTTCACGAGACGCAGAAGGGCTGCCGGCGGGACGTCTGTTTGCATCAGCAACACCGCGTTCAGATACGCAGCCTGGCGGCCTGGACCCAAGGGGGCGGTGGCATAGACCTTCGACGACCGCACGACCCGTAAGCCGGCTTGCGATAGTTCGTCACAGGCTCGAAGCAGGGTCGCCCTGGGATCACCCCATGGGCCTGACAGGTTTCCGCCAAGCGCCAGCAGCAGCCCATCCATGTCAGAACTCCCAAAGCGGATCAGGTCTGCAAAAATCGCACGCCGAAGTTGTGGAAAAAGTTCTGGCTACACCTTGGCAACGCAGCCGTAGCATACTACCTTCCGATTGGTGTGCGTGCGGGGATATAGGCCAAATCACCCCCTTATTTAACGGGGTTTTATTGGCATTGCCGAGGTGAAAACGATGCATTTTTACCCCAATGAGCGCCTAGCGCTTTTCATTGACGGTGCCAACCTCTATGCAACCGCAAAAGCCCTCGGCTTCGACATAGACTACAAACGCCTGTTGGCCCTGTTCCGAACCAAGGGTCAACTCGTGCGGGCGCTCTACTACACCGCGCTTGCCGAGGATCAGGAATACTCCTCTATCCGCCCCCTCGTCGACTGGCTGGACTACAACGGTTACACGATGGTGACCAAGCCGACGAAGGAGTTCACCGACGCGCTCGGACGCCGCAAGATCAAAGGTAATATGGACATCGAGCTTACCGTCGATGCCATGCGCCTCGTCGAGCAACTCGACCACGTCATTCTCTTTACCGGCGATGGCGACTTCCGGGCCTTGGTGGCCGCCATGCAATCGCGCGGGCGCCGCATCAGCGTGGTATCGACCCTGCAAACGCAGCCGCCGATGGTAGCCGACGAGCTGCGCCGGCAGGCCGATCAGTTCATCGATCTGGCCGATCTGGAAGAGCAGATTTGTCGCGATCCGGCGACCCGCCCAGTGCGCGAGCCCGGATCCCGCCCGATGCGCCCCCGCCAGGTCGCTCCAGCGGTGACGACAACCCTCGACTACCCCGACGAGGACGAAGAGTCCGGCACCTAAGTCGGTCAGTCCTTTCAGGACCGCATGACGGGATGGTGGAGGTTCCGGCCGAGGCCCCCCGCGATTGTCAGCTGTGTCCGCGTCTCGTGGCGTTCCGCGCAGCGAACCGGCAAGCCCAACCTTCCTGGCATAACGGCGCCGTCGCCTCCTTCGGGCAGGATCGCGCACGCCTGCTGATCGTGGGGCTGGCCCCCGGCCTCAAGGGCGCCAACCGCACCGGCCGGCCGTTCACGGGCGACTTTGCCGGCGACCTGCTCTACGCAACCCTCCTCGAGTTCGGCTTTGCGCAGGGCAGCTACGCGGCGGCGCCCGACGACACGCTCCGCCTCGTCGATTGCATGATCACCAACGCCGTGCGCTGCGTTCCCCCGGCCAACAAGCCCACGCCCGCCGAGATCGGCACGTGCCGCCCATTCCTTGCCGCCCGCATCGCCGCCATGCCGCGCCTTGCCGCCATTCTTGCGCTGGGGCGCATCGCCCACGACAGCACGCTTGCGGCGCTCGCCGTTCGCAAATCCGCCTTCCCGTTCGCGCATGGCGCTCGCCATGACCTGCGACCCGGGCTCACCTTCTTCGACAGCTTCCATTGCTCGCGCTACAACACCAACACCGGCAAGCTGACGCCGCAGATGTTTCGGGCCGTGCTGGGCGCGATCCGCGAACATCTGCAGGGATCGTGAGCGCGCACGACCACGGCCTGCGCACCACCAGCGCCACCAATCCTGGAGAGCACATGAGCAAGCCGCAGCCGATCGAGCACGCCAAAGCCTCGCGCAAGGTGCGCGGGGTGTTCGACGACATCAGAAAGACGCGCAAGGTCGCGGACGTGAACAACTTCTGGAAGTACCTGGCCAACGATCCAGTCCTCCTCGAGCGCACCTGGAAAAGCCTCAAGGAGGTGATGGCGCCGGGCGCGCTCGACCCGCTCACCAAGGAGATGATCTACCTGGCCGTCAGCATCACCAATGGCTGCGGCTATTGCACCGCCAGCCACGGCGCGGCCGCGCGCAAGGCGGGCATGACGGAGGCCATGTTCGGCGAGCTGATGGGCGTGGTCGGCATGGCCAACGAGACCAATCGGCTCGCCGACGGCTATCGCGTGCCCGTCGATGCCGCCTTCGAGTGATCGGCGACGGCGCGGCGCACGCCCTCGGCCAACGTTAGGGGTGGCGCCCAGTCGAGCAGGGTGCGGATGCGGCTGGTGTCGAGCTCCAGTGGATCGAATAGGCGCTGCACGTCGCGCGCGCGCCCTACGAGTGCGAGCGCGGATTGCACGAGCGCCGGCGGCACATAGGGTGTCCACACGCGCCGCTGAAGCGCGTCGGCAATGTGGCGAACGAGGCCGACGGTGGACGTGGTCTCGGCATCGGCCACCAAGAAGACCTGGCCCGCCGCGCGCGGATGCTCGACTGCGCGCACCACGGCATCGGCCAGGTTGTCGATGCCGATGAAGCTCTTGGGCGCCGTAGCCGCGCCCAGCGGCAGCGGCACGCCAGCACGCACGAGTTGCACCAGCCGGCGGAAGTTGCCGCGGGCCCCCGGCCCATACACCATGGGAGGGCGTAGGACGACCCATTCCAGCGCCGCCCCCCGTGCCGCCGCCTCGAGCCGCGTCTCGGAGATGAGCTTGGAGCGCGCATAGGGCGTCGCCGGCGCCGGCGCATCGCTCTCGGCGAGCGCTCGCCCGGGGCTTGCCGGCCCATGCACCAGGGCCGAGCTCATGAGGACCAATCGGCGCACGCCCGCGCGCGCGGCCGCAGCAGCAAGCCGCGCGGTGCCCTCCGCATTGACACGGGCAAACGCATCGGCCGCGGCCGCCGCCATTTCGTCGGGCAGGTGCGCGAGCCCGGCCAGATGCACCACGACGTCGATCCCCTCGAGCGCGCCGTCCCAAAGGGTATCCGGGCCGACCTCACCGTAAGCGACCCATGTCCCGGCGACGTCTGCGGGCATCGCGCGCGTCCCGCGCACCACGTCGCGCCCCGCCCCAGCCAAGGCTGCGGCCACGGCAGGCCCCAGGAATCCCGTGGCCCCGGTGACCAGCACTCGTCCGGAGGTCTTGCGAGCGGTCTCGATGGGGAACACAGGGGCGCGCGCGCTCAGCCATTTGCTCGAGGGACGGCCATCATAGCCGAATGCCAGCTCAGCCGCCCAAGCCGATCGCCCCCGCGAACCGGTATTGTTCGCACGCTCCCCGGCCAGTACGCTGTCTCCGCGAATGTGCCTTGCCAGACCCGGGAACCCCCATGGCCAATTCCAAAGCCTCGCCGAACCCGCCGGCCGCAGATGAGCCGGCCGCCTACCTCGACATGACCCCCGAGCGCCGCGCCGCCGCCAAGGCGCATGCAGCCCTTCTATCGCGCACCGCCGACAGGGTCGCCCGCGAGCTGCCCATGAGCGCCGACGTCGACGACTTCCGCCGCGTGCTGGCGCAGGAGGCCAAGCCATGACCGACCTCGCCTCGCTGTCCGCCCGGGCGCTGGCCAAGGCCATCCGCGGCAAGAAAGTCTCCAGCGTCGAGGCGACCAAGGCGGCGATCGACCGCCTGCAGGCCTGCCACGAGCTCACCCATTGCATCGTCGCCCTGGAAAAGGACGAGGCGCTGGCGGCCGCCAAGACCGCCGATGCGGCCATCGCCAAAGGCAATGCCAAGGGGCCGCTCGCCGGCGTGCCGCTCGCCCACAAGGACATGTTCGACCGCAAGGGCAGAAGAGCCAGTTGGGGCGCCAAGATCCACCCCGACAAGCCGGCCGCGGAGGATTCCGCCGCGATCGCCCGCTTCAAGTCCGCCGGCGCCCTGCAGATCGCCACGCTGCACCTGGCCGAGTTCGCCTACGGCCCCACGGGGCACAACTACATCGTCGGCCACGCCCGCAATCCCTGGGACCCCACCCGCATCACCGGCGGCTCCTCCGCGGGGACGGGCGTCGCGGTCGCCTACGGCGCCATTCCCGTCGGCCTCGGCTCCGACACCGGCGGCTCGCTGCGCCTGCCCGCTGCCTGCTGCGGCGTCGCCTCGATCAAGCCGACCTGGGGGCGCATCAGCCGCGCCGGCGCCATGCCGCTGGCGCCCGCGCTCGACACCGTCGGCGTACTCGCCCGCCATGTGGAGGATCTCGCCCTCGCCCTGGGCGTCCTCGCGGGCCCCGACGCGCGTGATCCCGCTGCCTCGACGCTGCCGGTCCCCGATTACCTCGCCCATCTCGACGATCCTGTGAAGGGTCTAGCGGTCGGCGTGGACGAGTCGCTGATTGCGGAAGCGCATCCGGATGTGCAGCGCATGGTGGAGGATGTGCTGGCCGTGCTGACCGGGCTCGGCTTGAAGCGCGCCGCTTGCCGCTTCCCCGACTGGCAGACGCTCGACCACCTGGTGCAGCTCGTGCAATTGCCCGACGCCTCGGCGGCTCACACCGCGTTTCTGCGCACGCGGGCGGGCGACTACAGCCCGCAGGTGCGCTCGCGCATCGAGCTCGGCCACTTCATCGGCGCCGTCGACCACCTGACCGCGCTGCGGGCACGCGGCACCTACGTCAAGCGCACGCTCGATCAGACCTTCAAAGGCCTCGACGTCGTGATCCTGCCGATCCTGGCCGATCCGCTGCCGACGCTCGCCGAGCTCGACGTCGCCGCCAATCCGAACCTGCTCACGGCCATGGGCCGCGTCGTCAAGTTCACCCGGCCCATCAACTACCTGGGCCTGCCGACGCTGGCCCTGCCGGTCCCACGCAAGGGCGGTTTGCCCAACGGCATCCAGCTCATCGGCCGCCCCTTCGCCGAGGCCCAGCTTCTCGCCATCGGCCAGGCCTACCAGCGCGAGGTGCCGCCGGAGATCGCCCGGCCGCTCCAGCAGTCCCGTTAGCCTTGTTACCAGGAGGCATCTTGATGCTCGGAGGCTCGAGGGCTACCTAGTTGCGCTCATTCTCTGCGCATCGCGAAGGAGCAGCCATTGTTGCTGCTCGAAGGTGCCCCCTGACGCCCAAACTTAAGCAACTCCTGAGCGTTCGCCTGGAAAGCCAGGACTGGTCGGGCGGACTGCTGCTCGCGATCGCAGCCGGCTTTCTCACCGTTTTCCTCTTCGGTTGGGATGCGAGGCTCGCGCGTCTGGCAGCGTCGGCCCTGCTGAGCGGCGCATGCTTATTCATCGGGATCTTTGTCGGGTTCCTGTTTGGGATTCCAAGAGCCTTGCAAGAGGATGCTGCTGGCCTGGCTCCCCAGCCAAGGATCGCCGGGGCGCAGGACGATGCCGCCAAGGAGGCGATTCGCGTCCGCTATAAAGCGAATACGAACCTCGAGTAGATATCGGATTGGCTGACCAAGATACTGGTTGGAGTTGGGCTGACGCAGTTGAATCGGTTGCCCGACTTGCTTGACAGGGCTAGCTTGTACTTCGGCGCAGCCGTAGGTGGGGAGATCGGACCGAAGGTTGCGGTGTCGATCGTCCTTTTCTTCTCTATTTCCGGTTTTCTCTTCGGCTACTTGTGGACGCGGCTTCTGTTGGGCCGGGCCTTGGCCGAGGCGGACATTGGCGCGGTTGCCGAAAAACTTGAAAGCATCGTGCAGGCGAAACAGAAACAGGAGGAAATCGACGCCAGAGCCCTCAGCCTGGCGAACCGGCTGCTGTCCGGCGAAAATCTTGCAAACTTTTCGTTCGATGAGCTCAGGGAGTCCATACAAAAGGCGACGGCCCCTGTGCGCGTGCTACTTTTCTTCAACGCTCGGGAAGCGCGCCGGCAGGCGCAAAGCAAGGGATCCGGCCACACGGAACGGACGATCCCAATCCTCCAAGCCCTGATAGCAAGCGATGCGGAACGGAGGTTTCACAGAAACTATGGCCAGCTCGGCTACGCGTTGCAGGAAAAATCGCCGCCGGATCACGCCGCTGCCGAAGCGGCATTCAGCACGGCAATCCAGGTGCGCGGACCGGCGAAGGAACACGGCTATGAAGGGTATGAACTACATAGGGCAATCGCGAAAATCATGCAGGACCCGAACTTTAAAGCCGGGCAACCGACAGTGGGAGCGAAGAGAGCCGAAATCCTCGCGGACCTTGACGTGGCCCTGGCGGGCAATATCGATATTCCAGATCACGAGCAGCTGAAAGACTGGATCTCACTGAACGCGCCCGGGCATCTCGCTCGCACCGGTGGTGGACGCGACGGGCAACCCCGGGACTGAAACCGTTCGACTCAAGGCGCCAGCGTCCAGGGCGGGGCGGGTCCTTCGCTGGGGTCGCGCTCGTGGGCCGCCACAACATCGCGCAGGCCGTCGCGCCCGTAGATGTCGGGGCGGAACTGGATGGCGCCGTCGGCCTCGGCCCAGGCGGTGATGTAGGCGAAGTAGACCGGCACCGGCCGCGTCAGGTTCAAGTCGAAGGCGTTGCCCGCGGCGAGGATCTCCTGCGCGCGTCCCGGCTGCTCCCAGCCCGACTCGTAGCGCGCCACCCACTCGGCCAGCGTGAAGACATCCTGCACCCGCACGCAGCCGGCGGAGAAGGCGCGGCCGCGCTGGTTGAAGAGCGGCTTCATCGGCGTGTCGTGCATGTAGACGCCCTCGGAGTTGGGCATGTCGAGGCGCACGAGCCCGAGTGCGTTCTGCGGACCGGGATCCTGGCGGAACTTGATCTTGGCGGCATCGGCCTGCCGCCAATCGATACTGTTGGGGTCGATCTCCGGACCGTTGTAGGAACCGTTGAAGATGCGGATCTGCTCCTTCTGCAGGTAGTCCGGCTCCTTGACGAGGCGCGGGATCAGGTCGAGGTGGGCGACGCTCTCGGGCACCCGCCAGTAGGGGAAGAAATTGAGGGCCTTGATGGTGGCGCGCACGGTCGGCGTTTGCCGCTCCGGCTTGCCGGCGATCACCCGGTGGCGCAGCTCGACCTGGTGGCGCTCCACGGCTTCGAGCTGGAAGGCGGCGACGTTGACCAGGATGTAGCGGTCCTCGATGCGCTGCGCCATCAGCTCGCGCAGCCGCTGCTGGTTGGTGCGCAGCTGGGCCAGGCGCGCCTGCGCCGGAACGTTGAGCGCCAGCAGCGTGGGCTTGTCGACGCGCCCCGTGACGCGCAGCCCATTGTTGAACTGGTACCGGCGCACGGCCAACTCGACGTCGTCGCCGAACCCAAAGCCGTCGGAGGACCGGCGCGACAGCTCGCCGCTCATCATCAGCCGGTGGCGCAGCAGCGGCATGCGCTCGTCGTTGTCCTCGGGGCGGATCATGCGGGAACCCGGAATGGCCGGCCAGCCGCCGTTGCTGACGATGCGCTGATAGCGCTGGATCGCCGCCTCCAGCGCCTCGATCATGACGTCGCTGCGCAGCGGCGTGGCATCGGGGCGCAGGTCGTCGATGACCTCGGCGCGCCGTCGCGGTTCCTCATCGGAGGCGCGCCGCGGCTGACTCTCGGGACGTCCGAAGCCGGGAATAGCCTCCCACCAGCGCCCGTCGGCCTCCTGCGCCGCCGCGTGCCCGGACGCAATCGCCAGGACTGCGACCCCGCCCAGCAGTGCCGACAGCAATGTCCTGCCGAAGCTGCGCCGCATCAACTCGTGCCCTCTGTCAAACGATACATTCAAGTGTGCTCCAAGGCACCGGCCCCGCAGCTGGCCGGCCGTGTTCGCTAGACCTCGTCGATCAGGCTGTCTCCCTCGCCCCCGCATCTATAGCTCGCGGCACAGATATGGCCAAACGAAGACGCTTATGGCCGCGTCCCCGGTTGATGAAACGACGTTTGTGCCTGCAAATACAGGCCGTCGCCTCTATCTTGCGCCGCGCCGGAGCGGCAAGATGGCCTCGACGTACCTAGCCCCGGTGCCCTGTCGACACGCCGAAGCGGAAAACCTTGTCATGTCCAGCGCTCCCGTCCTTCACAGCATCGATGCCCGCGGCGTCGCCACGGTAACCCTCAACCGGCCCGAGGTCGGCAACGCTTACAACGGCGAGCTGATCCAGGGCCTGCTCGGCGCCATCGACGATTTGGGAGCGCGGCCGGGGCTGCGCGCGCTGCTGCTTGCCGGCAACGGCAAGCACTTCCAGGCCGGTGCCGACCTCGCCTGGGTCAGGTCGATCAGTGCCGCCTCGACCGAGGAGAACGTCAGCGCCAGCCGCGCCACGGCCGAGGCCGTCGACCGCCTCAACCGCCTGCCCATCCCGACGATCGCGCTGGTGCAGGGCGGCTGCTTCGGCGGCGGCACCGGCATCCTCGCTGCCTGCGACGTCGTCATTGCCGCCGATAACGCCATCTTCTCGATCGCCGAGGTGCGCTGGGGACTGACGGCAGCCATCATCTTGCCCCAGCTCAGCGACGCGATCTCGGTGCGCCAGC
>Ga0111539_10001025_pt1 | contig 36662 bp, 32 predicted proteins | sample RhiMethybrSRZTD1_FD_79667 | JGI IMG/M metagenome (GOLD analysis project Ga0111539, IMG submission 79667) | Populus rhizosphere microbial communities from Tennessee, USA - Rhizosphere MetaG P. TD hybrid SRZTD1 (version 2) (version 2) | ecosystem: Host-associated > Plants > Roots > Rhizosphere >...
AACGCCCTTTTGATGATGTCGTCGACTGCCGTGTACGGATCGATCTCCCGCGCGGCGATTCGATCGAGGATTCGGCCGAACTCTCCATCGGCCAACACATCCCCTTCGACGTGTTGCAGGAAGCGCTGGGCAAGCAGTTCGCGCAGACGATATTCAGCCCTCGCGCGGCGACGCTTCCCCTGCGCTGCTGCGGTGTGGGCGCGAAAGCGGTCGATCGCGTCGAGCAGATCGGGCACACCGCGGCCAGTCGTCGCTTCCGTTTTCACGATCGGCGGCCGCCACTCAGCGGGCGCGAACGTCTGCAGTGACAGATTCGCCTCGATGGACGCGACCGTTCGATCGGCTCCTTCCCGATCCGCCTTGTTGACGACAAAGACGTCGGCGATTTCCATGATGCCGGCCTTGAGTGCCTGAACCTCGTCGCCCGCTCCCGGAACGAGTGTCACGACCGACACGTCTGCGGTCCGGACGATGTCGATCTCGTCCTTCCCGACACCGACCGTTTCGATGATGACGATGTCCTTGCCGGCGGCATCGAGGACGAGCGCGACCTCGCTGGTTGCCCGGGCCAGGCCGCCCAGGTGTCCTCGGGTCGCCATGCTGCGGATGAACACCCCGGCATCGCCCGCGTGGGCCTGCATGCGTACGCGATCACCGAGAATCGCACCGCCGCTGAAAGGGCTCGTCGGATCGACCGCGACCACGCCGACGGTCTGCGCCCTGGTTCGGATCTCCGCCGTGAGTCGGTCGACGAGCGTGCTCTTGCCGGAGCCCGGTGCGCCGGTGACGCCGACAAGATAGGCGCGTCCCGTACGGGGAAAGATCTGCCTGACCAGCTCGGCGCCCGCTGCGGTCTCGTCCTCGATGAGCGAGATCGCGCGCGCCAACGCACGGGGATCGCCGTCGAGTACGCGCGCGGAAAGACTCGGCGGCGTCACTGGCCGAGGAGCTGACGCGCAATGACCAGCCGCTGGATCTCGCTGGTTCCTTCGCCAATGGTCAGCAGCTTCACGTCGCGAAAGTATTTCTCAGCCGGATAGTCTTTGACGAACCCATAACCGCCATGGATCTGCACGCAGTCGTCGGCCGCCTTCACGGCAATTTCACTCGCGAACAGTTTCGCCATAGACGACTCTCTCGTCGTTCGCGCTCCCTTGTCCTTGAGATGCGCCGCGCGATAGGTGAGCAGCCGTGCCGCTTCGATCCGCGTCGCATTGTCTGCAAGCTTCCACCGAATCGCCTGGAATGCGGCAATCGGTTGACCGAATTGTCGCCGCTCTTTGGCGTACCCGAGGGCCGCTTCGTACGCGCCCTGCGCCAGGCCGACCGAAAGCGCGGCGATGCCGATCCTGCCGGAGTCGAGCACCTGCAACGTATTGATGAAGCCTTGTCCTTCTTCGCCGAGCAGGCGCGCCGCAGGCACACGGCAATCCTGGAAGACGACCTCGCTCGTATCGCTGGCACGCATGCCGAGCTTGTTCTCCTTCTTCCCCGCGGCCATCCCCGGCGTGCCGTGTTCAACGATGAAAGCCGAGATACCCCGATGGCCTTTGCTGCGCTCGGTGACGGCAATGACGACCATGACCCGGCCGATCGCTCCATGCGTGATGAAGTTCTTCGAACCGTTGATGACCCAACATTGCCCCTGGCGGACAGCCGTCGTTCGCATCCCGGCAGCATCGCTGCCGGCTCCCGCCTCGGTCAGCCCCCACGCGCCGAGAACTTCCCCGCGTACCAGACGCGGCAGGAACTCCGCCTTCTGCGCGTCGTCGCCAAACATCGCGATGTGCGAAGTGCACAGCCCGTTGTGCGCCGCGACCGACAATGCGATCGCCGGGCACACGCGCGCGATCTCCTCGATACAAATGCAGTATTCGACGGCCGACATCCCCGAGCCGCCGTACTCTTCGGGAAACTGAATCCCCATCAGTCCAAGCTCAGCGAGCTTGGGCAGCAAATCCATCGGGAAATGCTGCGACTCGTCCCACTCCATGACGTGGGGACGGATCTCCGCTTCGGCAAACTCGCGGACCGTCCGGCGCAAGAGTTCCTGGTCGTCGGTGAGACGGAAGTCCATCAGTTCTTGAACTTTACAGCAAAGGGTATCCTTATCGATATGCGCGCTCTTTCCTTTTCCCTTTTCCCTTTTGCCTTCTCCCTTTTACTGCTTTCCCCGGCGCCGGCAACAGCCGACATCACCGCTTTCCTTGGATCGAACCCCACCCCAAGTGCGCGCCTCGTCAAAGGCGTTGGCGTGGGCGTCGGTCTTGTCATTGTCGGCTTCGAGTTCGAATACGCGCACACCAACGAAGATCGTGAGGAGTCGGCTCCGGGATTATGGACCTACATGTTCAATGGACTCGTGCAAACGCCGGTTCCGATCGCCGGCATGCAGTTCTACGGCACCGCGGGAGCCGGTGTGTTTCACGAGACGCTGAACGACGTATTTTCGGAAACAAACGTCGGTATCAATGTCGGCGGCGGGATCAAACTTAACTTGGCGGGACCACTACGACTGCGGTTCGACTATCGCGTGTTCACTCTGCAGGGCTCGCCGTTGTACTCGAAACCACAACGGTTTTATGCGGGAGTGAATCTGAAATTCTGAGAAGGGAAAAGGGAGAAGGGCAAAGGGAAAAGGAAAGGGGAAAAGACGAACGTCGGGAAAAGGGAAAAACGGACCTTGTCCCTTTTCCCTTTTCCCTTTTCCCTTTTCCCTTCACTGAATCGGCGTCAGGCTCAAACGGCTCGGGCCGGATGCGAACGCCGCGGTGAACTTCTTCCACATCTCCGCGGTTTCGGGCGCGCGCAGTTCGTCGGGCGTCATCGTCTTCTGGAGCAATCCGAACACGTCGTACTCGGCGTTGGGAACGACCGGATCGACGATGATCACGTAGAGCGCGTTCGCGCCGAACGGCTCAGCCGACTTGTAAATCTTAATCGTGGGTGCCTGCTGCTTGATGGTGGCGTCCTCGCTCCTCGCAAGATTGGCTTTCAGCTTTTTTGCGAACTCTTCGAAGGCGGCCGTCTGATCCGGCTTGATCGGCACGAGCAGTACGCCAGTCGGACTTGTGAAACCAAGTTTAGGCCCGGTAGGTTGTGCCGGCGCTGCCTGGCCTGCCGGTGGCTGCCCGGCGGGCGCCTGTCCCGCAGGCGGTTGCGCGGGGGCTGCCTGAGCAAACAGCACGGCGGGAACCAGCGCCAATGCCAGACCAAAAGTCGGAATTACGAAGGGACGACGCATTCAATCTCCTCCTTAGCGCGAACAACGAGGTAACTCGAAAGAGGACACTTTACCGTACCCAACCCGAGTTCCCCAATAGAACTGTCCCAAAACTGCCTGTCACACGAACACGGACAGGATTTCATTAGCGAGAAGCATGCCGTCGCGGGAGAGCCGCAGTCGGGAGCCCTCGCGCACTGCCAACCCGGCGTCCAGCGAGGGCTGGAGCGGCCGCGCGTACCGGCGCCATACATCCGTGTCGTACCGGCGCCCGACATCGTCGAGATCGAGTCCTTCGGTCAGTCGAAGCCCGGTGAACAACGCCTCTTCGAGTTGTGTCTCGCGCGACAGCGTCCGATGCTCCGCCACCGGGGTCTGTCCGGCATGAAGGCGACTAATGTACTCCTCGGTGGAGGCGACGTTCTTCCATCGCACACCGCCGCGAGTGGAATGTGCGCCGCACCCGAATCCGAGCCACTCCCCGTCCTGCCAGTATTTGAGATTGTGCCGCGACCGGAATCCTTGCCGTGAAACATTGGAAATCTCGTACTGCTCGTACCCGCCGCGCTCCAGCCGCTCGAGACTCCACAAGTACATCTCCGCGGCATCGTCGTCGGGCGCCAGCGACCAGCCCGCGCGTGCCATGTCTTCTTTGAGCGGCGAGTTGGGATAGAGCTCGAGGAGATACAGTGAGGCATGTTCCGGCGCGACGTCGATCAATGCGTCAACACTTTCGCGCCACTGCGCCGGTGTCTGCTGCGGCAGCCACATCATTAGATCGAGCGAGACGTTGTCGAAACCCGCGGCGCGCGCCTCCCGGACCGCTTCTCGGGCGCGATTGGCGGAATGAATTCGTCCCAACCGCTGCAGTTCCTCGTCACGAAATGATTGGACACCGAAACTGATACGGGTGACACCGGCTTCCCGAAAGCCCGCCATGCGTTCGAGGGTCGATGTTTCCGGGTTCGTTTCGAGGGTGATTTCCGAGTCCGGTGCGAGAGCAAATGATTCACGGGCGGCAGTGATCAGCCGACCAATCTCGTGTGGATCAAGAAGCGAGGGCGTCCCGCCACCAAAGAAAATCGTATCTGCGGGCTCCCCGTGACCGGCGGCGCGGATTTCGCGTTCGACGGCGGCGACGTAACGATCTTTGAGCTCTCCCTGAAACAACCCGCGGTTGAAGTTGCAGTAGTTACAGATTGATGAACAGAAGGGGACGTGGACGTACAGACCCAGCATGGAATCGCACTTAGCTTCCCGCTTTGCCGCCCGTCCAGCCGAGATCGCGTCCTTTGACCTCAGGGTGCTTGAGTTGCGCGCGGACCGGTCCCTTTGAGCGTGCTGGGAGCGTCCGGCGGCCGGGTGAACGCTTCCACAGCATCACCAGATCGTCGACCCCCCCATTGGGCGGCAAATGACGATAATCCGCGCCGTCGTATTCAAGGAATTCGCACATCTCGTGGAGACGCGAGTGAATGCGGAATCCGATCCGCGCCTTGAGACAATCAGGATCGGTGTCGTCCGGCGTGTCTTCGTAGTTCGACGTGAAGATCGTGTGCCGCCGCTCGTTGTATCGCGTGTTCACGATCAGGTTCATCGTCTCGTCGACCCATTCGGAAGTCTTCTCCGATCCGATGTCGTCGAGGACGAGGAGATCCGCTTCCATCACGGGCCGGAGGACATCCATCTCGGCCGTCCGAACCAGCGGATTGTACGTGCTGCGAATGACGCGCAACAGATCGCGGACGTCATAGAAGAGCCCGCGCGCGCCCTTGACGATGATGACGTGACGAAGAACGGCAACGGCGAGATGGGTTTTGCCGATTCCTGGTGGACCGATCAGGCAAAGTCCTTTGCGGGGTTCCGGAAATTCCTGCGCAAACCTCCGCGCCAGCTTCACGGCACCGAGCAGCTTTTCGTTCGGGTAAGTGACAAAGGTGTCGAGATCGCAGCGCCGATACCGCGGCGGAATCCGCGCGTCCTCGAGCAACCGCGCGGAAAGTCCCTCGCGCCAGCAGTCGCACCGGACAACACGGCGAACGCCATCGGTCTCGACAGCTTTCCAACCAGTATCGTCGCAGAGATCGCAGGACATGAAGGATCGATGAGGACGGTCAGGTTGAATTGTAAGTCGCCAACGACGAATGCGCAATGACGATCAGTTGAGATAACTGCGCAGTTCGCCTGCCCGCTTCGATCGTCGAATCTTTTCCTTGGCCCGCGACTCGATTTGCCGGATTCGTTCGCGTGAGAGTTGAAGCATGTCGCCGACTTCCTGCAGCGTACGCGGCTCACCGTCTCGATCGAGTCCAAACCTCAGCGCGATCACTTCGCGCTCCTTTTTTCCGAGCTCGTGCAGCGCGCCGCGAACGCCGGCATGCAGGCGACGGTGGATGAGTTCCTCTTCCGCAGGTGGAACGCTGACTTGCGCGATGACTTCGCTCAGTTCCGGACTGTCGATTTCATTCGGTCCCCCGATGTGGTCGCTCAGCGAGAGATCGCGATCCCCAATGCGGATCAGCGCCTCGACCTCGCCTTCAGAAATGTCGAGATCGTCGGCGATTTCGCGCTGCGTCGGCGTTCGATTGAGCTCCTCGGTCAGTTCCGACACTTCACGCCCGAAACGCGCGGCAACGGCCGACAACTTCTGCGGAAGCGTGAAGGCGCGTGTCTGCCCGGACAGCGCGTGGGTGATCGCCTGCCGGATCCACCACACGGCGTAGGTGATGAACTTGACGTTGCGCTCGGGATCGAAACGGCGCGCGGCCTCCATCAACCCCAGGTTGCCCTCATGAATCAGGTCGAGAAACGGCACGCCCAGACCGCGATAACGCTTCGCGTAGCTGACGACGAATCGCAGGTTGCCTTCAACCAGCCGCCGCAGCGCGGCCTCGTCGCCGTTCGCTTTGACGCGCGTGCCAAGCTCTCGTTCTTCTTCAGCGGTCAGTCGGGGAATTCGCGCAATCGCCCGAAGGTAGGCCTTGAGGGCATCGCTGTCGTCGGGCTCAGGCCGCGCCATCGAACGATCTTACCTTGATGGGTGGTCTGACCGAGCGGCTACGCCTTGCGGAGGGGCTCTTCGATTTGATCCGGTTCGATGACCGTCTCAGACGCCGGTGCTGCGGGAGTCGAGCGAACGAGATTGGTCGGTGAAGACTTCACGAGCGCCGTGCTCAAGCGCTGTTCCCAGTCGCCAATGCCACGCGACAACTCGTGCTTGACGTAATCGATGAATTCGTTGACCTCCAGCTGCATCGCTTCGATCTTGCGCCGCATGTTGAGGATGATCTCAACGCCGGCGAGATTGACGCCGAGGTCACGCGTCAACGACAGGATCGTTTCGAGCTGCTCGAGATCCTCTTCGGAGTACAGCCTCGTGTTTCCTTCGGTGCGTGATGGCTTGAGCAAGCCTTCGCGTTCGTACAGGCGGAGCGTTTGCGGGTGGATGTTGTACTTCTGCGCCACCGCGCTAATCATGTAGTACGCCTTGCCGGATCGTTTGGCCGTCATAACTGCAAGTCCCGCCTGACGTCTTCCGCGTTCAGACGGCCGAATTCACGCATCAATGCTTTCGATCGTTCATCGGTGACCTCTGGCAGCACCAGCCGGACGTCGATGATCAGATCGCCACGGGCCCCCGATGCGGTCGGCGCGCCGCGTCCGCTGACTCTGAACTGTTGTCCCGCCTGTGTTCCTGGAGCAATCGCCACCTTCACCGGTCCATCGAGGGTTGGCACCTCGATTCGTGCCCCCAACACCGCCTCGTGCACGGCCACCGGCACGGTCAGAAACAGATGATCCCCTTCGCGACGAAGCTGCCGGTGCGGTTGCACGTGGACGTCGATAAAGAGGTCGCCATTTCGACCCCCGCCGCGTCCCATGTTGCCCCGCTCCGCGATCCGGAGCCGTGACCCGCTGACGACCCCGGCGGGCACGTGCACCGAGAGCGGCTCGCTACGCACCAGACGTCCGTGCGCGTTGCAGACCTCGCATCGCTGAAAACGCTGGCGGCCGCTTCCGCCGCACGCGGCGCATACTTTCGAAAACACCATGTGCCCGCGCGCCCAACGCACTTTACCCGTCGCCTGGCAGTGCGGACACCGCCCTTCCGGAGTCCGCACGCGGCCCACGCCGCCGCAGGCGCCGCAGGGGACTTGGCGCGTAATCACCACCTGCCGGTCCACGCCGCGCAACGATTCCTCGAACGTCACGGTGACCGATGCGTGCAGATCCGCGCCAGGCTCCGCCTTGCTTTCCTCGGCTGCCGCCGGATGCAGCACGTCGGCAAACAGCTCGCTGAACGTCGCCGCATCGGTGCCCCGCGCGGCGACAGAAAAATCGAACCCGGCAAACTCGAACGTGGTCGCCGGTGCACCTGACGTCGACGCCGTCAAACCGCCCCCGGCGTCGTATTGCCGCCGGCGCGTCGGATCACTCAGCGTTTCGTATGCCTCAGTCACGCGCGCGAACACCGCTTCCGCCTGGCGATCGCCCGGATTCACACCCGGGTGATATCGCCGCGACAAGCGTCGATACGCGCGTTTGATCTCGGCCGAGCTCGCGCCAGGACCGAGGCCGAGGATGACGTAGAACTCCATACTTCGCTGTCTGAGTGCCTTGGGTGCCTAGGGTGCCTTGGGTGCCTAGGGTGCCTAGAGTGCCATGGGTGCCTAGAGTGCCATGGGTGCAATGAGTGCCTGGGTGCCAGCACTCGCGGCACCCTTGGCACCCTTGGCACCCTTGCCACCCATTGGCACCCTTGGCACCCTTGGCACCCTGGGCACCCATTTCATCTACTTCTTTTCTTCCTCCACGACCTCGGCGTCGATCACGTCGCCGGCGCTACCAGACTCACCGGCACCGGCGGCACCCGACGCGCCACCAGTCGATCCACCTGCCGCACCTGCGCCTGCACTCGCCGTCTTGTAGAGCGTTTCCGCGGCCTTGTGCTGCGCGGTGTTCAGCGCCTCCATCGACCGCTTCATCTCGGCGACGTCGTTCTTCTCGATCGCGCGCTTCAGCTCTTCAACCGCCTTCTCGATCGGCTGCTTGTCGGACGCCGGCAGCTTGTCGCCGTTGTCCTTCAGCATCCGCTCAGCGGCGTACGCCGCCTGATCGGCATGGTTGCGAGTCTCGATCTCTTCCTTGCGCTTGCGATCGTCGTCGGCGTGCGACTCCGCCTCTCTCATCATCTTGTCGACTTCGTCCTTCGACAGGCCGCTCGACGACGTGATGGTGATCTTCTGTTCCTTCTGTGTCGCCATGTCCTTGGCCGACACGTTGACGATGCCGTTGGCGTCGATGTCGAACGTGACTTCGATCTGCGGCACGCCGCGGGGCGCCGTCGGGATGCCGGTCAGGTGGAACTTGCCGAGCGGGCGATTGTCGCGCGCCATCGGCCGTTCACCCTGCAGCACATGGACTTCGACGCTCGTCTGGTTGTCCGCTGCCGTCGAGAACGTCTCGCTCTTCCGTGTCGGGATCGTCGTGTTCCTCGGGATCAACGTCGTCATGACCCCGCCCAGCGTTTCGATGCCGAGCGACAGCGGTGTCACGTCGAGCAGCAGCAGGTCCTTCACTTCGCCTGCGAGCACGCCCGCCTGGATCGCTGCGCCCACGGCAACCACTTCGTCAGGGTTGACGCCCTTGTGCGGTTCTTTGCCGAACAGCTCCTTGACGATCGCCTGCACCCGCGGAATACGGGTCGATCCGCCGACAAGGACGACTTCGTCGATCTTCGATGCATCCATGCCCGCGTCGGCGAGCGCCTGCTTGGTCGGACCAACCGTCTTCTGTAACAGGTCTTCGACGATCTGCTCAAACTTCGCCCGCGTCAGCTTCATCGTCAGGTGCTTGGGCCCGGTCTGATCCGCCGTGATGAACGGCAGATTGATGTCGGTTTCCATGACGGTGGAGAGCTCCATCTTGGCCTTCTCCGCCGCCTCCTTCAAACGCTGAAGCGCCATGCGATCCTTCGAAAGATCGATGCCTTCCTGCTTCTTGAACTCGCTGACGATCCAGTCGATGACTCGCTGGTCAAGGTTGTCGCCGCCAAGGTGGGTATCACCGTTGGTGGCTTTCACCTCGACAACGCCTTCGCCAACTTCGAGGATAGATATGTCGAAGGTGCCGCCGCCGAAGTCGTAGACCGCGATCGTCTCGTCTTTTTTCTTATCGAGACCGTAGGCCAGCGCCGCTGCCGTTGGCTCGTTGACGATCCGCATGACTTCGAGGCCGGCGATCTGTCCTGCATCCTTCGTCGCCTGACGCTGGGCGTCATTGAAGTACGCCGGCACGGTGATGACCGCCTTGGTCACGGTCTGGCCGAGGTACTCCTCCGCCGCCTGTTTCAACTTCTGCAGAATCATCGCGGAGATCTCAGGCGGAGACATTTCCTTCCCGCCTGCCTTCACCCGAACGTCGCCGTTGCTGGCGCGCGCGACGGTGTAAGGCACCATCTTCATCTCCTCGTTCACCTCGTCGTACTTGCGACCCATGAACCGCTTGATGGAGAAGATGGTGTTCTCCGGATTGGTTACCGCCTGGCGCTTCGCCACCTGGCCGACAAGACGCTCGCCGGACTTGGTGAACCCGACAACCGACGGAGTGATGCGACTGCCCTCCGGATTGGTGATCACCACCGGCTCTCCGCCTTCCATGACAGCCACAACCGAATTGGTGGTCCCCAGGTCGATACCGATAATCTTGCTCATGCCCTTGTCCTCACACACTCCTGCCGCTCAGCTGGAGCAGCAATCTTTATAATGTTCTTAATATAAAATATGAGCGCCAATGTGTCAATCTATACATATAGACTTCCGGTAAGTCGGTGCTACAATGTCAGTTGCCAGCCAGCCCGCCCACTGAGGTCGTTTATGGGCCGCCTCTTCGGTTTCGTGAAGTTCCCCTCCATCCTTAGGTGTTGCCTTGTGCTCGCGACGTCCGTCGCTTCGAGCCCGGCCATTGCGCAAGCACCTAACACAGTCAATTCACCGAGCGTCGCGGCTGATCCGCCCGCGCACGTCTCGTTCGTCGACGGAACGGCCGTCCTCGAGCGCGACGGACACCGAGATTCCGCGCCGGCAAACATGCCGCTCCTTGCCGGCGATCGACTGCGGACACAGAACGGCCGCGTCGAGATTCTGTTTGCCGACAACAGCACGCTCCATCTCGATACCGACACATTGATCGATTTCGAGTCCGATGATCTCGTTCGGCTGCTTGCCGGACGCATCCGACTCGCGATTCCTGGACCCGATCGACAGGTCTCTTATCGCATCGACGCTCCGTCTGCATCCGCCGTGATCAATCAGCCCGGCGAATACAAGATGTCGATGCTTACCGGCACCGCAGAGTGTGAGATTGAACTGGCCGTTCTTCGCGGCGGCGCGGAACTCGTGAATGACGATGGCCGCACCGCGCTTCGTGCAGGACTGCGGGCGTGTGCGCGCGCGAATGCGGCACCGTCGTTCGCATACGCGTTCAACTCGGCGTCGTGGGATTCATTCGATCGGTGGTCGGAGACGCGTCGCGATCAGCGTCTCGGAGTATCGACGCAGTATCTGCCGAATGAGGTCCAGCCTTACGCGTCGGCCTTCGATCAGTACGGCACGTGGCAATACAACACGTCGTACGGATACGTTTGGTATCCGTCGGTGGCGGTTGGCTGGCGTCCGTACTACCACGGGCGCTGGGTTCCCTATCGCCCTTACGGATGGACGTGGGTCGGTGTCGGCCCCTGGGCGTGGCCAACGCATCACTACGGACGGTGGGGGTTCTCGGCCGGGACATGGTTCTGGATCCCCGGACACAGTTGGGGCCCTGCGTGGGTCTCGTGGGCGTATGCTCCCGGCTACGTCAGCTGGTGTCCGCTTGGCTGGAACAATCATGCGGTTCTGTCGTTCGGATTTAGTTTTGGTTACGACCCGTGGCGCGCATGGACGGTCGTGCCGCACGGCCACTTCGGTCACGGATACGTGCACGCGAATTACGTCGGTGGGCACGGGTTCGACGCGCACACGCGTGCCGCGTTCGTGCCGCGCCCTGCCGCGCCCGCATGGCGCGGTTACGCCGTACCGCGCTCCACCACACCGATTTACGTGACCGGGACTGCCCGGCCACGCACGGCAGGATCGACCGTCTACACGAATCTCGACTCCAGCGCGTCGCGTGTTGGTCAGACCGGACGACGAGTGATGGTCGGGGAACCGAGAAGCAAAGTGACTGAGGTCACTCCCGGTGCGACGGCTGCCGATCGCCCTCGCGCAGTCGTGCGCGGTGCTCCCGCGCAACCGTCGGCTTCTCCTGGCGACGGAACGCAGCGCTCCCGCGCCGCGACTCCTTCGCAACCGACATACGGCACCGCAGTTGAACGCAGTCGTGCGGGAAGTCCGAGTGCTAGCGGCACGACGGCTCCTGCTGCTGAAGATCGGTTCGCACGACGCGCTCCGGCGTCGTCCGACTCGGGGGATCCGCGTAACGACGCGGATGCGCGCCCGAGGGCGGTTCCTCGTGCGTATCCGTCTTATGGAACTCGTGCTCCCGAGATGTCGCGTCCGGGAATGATGACCAGTCCCGGCTCGATCACGATCCCTCGCACGGCTCCTGAAGCGACGCGACCGGCGATGCCCGAGACCCGACCGTATGGATATGGAGTGGAACGCCGCGCGCCAGGTGGTGTTGACCGACCGTCAGCTCCGCCGCCAGTGAGTGCGCCCACTGCCATGCCCGAGCACCGCGTGAATCCTGGCGTTCAACAACGAAGTGCGCCCGCACCCGAGAACCGCGGCGGTGGGTCGCCGCCGCCGCAGGGTGGGCATTCGCGCGGCGGTCAGCCGTCTACAGGGACAGCGACCCCGCGCGGACGAGGATAATGCGAGGGGTTGTCTGGGCCGCCGCGTTTCTGTTGGCGGCCCTTCGTCTGCCTGCCGACCCCACAGGCCGACTTTTCTTTCTCGACCTTCGCGGCGGCCGCGTCGTCTCCGCGGCACCGGATGGGTCTGACGTCAAGGTCCTGGTCTCGGGACGTACTGGGATTCCGGACGGCGTCGCCGTCGACACCGAGCGCGGGCACATCTACTGGACCATCATGGGTAAGGCAGCGGCCGACGACGGAGTGATCGAGCGGGCCGATCTCGACGGTGGCCATCTCACGACAATCGTTCCCGCCGGCGGCACGTTTACGCCGAAGCAGCTCAAGCTCGATCCCGTTCATCGAAAGCTGTACTGGTCCGACCGCGAGGGCATGCGGGTGATGCGATCGGACCTCGATGGAACGCACATCGAGACGCTGGTAGAAACTGGTCATGGAGAAGTGGATCGCGGCGACGCGAGAAACTGGTGCGTCGGCATCGCCCTCGATGTTGCAGGCGGAAAAATGTATTGGACCCAAAAGGGCGGTGATAACGCAGGGATTGGCACCATTCGTCGAGCCAACATGGAACTCCCGCCTGGCGAGAGTCCCTCCAACCGATCCGACATCGAACTGCTCTTCCAGCGACTTCCCGAACCGATCGACCTCGACCTCGACCTGACGCGCCGCATGATCTACTGGACCGACCGCGGCGCAAATATCGTCAGCCGTGCCGCGATGGACCCGCCTCCTGGTACGTATCGGCACGCGCGAACGGATCAGGAAGTGCTCATGAGCGAGCTCAAGGAAGCGATCGGAATCGTCCTGGCCGGCGAGCGCATGTATGTGACAGACCTCGGCGGGAACGTCTACAGCGCGCGCCTGGATGGCTCGGACAAACGCCTCGTCCTCAGCGGCCAGGGCAGTCTTACCGGGATTACGTTCGTTCCGAATCGGTAGGCTACCGGCTCCTGGCTCCCGGCTTTGTGGGCTCAGACAGCGGCCAAAACCCAACAGAAATGGTAATCTATTACCATGCGTACTACCATCGATAAGGCAGGCCGGGTGGTCATCCCGGCGAGTATTCGGGAGCGTGCGGGACTCAATGCGGGCGCCGAACTGGAGGTCTCCGTCGATGAATTTGGGATCCGCCTCGAACGGGTGGCTCCCGCACCGCGACTGGTCAAAGTCGGGCGCAGAACCGTGGCTCGTCCAACCGCGCCGACCGACGCGCGAACGGTGTTGGACGTCGCCGCGCTCGTCGAGGAAGAACGCAATCGATGGCCGTAACCTTTCTCGACACAAGCGTGCTGCTGGCCGGGATTCTGGACTTTGGGCCGCAGAGCGCGCCGGCGCAGTCGATCATGCACGCGGTGGCGGAACAGATCGTTCAATCGCCGGCAACCGCATGGCACTGCTGTCTGGAGTTCTACTCAGTCGCCACGCGTTTGCCGTCAGAGTTCCGGCTCACCCCGGCGGATGGCGCCCTACTGCTCGAGGAAGAAGTGTTCGCGCGCTTGACGGTGCACGACCTGCCTGCCGCCGGTCGCCTGCGACTTCTCCAGGCAGCGGCCCAGGATGGCACGGCAGGGGGCCGAATCTACGATGCACACATTGCCGAGGTGGCGCGCGCCGCCGACGCCGGCGTCATCGTCACCGACAATCGGCGCCATTTTCTCGCCGCGCTCCGGCACGGCATTCGAGTGGAAACCCCAACCGAGTTCTTACGAACGATAAAAACGCGGCGGAGTTAAGATCACAGTATTGCTGATTGTCGATTGCTGAATTGCTGATTGATCGGATCCCGGATCCCGGACCACCGATCCCGGCTCGATCGCATTTACGATGGCTACCTACGTTTTAAAAGTCGCCCGCAGCGCCGGTCTCATCGCGCTGTTTCTTATTGCCGCACTCCTCGGGATCGCGACCGGGGTCATCTTCGGCTACGTCGGAGACGTACCTCAGATCTCGGCGCTCGACGATTACGCGCCGAGCACGATCACGCGCGTGTACGGGTCGAAGGGCGAAGTGATCGGTGAGTTCGCAATCCAGCGGCGCGAGGTCATTCCGTACGACGCCATTTCTCCCAAGCTGCGACAGGCCATTATCGCGGCGGAAGACTCCGAGTTCGAGCGGCATTTCGGATTGAGCATGCCGCACATCATCATGGCGGCAAGCCGCGATGTGCTCGGAGCGATCCGCGATCGAATCACCGGTCAACATTCGCGGCCGAAAGGCGCCAGCACCATCACGCAGCAATTGGCGCGGGGACTCTTCCCTGAAGCTGTCGGTTATCAGATCGGCGACGTCAGCCTCGAGAGAAAGATCAAAGAAGCGATCGTCGCGGTTCAGATCGAGAAGCGCTACACCAAACGGGAAATCTTTACCTTCTACGCCAACCAGATGTACCTGGGAGAGGGGGCGTACGGCGTCGAGGCGGCCGCTCGTGCCTACTTCGGCAAGTCGGCGAAAGATCTGAGCCTCGACGAGGCGGCGATGATCGCAGGACTCTTTCAGACGTGGCGCAACGCGCCAACCGTCAACATGGAGCGCGCGAAACGACGCCGCGCCTACGTGCTGCAGCGGATGGCCGACGACAAATACATTACCCAGAAGGAAGCGAGCGAAGCCAACGCTCGCGCCATCGTCGTGGCAACCCCGGCAACGGCGGCCAATTCCCTCGCACCGTACTTCGTCGAAGAGGTGCGCAAGGATCTCGAGAGCCGTTACGGCGCGAAGAAGTTGTACGAGAACGGACTGTCGGTGCAAACCGCCCTGGACGTGAAGCTTCAGGAAGCCGCCAACCGGGCGCTGGACGATGGGCTTCGGCGGATCGATAAGCGCCGTGGCTTTCGCAAGCCGCGGCGGAACGTGATTGCCGAGAAGAAGACGCTCGATTCTTTCAAAGACCCACGTTGGGAGCGGCCGATGGCGCTCGGAGATGTGGTTCCCGCCGTCGTCGCGAGCGTCGACGGCCCGGCGATTCACTTACGTGCGGGGCCGTTGCAGGTGACGGTCGACAAGAAAGGCTTCGCCTGGACGGGCAAGGCGACTCCGGCGCAACTCGTTCATCCCGGAGACATCGTTGAGACGCGATTGCTGACCACCGACGAGGCTACGAGTACGGCGACGGGAACACTGGAGCAGCCTCCCGCAGTGGAAGGCGCCATGCTGGCGATCGACAATCGCACCGGCCAGATTCGCGCACTCATCGGCGGCTACAGCTTCGACAGGAGCAAGTTCGATCGCGCGATGCAGGCCTACCGCCAGGTGGGATCGGCGTTCAAACCGATCGTCTACACCGCAGCCATCGATCGCGGCTACACGCCGTCCAGCATCATCATGGACACGCCGGCAAGTTTTCCCGGCGCCGCAGGGTCGCCTGTCTACGCGCCGATGAACTACGACAAGAAGTTCGAAGGCCCCGTCACCCTGCGCCACGCCCTGGAAGAATCACGCAACGTGCCTGCTGTGCGGGTGATGGAGCAACTGGGCCCGGCGCATGTCATTCAGTATGCGCGACGACTCGGGCTGCAGTCCCCGATCCCTCCGTTTCTCGCCGTCGCCCTTGGCGCGGCGGAGGCGACGCTGTACGAAATGACGAGCGCCTACTCAGTGTTCCCGAACCAGGGTGTGCGCATGCGGCCGTACGCCATCGGCAAGGTGTCCGATCGCGAAGGCAACGTCCTCGAGGAAAACCGGCCAGAACCCAAAGAGGCGATCCGGGCCGATACCGCGTTTGTCATGACCAACCTGCTTCGCGGTGTTGTGCAGCGCGGAACCGCGGGGAGGGCGGCGGCACTCAACTGGCCACTCGGCGGAAAGACGGGGACGACCGACGATTACACCGACGCGTGGTTCATCGGTTTCGATCCGGACATCACGATTGGCGTCTGGGTCGGCCTCGATCAGAAAAAACCGATCGGATCGAACATGACCGGAGCCGAAGCCGCGCTGCCGATCTGGATCGACATCATGAAGGCGTGGATTGGCGATCGCAAAGAGCCGCCGCAGTTCCCGTCTCCGGGCAACATCGTGTTCGTGACGGTTGACAAAGGATCGGGCGAACCGGCCGTCGACGGCACACCCGGCGCGATACCGGAAGCATTCATCGCCGGCACGCAACCGGGATCGATTCGGTAGCGTTAATCGTCGTCGACGGTTGCCTGCATCAGCGTGCCAGCAGCCTTCTTCATCAGATAGGTCTTGATGAACCCATCGATGTCGCCGTCGAGCACACGGTTGACGTCGCCGACTTGTTCCTTCGTGCGGTGGTCCTTGATCATCTGATACGGGTGCAGGACGTAGCTGCGAATCTGGCTGCCGAAGGCAATGTCTTTCTTCTCTCCGCCGAGCTGATCGAGCTTGGCCTGTTGCTCCTTCATCTTCAGGTCGTAGAGCCGCGCCTTGAGAACCTTCATCGCCGAGTCCCGGTTGCGATGCTGCGAACGCTCGTTCTGCGACGAGACGACGATGCCGGTCGGCAGGTGCGTGATGCGCACGGCCGAATCGGTCACGTTGACGTGCTGTCCGCCGGCACCGCTCGATCGATACGTGTCGACGCGAAGGTCCTTTTCATCGATCTCCACCTCGACGTCTTCGGGCAGCTCCGGCCAGACGAAGACCGACGCGAACGAGGTGTGCCGTCGTGACGCCTGATCGAACGGCGAGATGCGAACCAGTCGATGCACACCGGCTTCGGCGAGCAGCATCCCGTACGCGTAGTCGCCAAAAATGGTCAGCGTCGCACTCTTGATACCCGCCTCATCACCCGGCTGAAGGTCGATGACGTCGCGCTTGAAGCCGCGACGCTCGGACCAGCGCAGATACATGCGAAGCAGCATCTCGGCCCAGTCCTGCGATTCGGTTCCACCGGCTCCCGGGTGAATGGTCACGATCGCGTTCTTGCGATCGTGTTCGCCCCCCAGCATCTTCTTCGTCTCGCCAGCATCGACCGTCGTCGAAAGGTCGTCGAGGCCCTTGGCGAGGTCGTCAGCCACCGGCTCGCCGGCTTCGGCCCACTCGACCAGCACCGCGAGATCCTCGGTTCGTCTTCGCAGAGACTCACTGAGATCGCGATCCTCCTCCAACCGTCGACGACGTTGAAGCAGTTTCTGCGCGGACGCCTGATCCTTCCAGAAGTCCGGATCGGAGACGCGTTGTTCTATGGAGGAAAGTTCGTCGGCGCTGCGGGGAGTGTCAAAGATAGCTCCGCAGGTCGGATGCGCGGCGAGTCAAGTCCTGATACCTGCGAAGCTGTTCGTCGAGTTGTATGGGCATAAAGGCGGTCAGTTAACGAAGACTCTCGAGGGAGCGGAGTTCGCTCCGTCCCCTCCAGTTTACTCAAATCTCCACGCCGCGAGAAGCGCGGCGACGGTCAGGACCAGCGACAACCACGCAACAAGGTCGCCAATCCGGCTGTAGATTGTCCGGTCCTTGATGAAACGCACGTCCTGCACGACCAGGTCCTGCTCGAAAAGCGGCGTCTTGGTGAGAACGCGGCCATAAGGGTCGACAAATCCGCTGATGCCGGTATTGGCCGCGCGCGCGAGGTATCTTCCTTCTTCGATTGCGCGCATCGACGCCTGGTCCCAGTGTTGATATGCGGCGGATGACCTCCCGTACCAGGCGTCGTTGGTAATCGTCGTGAGCAATTCGCTCCCGTCGCGGACAAACCGCCGGATGAGATCTGGATAGATCACTTCGTAGCAGATCGCTGTGCTGGCCACGTGATCGCCGACTGGCAACAGCACCGGAAACGTTCCCGGCGTAAATGGCGAGAAATCTGCGACCGCACCGATAATCGGTCCGGCAAAGAACAGGACCGATTGAAGCGGCACATACTCGCCGAACGGCACGAGGTGCATTTTGCGATAGACGGCACCCACCGTGCCATCCGGCTTCACGAGAAACGCGGCATTGTAGTAACGCGTTTCGGCCTTTCCGCCGGCAGCGGCTGACTTGATGGGCTCGACCTGATCGCTGCCGATGAGCAGCGTCGCCTTCGATTCCACCGCCAGCCGGCGGATCGCCGAACCGGCGAGGATGTCCTGCTCGAACGGCAGTGGCGTTGCTGATTCGGGCCACATGATGAACGTCGCACCCTGCGCGAGCGCCTGCCGCGTCATCGCCAGGTACCGTTCACTGATCGCGACGCGGTTGCTCGGATCCCATTTCTGGTCCTGCGGGACGTTTCCTTGCAGCGCGGCGACACGCACCGGCGTGCCGCGACTCAGGAGCGCCGCCGATCGAATTCTGACTTCGCCCCAGATCGCAATCGCCACTATGAGCACGACCGTGGCGGCCGCAGCACGCCACGAGGCGGGCTTGCGCTCGACGAACAGATAGGCCGCGGATGTGGCAACAAGCGCGAGCAGTCCGGAGACGCCGTAGACGCCGACGACCGATGCAATCTGCGCGATTGGCAGAACAGTCACCTGGCTGTAGCCAAGGAGCGCCCATGGAAAGCCGTCCCAGATATATTGCCGGCCGAGTTCAGTAACGACCCAGACTGACGGAGCAAGCAGCAGCGCTCGCCGGCCTAATCGGGTATGCAGATAGGCAAGGATTCCTGCGAACGCGGCAGGGAAAAGCGACAGATACGCGACCAGCACTCCGGCGGCAAAGATCGCACCCGCAGTCGGTAGTCCTCCGAAGGTCGTCATCGTGTCGACGAGCCAGTAGAGGGTGCCGGAAAAATACACGGCTCCGGTCACGAGCCCGAGACTCAGTGCTCGCCGGGTCGTTATATTCCTGGAGGGCTCACCCGGCACACGGCGGGACGAATCGCGCACGATCGCCACGACGAGCGGCGTCAAGGCGAGCCATGCGCAGGCCGGATGTCCGAACTTCGGAAAACTGAGCGCGAGAAGAGCGCCCGACAGAAGCGCTAACGCGTAATCCAGGACTGGTACTGTTCTTCTTTCTTGATTCGCAGCGATACCTTCTCGGCTTCACCGCGATCTTTGTAACGACCGACCTGCACTTTGTACCAGGAAGGCGTGGCGTTCGCTGACGGATTCACGAGGAACGCCGGATATCCCTTCGCGGCGAGTTTCTTCAAGATCGAGCCGGCGATGGCGCGGTCTTGCGTGGCAATCACCTGGACGGCCCAGGTTCCTGCCCGAGCGGACGTTGGAAGATCATCAGTCGATGCGGGTCTTGGCGGAACCTGTTCCGATGTTGCAACCGGCCTGGGAACCGGCGCCGCCGGCGTCTCGGTCGGCTTCGCGGCGGGCGCCGGCGCAACCTTCGCCTCTTCCTGGCGCTTCAGTGATTCCTGCGGTGCCCCCTCACCCTGCAGGCGCTTGTGGTACGAAAGATCGTCGTCGGCAACGGGCGCCGGGGGCTCGGTTGCTGGCGGCGCGGCAACGGGAGCGGGCTCGGTGACCGGCGCCGCCGCATTGACTTGCTCCGGCACATCGATCTGCGCATCGCGTGCCCCGCGTCCCACCTTCACGCCGCACAGGAACACGACCACGATCACCGTGGTCGTCACGATGAACAGGAAGACCAGCTGCTTACCGCTCAGCTGGATCTCGTGAAAGCCATCTTCGGTCGTGTCGTGTGTGAGTTCGGACACTCTTAGGCCCTTATCATTTTCGCTCTCTGAGGAGATTCAACAATTCGATCGGCAACGGAAAAATGATCGTGGAGTTCTTTTCCGACGCGATTTCGGTTAGTGTCTGCAGGTAGCGCAACGTGATCGTCATGGGTTCGCTCGACATCACGGTTGCGGCCGATGCCAGCTTTTCAGACGCTTCGAGCTCGCCGGCCGCGTGAATGATCTTAGCACGCTTCTCGCGCTCGGCTTCAGCCTGCTTCGCCATCGCGCGCTGCATGTCCGGTGGAAGATCGACGTGCTTCACTTCGACTGACGAGACCTTGATGCCCCACGGGTCGGTGTGCTGATCGAGGATCTGCTGCAACTGCTGATTCAGGCGCTCCCGCTCTGACAAAAGGTCATCGAGTTCGACCTGGCCCAACACACTCCGCAAGGTTGTCTGCGCCAGCTGCGACGTCGCGTAGTGATAACTCTCCACTTCGACGATCGCGCGGCGCGGATCCATGACCCTGAAGTACACGACCGCGTTCACTTTCACCGAGACATTGTCGCGCGTGATGACGTCCTGCGGCGGCACGTCCATGACAATCGTCCGGAGGCTGACACGCACCATGCGATCGATCGGCGCAAACACGAAGATAACGCCGGGCCCCTTGGGCGCTGAGAGCAGCTTTCCCAGACGGAACACGACCGCGCGCTCGTATTCGTTGAGGATCTTGATCGAACTAAGCAGATAGAACGCGACGATGGCGACTACGATGAGGAACGGCGGATTCAGCACGGCAAGCCTCCGGCGCGCATCATATGATCTTTCGCCACATATGGCCTCCGTCTTTAGATCTTGTTGGCGATGAGGTCGATTTACCGATGTACAGCGGACGATGGCGGTTCCGAGGCGCCAGACTCGGCCGCGACCTGAAGCCGTAACCCTTCGACCGCGGTGACACGAACCGGCGTACCCGCCTCGATCCGTTCACTGGCCGAGGCGGTCCAGATCTCGCCATGGGTGCGGACGTGGCCCGTGCCGCCGGGATCGATGGGGGTCAGCGCATAGCCCATTTCATGAAGCATCGCCGACGCGCCGGTCACAGGCGGGGCCCTTTGCGCGTTGACGGCCAGCGTGACAAGGAAGACCAAAATGCCGGCGATACTGAGGGTCACGGGGATAATCAGCCGCAACCCTATCTGCAGCTCCGGCAGCGGCGAGTCGATGAGCATCATCGAACCAAGGAGCAGCGACAACACGCCGCCGACGCCGAGCAGGCCGTAACTCGTGACCTTCACCTCGAGGACCAGCAGGCCAAGCCCGAACAGGATGAGTAGAACCCCGGCATAGCTGACCGGCAGGATCTGGAACGCGAAGAACGCCAGCAACAAGCAGATGCCACCAGCGACGCCCGGCAGCACGGCACCGGGACTCCAGAGTTCGATGGTCAAGCCGAGCGTGCCGAGGGTCAGCAACAGATACGCAATCTGTGGATGCGCAATCAGGCTCAGGATCCGCTGCTGCCAGCTCATTTCCACGTTCACCGATGATGTGCCTGCCGTGTGGAGCGTCTGCGTGTGGCCATCGAATCGTGTGATTGAGCGGCCGTCGAGCTTGCGCACCAGCTCCGGGACGTCGTTCACCACGAGATCGATCAGCGGCGGCGATGCGGAGAGCGCCTCCTGTTCCGTGAACGATCGGCTCTCGAGTACTGCCTGTTCGACCAGGGCCACGTTGCGCTTGCGCTGCGTCGCCAGCGTCCGTGCGTAGGCGGCGACATCGGATGCCATCTTCTTCGCCATCGTGTCGTCGACCTTCTCACCGTTCCCCGTAACCGGATGCGCAGCGCCGATATGTGTCGCTGGCGCCATGGCAGCAATGTCGGCCGCAATCGTGATGAGGAATCCAGCCGATGCCGCGCGGTTTCCCGACGGCCCGACGAAGACCGCGATCGGCGTCTTCGCGTGAATGATGGCGTTGTTGATGTCGCGCGTCGAATCGACCAGTCCGCCTGGCGTACGCAACGAGATGACCACGAGCGCCGCTCCATCAGCGTCCGCTTTGGTGATCACCCCGCGAACGTATTCGGCGGCAACTGGATGAATGATCCCGTCGATCTCCGCCGTGTAGACGTGAGGAACCGGCTGACTCTGCGCCCGCGCGTTGACGAGGGCGGCGAGCGCGATGACCGCAGCGATGAATTGCCGTGACATGCGCATGTGCTTCTCCTTAAGTGCTGCGTTCATGCAGGCCGGAGTCTTAAGACCCCGGCGCTACTTGATGTCAGCGATCATCCGTTTCGCTGCAGCGGAATTCGGATCGAGCGCGAGCGCTCGTTCCAGTTCGCTGCGTGCGGCCGCCGTGTTCTGGAGCTTGAGATAGGCCTCCGCCAGCGCCACACGCGCGACCGCCGTGTCTTCACTCCAGATCGAGATTTTCAAGGCGTTGACCGCTTCCTGCGGGCGGCCGGCACGGAGGTGGATGCGGCCGATGAGCAGATGGGCTTGCGCTTCGTACGGCGACAGATAGACCACTCGTCGCAGTTCCGCAATCGCTTCCGCATCCGCTTCACGCTCGTACAACCGTCGTCCGCGATCGAGATGAAACCGCACCAGCTCTCGCTGATCCTGCTGCACCGAGCTCGACACCATCGCTTCGGGACCGCTGCCGGCCGGTTTGTCCGGATCGATGCGCACGCGCTCGAGGCCCTTCGGAACGGGCATCTTCTCCGCTGCCGCGCGCCGTTCGAGTTCCTCGTACCGTGACGACAACCGGCGGGCGAGTTCCCGTTCACGGCCAGCTTCGACGTCGCTCGCGGAACTCTGAAGCGCGGCGGCGAGCACAAAATGCGCATCCGCGTCGCTCGGATCGCGGCGCACCGCCTCGCGGAGCCAATAGGTAGCCGCCTGGGTGTTTCGGTCGAGCAGGTAGACATACCCGAGGTTGAACAGCACGTCGGAGTCGCCGGGCGAGACGTCGGCCGCTTTGGTCAGAAAAAACGCCGGGGTGCCCGTTTCCGGTGTCGACCCCCGCCGGATCTGAATGACGCCGAGATTGTTCCAGGCGGCACCCAGGTCGACCGATTTGTCGGCTGCTGACGCGGCGTCGTCGGTCAACGCCTTGAACGTCGGGAACGCCTCGTCGTAGCGCCTCAGCTGCATCAACGACACGCCGGAAAGAAACCGCGCCCGTCGGAAGAGCGGCGACGAACTCGACACGGCGCGGGCGGCGGCAAGAGCGGATACGTGATCCGCCAGTCCGGTCCGAACGCTCCAGAGCGCCAGCTCGGCACGATCGTAGGCCGGGAACATCTTGATTGCGCTTTCGAGATACGTTGCTTGCGCCACCGGGGTTTCCGCAACCAGGCCTTTGACGTAGTTCTCGAACGCGTTCACGGGCGGATAGGCCGATGCATACGTGGGAGGCCGTGAATCCGGGGCGAGACGCGACGCGACACGGCGAAAGCTGGCAAACAGATCCGTCAAGGGCGCTTGATCGGAGACCGCCGGCTCGACCCGTCCGACGTCGACGCGAATAGAGTGGGCGTCGACCCGAAGTTTGTCGCCGTCGACCGCAAAGCTGCCGATGACCACTTCACTCGCCCCGACAAGACGCCCCACTTTGATGACCGTGGCGCGGCTGAGCGTGGCCGCTACTGGCAGGTGGAGATCGTCGAACGCGCGCACCCGGTCGTCACGCGAAATCGCCGGCAGTCCGCGCGCGCGCAGCTCGTCGCCGATGAGGATGGCCGAAGCCTCTGACAACCAATGCAGTCGCGGGTCATGTCCTGTGTTCTCGAACGGAGTGACGAGAATGCGGTCGTTGACCGGACGCTGCGCCGCGGCAGGCTGCGCGAGCAGGATCAAGCCTGCCGCGACCTGTAAGAGGGAGATCGCAGCGTTCACGAAATGGTGCCAGACACCGATTCGTGAATTGCCACCTTCTGGTCGCTTTTTGCTAGTCACGCAGCTGCCGCGGACTCGTCTACGCTGGCCCCAAGAACAACGACCGACAACAGACAGCCCTTTCGCGCTCCACCAGCACGGCATTCGCTGACCCGCGCGTCGGCGCGCAGGTCGAAGTGATGCAACACACGCGCAATCGACGAGGCGTAGAAACCGCATAACGGAAAGTTCGATGTCTCGCGAACTTCGCAGAACAGCGACCCCCGCAGGTCGACCGACGCGGTTCCGCGGCGCAGTTTCATGATCGCGCGCGACCCCGGATATGTCTGACGAACGAGCGCGCGAGCGGTCCTCAGCGCGGCGCGCGTCCGCCATGCCGCCGGAAGCGCGCGGACGAAGCGACGCTCGAACGGTGAAATATCGTTCACGGTCCAGTCGGCGGCGTACTCGCCGGCGCGCGCCGTGATCTGCCCGTACGCCTGCCCTTCGGTGCGCAGAAAGCTCAGCACCGCAAACAGCGGCGCCAGTCCGATCGTGCCTTCCCGCAGTCCGGAGACGCTCAGCCAGTTCTCGTAGAACTCCAATCGTGACGGCAACACGTCGGCGATCGCCTGGTGGAGGCTGGCGACCAGGACCCGTCCAATCCGCGGCTCGGTCACCGACATGATGCTGGCCCACTCGACAACGATTGTTCGATTGCCGCTGCTACCATTCGGGGTTTGATACTCTTGTCGATCTGGACATGGACAACAGACGCGAACTGGCGGCCGCAATCCTGGCGGGCGGGCGCGCCAGACGCATGGACGGTGTCAACAAGGGAACGCTCGTCATCGGTCGAACCGCAATCATCGACCGTCAGTTGCAAACGCTCGGCGAGGTCGCGCACGACATCTTCGTCGTCGGGCGCAGCGATATCGCGTGGACGTCGCGAGGGTTGCGCGTCATTTCCGACGAGATTCCGGATGCCGGGCCACTTGGTGGCATCTATACGGCGATTGTGCGATCGCCGTGCGAACGCACGCTGGTCGTCGCCTGCGACATGCCGTTTCTGTCGAGCGCGTTCCTGCGTGAACTCGCCGCGGTGAAGGACGCCGATCTCGTCATTCCCCGGCACGCTCGAGGGCACGAACCGCTCTGCGCGATTTACTCGCGCGCATGCGCCGAAGACATCCGTGAACGGCTCGCGCGAGGCGTAAACGAGGCGTCGCGGCTTCCGGTGGGCATGCGTGTCACGGAGGTCGACGTGGACAACGAGACGTTCTTCGTGAATGTCAACACGCCGCATGATTACGAGCGGGCCAAGGGAGTCGGTGAATAAATGCCGGAACCGCCCGCAAATCGTATCACGACTGGAAAAATACCGCAGGATGAGCGCTGATTCATGATTTTGCCGATCCACGCCCTGGTTCGAACTCTGATGGCAGAGAGCGTTGTCCGCCTCTACGGTTTGCCGGCCGACGATCCGGCTCTGCGCGCAATCGCGGTTGAGCCGGCGCCCCGTCGAGCATTAGGCGATCTCGCGGTGCCCCTCGCGTTTGAGCTCGCCCGCCGCCTTCGCAAGGCGCCACGCGCGATTGCGCAGGAGATCGTGACGTCGTTGGGACAGGTCGACGGGTTTTCGCGGATCGAAGCGGCGCCGAACGGTTACGTCAACTTCTTTCTCGATCGCCCACTATGGACGCGCCAATGGTTGACGCACGAGACTCGAACCGCCACTTCGGGTGGAAAGGCGATCGTCGAACACACGGCGATCAATCCCAACAAGGCCGCACACATCGGCCATCTGCGCAATGCCGCGCTTGGTGATGCATTCGGACGGGTGCTGCGCTTTCTGGGACGACAGGTTGAAATCCAGAATTACATCGACGACACCGGGGTCCAGGTGGCCGATGTCGCGGTGGGATTTCGCGAACTGGAACGCAAGTCGCTCGACGACGTCCGCGCAATCGCGGACGCCGGGAAGTTCGACTACTACTGCTGGGACCTGTATGCGCGAGTAACTGAATGGTACGCCGGGTCTCCCGACCGCTTGAAAATCCGCACGCAGGCACTCCACGACATCGAACACGGCGACAACGACACGGCCGCCCTCGCCAGCTTCATTGCCGAGCGGATCGTCCGCGCGCATTTGAAGACGATGCGCCGAATGAATATCGGCTATGACCTGCTCACCTGGGAAGGAGATATCCTGCGTCTTCACTTCTGGACGCATGCCTTCGAGTTCCTGAAAAAGACCGGGGCCGTTTTTCTCCAGAACGAGGGAAAACTCAAAGGCTGCTGGGTCATGCGCATCGACGATGAACCCGCAGACACGGCGGCGAAAGACTCGGCCGCGGCCAACGAAGCCGAAGACGAACCTCGCGAAAAAGTGATTGTCCGATCCGATGGCACCGTCACCTACGTCGGAAAGGACATGGCGTATCAGCTGTGGAAGTTCGGCCTTCTCGGGAAAGACTTTCACTACCGCAAATTCGTGGACGGCCCGGATCCGTTGTGGTCGACGACATCAACACCCGGGTCGCAACGGGATGCGCCGGAGTTTGGGCGGGCGTCCTGGGTGTGCAACGTCATCGATACACGGCAGTCGTATCTGCAAAAGCTGGTCAAGCAGGCGCTCGCGGTGCTCGGATACACCGAACAGGCTGAGCACTCGATTCACTACTCATACGAGATGGTGGCGCTCTCGCACGCAACGGCGCGCGAGCTCGGGTACGACACGAGCGAGGACAGCGACCGGCCGTTCGTGGAGGTCTCGGGCCGCAAGGGCCTCGGCGTGAAGGCGGACGATCTGCTCGACCGCGTGACCGATAAGGCAGCCGCGGAAGTGTCGAAGCGTAACGCCGACCTCGCCGCCGATCAGGTGCAGGCCATTGCCCAATCAATCGCAACCGCCGCGGTGCGCTACTTCATGGTGAAGTTCTCGCGCGGAAAGGTCATCATCTTCGACATCGACGAGGCGCTCAGCTTCGAAGGAGAAAGCGGCCCGTACCTTCAATACGCCGTGGTGCGGGCGAACAACATTTTCAACAAACTGAAGGAGCGGCACGGTCTTGGAGCCGACGACATGGTGTCGGCGCTCGACCGGGTAACGCCCGCGGTCCTTGCGGGCAACGACGACGAAGCGAACGACCTGTGGGGTCTCGTCTTCGAAGCGGCAAGACTCGACGAGATCGTGGAACAGGCCGTGCGCACGCTCGAGTTGTCAGTGGTTGCGAAATACGCGTTTGGCCTCGCGCAGGCTTTCAACGGGTTCTACCATAAGTATTCAATCCTGAACGAGGAACGGGAGGAGGCGCGCGTGTGGCGAGCCGCAGCCGTTGCGTACTACAGTACTCAGCTCGCTCGCGCATTGGACCTCATGGGGTGCGGCGTTCCGCCGAAAATGTGACACATGGCGCACGAACCAGTTATCGGCGTAACCCGCTGCAGCAGGCTCGACGACTATGTGGCCTCAGTCGAACGTTCAGGCGCGCGGGCGCGCGTGCTCGAGGTGAGCGAGAGCCCTCGCACGGTGCTCGAGACGATCGATGGCGTACTGTTGACTGGCGGCGGCGATGTTGATCCTGCGTTTTACGGAGAGAATCGCCACGAGACTGTCGAAGACGCCGAGCCGGGACGCGACGAGTTCGAGCTCGACCTCGCGCGACGCGCCATGGAGGACGATGTACCGGTCCTCGCAATCTGCCGCGGCGCGCAAGTCTTGAACGTCGCGGCGGGCGGGACGCTGGTTCAGGACATCCCCACAGCGGTGACAACCGAGCTTACGCACAGCCTCACCGAACCGAAGAACTGTGTCGCGCATGACATCACGGTGGACGTGGATTCGCGCCTCCACAGTGCGCTCGGAGCAGCGGTCAGCGCCGCGTGCGCGTGCAGAGTCAACAGCCGCCACCACCAGTCAGTCGGAAAACTCGGACGTAACCTGAAAGCCTCGGCCATGGCGCCCGACGGCGTGATCGAAGGCATCGAAGCGCCCGACGCGGCATTCTGTCTCGGAGTGCAGTGGCATCCCGAGAATTTCTGGCGCACCGGCGAGTTCAAGCCGTTGTTCGATGCCTTCGTCGCCGCCGCCCGCGACCGGATGGAAGCAAAACTGTAGATTCACCGGTCGAACACTCCAACACTTTCCACGTGTGGCGTGTTGGGGAAGAGATCGAACCCCTGCAACGATGTCAGCCGGTAGTCAGCGTCCAGCAACCGCCGCGCATCTCTCGCCATCGTCGGCGGATCGCACGACACGTAGACGATACGGCTGGCCCCGTAAGAGGCAATGGCGTCCATGGCCTCGCGCGACATGCCGGTCCGCGGCGGATCGACGACGATCGTCGCCGCACGTTCGGGAGTGCAATGGATGAAATCCTCGACCCGGCCGACCTTGACCTTGATCGCATCGCCGTAGGGAGCAGCGTTCTCACGCAGATCGCTGCTGCTTGATTTGTCCCCTTCCACAGCTGTAACGCGAGTCTGCCCTGTCGATGCCAGCGCGAGCGAAAAGAGACCGACGCCGGCGTACAGGTCGAGAACGATGCTGTTGGAAGGCGTCGCGTCGAGCACCGTCGTGACGAGTTGCGGAACCAGAAACCTGTTCCCCTGGAAGAACGACGCCGGTTGCCGTCCAAGTTGGCCCGATGCTGCGCGTCCACTGGTCAGCGTCGATAACGGGTCGGTAACGGTTGGCTGGCCAACCCGCAGTAGCGGTCCCAGGTAACCGCGCGCCGTACACCCGCTGAGACCCGCCGCTTCTATAACTCGACCAAGTTGCGACTCGATCGATTGCGCCTCGCGCGTGATGTCGAAATGCAAAGCGCGCTGGTCGGATGAGATGTTCTCGCTGAGTTCGATCGACGTTACGGCAGATCGCGCGTCACCGAGCGCGGCAAGCGCAGCATCCACTGCGTCCACGGCGCCCGGCGACAGCTGATTGGTCAGCCGCGCATCGCACAGGGTGTGCGTTCCCTCACGATAGAACCCGGCTCCGCCTTCGTTGACGTGGAGTCGGGCGCGCAGGCGATAGCCAGTCTCGGGGGATGGCAGCACATTCACTGACTGTTGAAGGGGAATGCGCCCGATGCGCGTGAATGCGTCGGAGATGATGTCGGCCTTCAGCGAAACCTGACGCGCATACGCGATATGCGCGTAGACGCATCCGCCGCAGAGCGGGTCCCGTGCAGCCCGGCGATCTGGAGAGGCTTTGAGAACGGATGTCGTCGAAGCGAATGCCAGCCGCTTTTCCACCCGCTCGATCCTGGCGCTGACGTGTTCTCCAGGGATTGCTCCGGCGACGAGCACAATCTGCCCTTCATGACGCGCGATCATCCGGCCGCCAGCGGCCGGCTTTTCAATTTCGATACGGACGTCGCTGCCGGGAGTGAGCACGCTCAGTCGTACGCTAAGTGCGGCAGACCAAAGGCGTCGCGCAGCAGGCGCTCGGATGCGGCGGCGCGCGCGCGCGCCAACTCATCTTTCGGCATGCGGGCCTTGAACGGAGCCAGTTCCGCCTCGGCATCACGAGCCAGGGTTGCGAGAAGTTCTTCGTTGGCTTCTATCCGAGCCGCACCAAGGAGTTCGTCATCGAGCGCTCGCAGCGCGTCGACGATTGCAGACCGCGCATCCCCACGCGCCGCTCGGCCCTCGGCGAGCAGCTGATCGAGGCGGCGCACCAACCCGTCAACCCGGTCGTTGAAGATCGCGCTTCGCGCACCACCCGCCCGCAACGATGTCAGACGGGCAATCGCTCGCTCGATGTGCTTGCCGAGCGCAGGTTTTCTCGACGAAGGCTCCTCCGCCGCCGTGCCCTCCTCGATCCGTGGTACTCCAATCGACCGGCGCCACGCATCGAACAGATCGAGGATGTCGGCTTCACAGAATTCGATCCGCACGGGCCGGCGACGCGGACCCTTCGCATAGTAGCGATCGCAGTACTGATCGATGCCCCGAAACGCAACCTTCAAGGGCACGCCGATGGTCGCCCATCCGCACACCTGCTCGAACGCAGGACCGACGATCCGAATCAGGTGACCTTCGTTCTTGCGACAGAGATAGGCCTCGATTTGCCGGCAGTACTCGGAGGGTTCCATTGAATTGGTGAATTGGTGAATTGGCGAATTGGTGAACCTTTCACGATCTGTTTCGCTCCCAGATCAACCTGAGCCCTTGAAGAGTCAAATCCGGATCTACGCACTCGATCACCGTTGTCTCCCCGGCGATGATGTCGGCCATGCCGCCGGTCGCGACACATGCCGCGCGACTACCGCCGTCCAATTCGGCGCGCATCCGGTGGACGATGCCGTCGACCATCGACACGTAGCCAAAAAACAAGCCGGACTGCATTGACGTCACGGTCGTTCGGCCAATGACCGACGGTGGCTTCCGCACGTCGACTCGAGGAAGCCGGGCCGCGCGCTGAAACAGCGCATCGGCGGAAATGCCGATTCCTGGACAGATCACTCCCCCGATGTACTCACCCGCCGCCGAGATCGCGTCGAACGTCGTCGCGGTGCCAAAGTCGACGACGATCACGGGCGCGCCCTTCGCGCGGCCATACGTTTCGTAGGCGGCAACACCGTTCACAACGCGATCGGCACCTACATCCGAGGCAGGCGTGTAGAGGACCGGCATGCCCGTGTTGGTTCCAGGATCAACCGTAAGCAGCTTGTGGCCAAAATACTGCTCCGCCATCTCCTCCATCGTTCGGGTCAACGGCGGGACGACCGACGAGAGGATGATGCCGCTGACACGATCCAGCGCGATCCCGCTGCGCGCGAAGAGATGGGTCACGAGGATTCCGACTTCGTCGGACGTGCGCTCGCGCATCGTGGCCAGTCGCCAGCTCTCGGCGAGCCGCGCGCCGTCGAAGACGCCGAGGACGATGTTCGTATTACCGACGTCGATGGCTAGAAGCATGGACTCCGCATTCTATTTCCACCTCACTTCACCCGAGATGATCCGCTCGGTCCGACCGCCGACCCGAACCAGCAAGGCGCCATCATCGTCGATTCCTGCAGCAGTGCCGGTAATCGCACCACGTGCCGTATCCCACTCGACGGTCGCGCCGCGCGACGATGGTGCGAGCTCTCGCCATCGACTCAACACGCCAATAGAATCTCCTCGCGCCAGTTCCTGAAACCGTTCGGCGAAGACCGCGAGTGTCTCGGCCAGCAGTGCAGCGCCATCCACCGGACGGCCCAGTTCCACTTCGATCGATGTCGCGCGATCTGACAATTCCGGCGGATACGCGGCCGGTCCCAGGTTGATGCCGAATCCGAGTATGACGTACTGCAGCCCGTCCGGTGTGCTCGATGCTTCGGCGAGAATGCCTGCCAGCTTCCTCCGCGCCACCCGGCTCCGATCTTCGACGACGATGTCGTTTGGCCATTTGATGTGCACCGGAAGTGCCGTGGCGTGGCGAATGCCGTCGGCGACGGCGACACCACCCGCGAGAGTCAGAAGCGGGGCCGCGCGTTCATCGCGGCACACGATCGAGACGTAGAGACCGGCGTCTGGGGGAGAAAACCAGGCGCGACCGAAACGGCCGCGACCAGCAGTCTGACTCGAGGCGCAAACCGTAGTCCCCTGCGGCGCGCCGTGCTCGGCGAACGTTCCGGCAATGTCGTTGGTCGATCCGGTCTCGTGGAAAAAATAAAAGGGGTGGCCGAAGGCGCCGCGGCGGCTGGCTGTCGCCGTCAGCGCGCGCGTGAGTTCTTCGGGGACCGGATCGGACATCCGCGCGAGCTACGCTTCGACCGACGAGCCCGCCTTGGTCGACTCGCGCGGAGACGGATCGGGCTCGAGCTCGAAACTGAGATCCACGGCGGAGGCCGAATGCGTGAGGGCACCAACCGACACGTAATCGGCGCCGGTGCCCGCGAGCTCGGCGAGGCGATCGAGCGTCACCCCGCCCGACAGTTCAATCTTCGCGCGGCCGGCAATGCGCTTGACCGCGACGCGCACTTCCTCGATCGCAAGATTGTCGAGCAGAATCACGTCGGCGCCGGCTGCAACGGCCTCGTCAACCTGGTCGAGACTCTGCGCTTCGATTTCAATCGGCATCTCGAGATGTGCCGTTTTCATTTTGCGCATCACCTCTGCGACGCCACCGCCCAGCCGAATGTGGTTGTCCTTGATGAGAATTCCGTCGTCCAAACTCGCGCGGTGGTTCGTGCCGCCGCCGGCGCGTACGGCGTACTTTTCAAGCGCGCGAAGCGTCGGCGTCGTTTTGCGCGTATCGAGAATCGTGATGGTCCCGCCGGTGGCGTCGACGTAACGACGCGTCACCGACGCAATCCCAGACAGACGCTGTAGAAAGTTGAGCGCCGTGCGTTCGGCGGTCAACATCGCGGCTGCAAAACCCCGGACGACGGCAATCGTCGTGCCGGCCGAGCAGCGTTGGCCATCTTCGACGTTTTTCGTGAACACGACTGCCGGGTCGAGTTGACTGAACGCCTCGGCGGCGATGTCCAGACCCGCGATCACGCACTCGCACTTCGCCAGGATGACTCCTCTTGCGCGTAGCGACGGATCAACGGTCGCTTCGGTCGTCACGTCCCCCCATCCGAGATCCTCAGCCAGCGCGCGGCGTACGGCTTCACGGTAGAGCGCAGGCTCAAGCGGCGCGAACGGGACCGACCTCATATCGCGTGCTCCTATGCTGACGATTCCGGTGGCGCAAGATCTACACCCACCTGCAGCGTCTCCGCTTCGGCTGTCTCCAACTGCTGAATCAACCCGGCGGCGCGAAGGTCGCGCTCGACTTCAGGCAGCAACGCCAGCATCGAGGCTGGCGCCTGGACGAGCGCGACAGCCACGGCGGTCTTGAGCGGACGCTGCTCCTCTGATTTCTTCTTGCGAATCGCGCTGAGAACGGCGGCGGCAAAATTCAGCGCCTCGACGCCTCGCGGATCTTCGCTGGTGCCGCCGGCTGTGAGCACGTCTTCGGCCGACGGCCACTCAGCCTGATGTATCGACCCGGCACGCCACCACGACCAGACCTCTTCGGTGACGAAGGGCAGGAACGGCGCAAAGAGCCGGAGCATCGCGGACAACGCGGTCAGAAGCGCGCCGTTTGCCGAGGCGGCCAGCGCTGGCCCGTGATCACCGTAGCGGCGCCCCTTCACGAGCTCGAGATAATCGTCGCAGAAAAACCAGAAGAAGGTTTCGCTGCGCTCGAGCACCCGCGCGTAGTTGAATCGTTCGAGATCGTCGGTCGATTCGCGCACGAGGCTGGCGAGCATGGTGAGCAGCCCGCGATCCATCAGTGAGGTCACCGGACCGCTTGGCTCTGGTTTCGCGAGCACGAACCTCGATGCGTTGAGCAGCTTGATGGCAAGGCGCCGGCCGACCTTCATCTGACCTGAGTCGAATGCCGTGTCCGTCCCCATCCGCCCGCTGGCGGCCCAGTAGCGGACACCGTCGGAGCCGTGCTCTTCGAGCAACCCCATCGGCGTGATCACGTTGCCCTTCGACTTCGACATCTTCTTGCGATCCGGATCCAGAACCCAACCGGAAATCGCCGCGTGCTTCCAGGGAAGAGAATCGAACTCGAACTGAGCTCGCAGGACCGTATCGAAGAGCCAGGTGCGAATGATGTCGTGCGCCTGCGGACGCATGTCCATCGGGAAGACGCGGCCGAACAGATCCGGATCTTCCTCCCAGCGGGACACGATCTGTGGCGTCAGCGATGAGGTCGCCCACGTATCCATCACATCCGGATCGCCGGCGAAACCTCCGGGCACGTTGCGTTGCTCCTCCGTGTAACCGTGCGGCACGTCAGTCGATGGATCGATCGGCAACCGCTGCTCGTCGGGAAGCAGACGAGCCTCGTAATCGATCGAACCGTCGGCGCGCACCTTGTACCACACTGGAAACGCCACGCCAAAGAATCGCTGACGACTGATGCACCAGTCGCCGGCAAGACCGTTGATCCAGTTCTCGTACCGCGCCTGCATGTAGGGCGGATGCCACTGCAGCTGACGACCCCGCGCCAACAGCGCGTCGCGGAACTCCATCGTCTTGATGAACCACTGCCGGCTCGTCACGATCTCGAGCGGTCGATCGCCCTTTTCGTAAAACTTGACCGCATGAGTGATCGGCTTGGGATCGCCAATGAGATCGCCTGATGCTTTCAGCTGTTCGACGATGCGGGCGCGGGCCTTGACCGCCGACAATCCGGCAAGCTCGTCGTAGTGCGCCTGCGCGCGAGAGACGTCCACTGATTCCCAGCCACGCTCGCCCCAGCGAACAGATCTGAACGCACCATTCGGCTGAATGATCGCGCGCACAGGGAGATTCAGCTCGCGCCACCAGGTCACGTCGGTGACGTCGCCGAACGTGCAGATCATCGCCACGCCGGTCCCTTTCTCCGGATCGGCGAGCGTATGCGGCCGAACGGGCACGCGGACACCGAACAGCGGCGTGATGACGTCGGCGCCAAACATCGGCTTGTATCGTTCGTCGTCGGGATGCGCGACGAGTGCGACGCACGCGGGAATCAACTCGGGCCGCGTCGTGTCGATGGTGAGGTGACCATCACGATCGGCGATGGCAAAACGGAGGCGATGGTACGCCCCGGGTTGCTCGCGGTCCTCGAGCTCGGCTTGCGCCACCGCGGTACGAAAATCAACGTCCCAAAGAGTCGGCGCTTCGAGCTGATAGGTCAGGCCACGATTGAGCAACCGCAGGAAGGACAGTTGAGACATTCGTTGCGAACGGCGATCGATCGTGGCGTAGGTCATCGACCAGTCAACCGAGAGTCCCAGGTGTCGCCAGAGATGCTCGAAGGCCTTTTCGTCCTCAGCGGTCAATCGTGCGCACAGCTCGATGAAATTCGGTCGCGACACCGGGATCGGGTGCTTGCCAGGTTTTTCAGGCGGCACGAACGACGGATCGTACGGAAGCGACGGGTCGCAGCGTACGCCGAAGTAGTTCTGCACGCGGCGCTCGGTGGGAAGGCCATTGTCGTCCCATCCCATGGGATAGAACACAGCCTTTCCACGCATGCGATGGAACCGCGCGATCACGTCGGTGTGCGTGAAGGAAAACACGTGCCCGACATGGAGCGATCCGCTAACTGTCGGCGGCGGCGTATCAATTGAAAAGACGTTGCTTCGAGGAGCGCTTCGGTCGAACCGGTAGACGCCGTCCGATTCCCACCTGGCAAGCCATTTCTGTTCGAGTCCCTCGAGAGCGGGCTTGTCGGGAACCGCCACGGGGTGATTGAGATCAAAACCAGCGGGCATGTTGTCGCAATGGTGAATTAGTGAATCAGCGAATTGGTCGAATTATCCGAACCCCGACGAACAGCAAGCATATCAATTCACGAATTCACCAATTCGCCAATTTCTCACCGTCCGACTTTGATCCGTTCAATCTCTTCACGGACGAGTCGCTCGGCCACATCGATCACGGCATCGCGCACAACTCCGTCGGACATGCGCGCAATCACCTTACCAATGATGTCCTCGAGGGCTTCATCAGAGATCGCGGATGATCCGACCGTCGAGGGGGACACACGGCGCCCTTGCTCGGCGGAAAGGAGGGCGGCAAACGCGTCAGCAAGCGACGGAACTGACGCCGTACCTGGCAATGGCGTGCCAGTCTGTGAGGGCGCGTCAGATGACGGCTTCGCGATCACCGAAGGCGTGACCGGCGCGGCCGTCGGTGGATTGGGCGTCGGTGGTGGAGTATGGACCGGCAGCGGCACATCGGCAGCAGGACGTGGCGGCGACACCGGAATTGGTGCAGCAGAAACCGCGAGTTTGGCGGGCTGCGCCGGCGGCTCGTGCTCTTGTGCTGACGGCGGCGGAGCTGTTGCTGACGGGGGGGCCGGAGGCGTCGCCGAGGCGGTCGACAGCGGTATCGGCGCAGGACGCTGAACCGGCGCGGCCTCAATGACTGTCGACTGAACGGGCACCGTGGTTAGTTGTTCGAGACGCTGAGGATCGCCGGTCAGGTCCGGGTCCCACCCCGGCAGGTCGTCGGTCGATAAGCCGGAGACGGAAGTTGCTGTCGATCCGACTGGGACCGACGCTGCTGCTGCCGGCTGCGGGGCCTCGGACGCCACAGACCGCGCTTCGGTCGCGGCTTCAACGCTCGCGAATGCGGCATCAAGTCGATCGAAGTATTCCTCGAGCGATGCTGATGACGCCGTGGGCGCAGTCGCCGCAGGTGGCGACGCCGTGTCCTTTTGCACAGGACCGGGCGCACGTTCCGGCGCTTGCGGCGCTGGCTTCGCTCCCCATAGTCCGCCCGAACGGCGACCAGCGAGCAGATCCTTCACACGATTGATGACCATCTGAGGCTCGAAAGGTTTGACGAGCACGCCGTCGCATCCAACGGCCCTCGCGCGTGTTTCATCGATCGGCTCGAATGCTCCCGTCAACAGCAGGACGGGAATATTGGCGAACTGGGGATTCCGTTTGACAAACTCCGCGACGTCGTAGCCGTCGCGTTCCGGCATGCCGACGTCAGCGAGCACGATATCGGGTCGATCGGACTGAATACTCTCGATTGCCTTCTTCCCGTCGCCCACCGCGACGACGTGCACGTCCTCGTCGGCAAACGTCAGTTCGATCACCCGTTGAATCGTCACGCTGTCGTCGGCCAGGAGCAGTTTGTGCGGCATCAGACCTGCTCCACCCTGGGGCGCACGTTCTCCGTAATGAAGGTGATGATGTCCTGCATCGGGCTTCCCGGCAAGAAGATCCCTCTCACGCCCATTTCACGCAACTTCGGAATGTCAACGTTCGGAATGATGCCGCCGACCACGACCAGGACGTCGTCCAGTCCCTTCTCTTTCAAGAGTTCCATCACCCGCGGGCAGATGTGCATGTGGGCACCCGACAGAATCGAGAGTCCAATCGCGTCGGCATCTTCCTGTAACGCTGCCCCGACGATTTGCTCGGGCGTCTGCCGCAGGCCCGTGTAGATCACTTCCATGCCGGCGTCGCGCAAGGCACGCGCGATGACCTTGGCGCCACGGTCGTGTCCGTCGAGACCAGGCTTGGCGATGACGACGCGGATCTTCTTCATTGAGTTACCAGCTACCAGCTACCAGCTTCCAGCTACCAGCTTCCAGCTACCAGCTTCCAGCTACCAGCTTCCAGCTTCCAGCTAGATCAAGGGCACCTCTTCGTACT
>Ga0111539_10001027_pt1 | contig 36586 bp, 25 predicted proteins | sample RhiMethybrSRZTD1_FD_79667 | JGI IMG/M metagenome (GOLD analysis project Ga0111539, IMG submission 79667) | Populus rhizosphere microbial communities from Tennessee, USA - Rhizosphere MetaG P. TD hybrid SRZTD1 (version 2) (version 2) | ecosystem: Host-associated > Plants > Roots > Rhizosphere >...
CCTTGAGGATGTTGTTGTAGGACGGCTGCGGCTCGCCCTCGACCGCCTCGCCGGTCTCGGTGACCAGCGCGTACTCCTCGCCGGGGCCGAGCGCGATGCCGTTGGCGAAGTAGAGCCGCTCGGCCACCAGGCTGGTCGTGCGGCTGGCCGGGTCCCAGGCCAGGACCCGCCCGCGCGGCCGGTGCTCGATGACCTCCATCTTGAACTCGTCCAGCGAGAAGCGGTCGGAGGCGTCGGTGAAGTAGACCGTGCCGTCGCCGGCCACCGCCAGGTCGTCGACGAAGCGGAAGCGCCGGCCGCCCTGTTCGGCCGACAGGACCTCGACCGCGCCGCCTTCGCTCACCGCCAGGAGGCCGCGGCTGGCATCGGCGACCAGGAGGCGGCCAGCAGCGTCGAAGGCGACCCCGAGCGGACGTCCGCCGGTCTTCGCCACCGTCTCGACCCTGGAGCCGAAGGTCGGCTCGAAGCGGACGATGCGGCCGTCGGCCAGGCCGGTGACGACGCGCCCGCTGGTGTCCACCACCACCGCCTCGGGCCCCTCGAGCTCCGGTTGTAGGACGTTGGCCGACACCATCTTGTGGTTGCTCTCCCAGTCACGCGCGTCCGGGGGATCCCAGTCCTCGGGATCCAGCCCGGTCGGCCAGAAAAAGGGGTAGCCGGTGCAGGCGGAGAACGGGATGGCGAGCGCCGCCGCGTAGAGCAGGCGGCGCTGCCAGGTTCGCATCGACTACGGGTATAGGATGCCGGCGCCGGTCCTGTCCAGGTTGGTGAGGACGAGGTCGCCGTTCTGGGTCCCGTTGCACTGCGGGTAGTGCATGACGGAGGACGAGTCGTACGCGGTCAGCGCCGCCCAGTTGTTGTCCTCGAAGCAGGTGCCCGACTCAGGGCGGGTGTGCTCGTGGCGCAGGCCGATGCTGTGGCCCAGCTCGTGGCGCATGATGCCGGCCAGGGTCCAGGGCGAGATGTTGCCGAAGCTGGTGCAGTCCACCTTCAGCTCGCGCTGCTTGCGCGAGTAGTTGGGGAAGAACGAGCTGGCCAGGTACTGACCGCTGCACACGCGGCGGACGTTGAAGACCACGTTCGAGCGGTTCGAGCAGTTGCCGTCGAGCGAGCTCGAGTGGATGAAGTTGATCCGCCCGGCCCCTTCCCACGCGCCGGCGGCGGTGTTCATCGCGCTGACCAGGGCGTTGTACTCGCTGGTGCTGAAGGCACCGCGGCCGGTGCGGGCGATGCAGTAGGTCAGGTTCTGCGCCTGCGAGGCGGACCAGACCGCCCACTGACCGTTGGCCACATGGACGATGGACTCGTGCTGGCTCGAGCCGATGCCGCTCGAGTCGACCGACTCGAGATAGCTGTCGTACATCTCGCGGAGGTCGTCGAGATCGCGCGCCGGCTCGTCGCCGTTCACGATGTAAAAGCCGGTGTCAGGCTCGTGGTAGGCCTGCTGGGTGAACTCTTCGAATGTGAGTGGCTCAGTCTCGGTGACTTCGCCGGCGCAGGCCGAAGCGACGAGAAAAGCGGATACGAACGCGAGCCGAGTGATACGCATGGTGGATGTAACCCCCCGTAACCGGATGTAGGTTTTTCTCTCCTGGGTCGGGCATCGTAATGCAACGTGCATACCCTGAGTCCCTTCCAGCGCAACGAGCCGAATCCGCGTCCGGTACGGAGTGAGATTGGTACGAGGTGGCAGCTCGACCAGCCACTTCAGCGGGGGTTACGCACCTCCGCCGCGCGCCACGCTGTCACGGCGACTTCGTGGGCGGATGTGGGTCTTTGGCAGACACCACCAGGGCGAGCCGCTTCGAAGGCGCCCACTCCTGGAGGAAGGCATCGACCGCGTTCTCCCGCCAGCCGCGCGCGGGATCGAGCGTGACGACCAGCTTCCGCCCGCGGTGGAGCCCGACCACCACCTCGTAGTGGGTGAGGACGCGCTTGCCGTGCGGCTTGACCAGCCCGACCACGACCGGGCGGCCCGCCGCCACCTCGCGCTCGAGGTCGGCCATCTCGCCGCGGACGATGAAGGCGGCCAGCCCGCGGCCCCGCGCCAGGTCGCGCATGCGGCCGGCGGCGATGCCCCGCTCGGGCGCCGGGCGCAGCGCCCCGGCGATGGCGCGCGGCTGGCCTCCGGTCCAGTAGGCGATGACCATCGCGATGGCGGCTGCGCCGCAGTCGGCCTCCTCGAGCTGGCGCTCGAACGGCACGCCGCGCAGGGCCAGCCAGCCGGGCTCGCTCGACAGGCGGGCCGGCGAGAAGTCGCGCGCCTTGCCCGAGTAGCTCGAGCAGCCCGCCGCCGCCAGGGCGAGCGCGACGACGACGGCGCGCAGCACGATCCTCAGGTGATGAGGATGATGAGGATGACGAACAGGAGGAGGATGACGATGAGCGTCGCGTCGCTCATGCGGCCGCCCTCGAAGCGCTCCAGGCCGCTCGCCTGCTTCTCGCGCTCGGCGTAGCGCTCGAGCTCGGCGCCGGAGGCCGGCGTCTTTTTCGGCGCCTGTTTCTCGGCGGCGGCCGGCGCGGAACGCGACGCCGCGGGCGGCGGCGACACGTTCGAGTAGCGGCCACAGGCGCCCAGGGGGACAACGATGGACAGTGCGAGGAGCAAGCACAGCGGGAACCGGGCTCGCGTCACGGGACCTCCTTCTGGGCGCCATCTTACCAGCCCGCATGGCCAGTCGGGCTTTTCGTACCCACCAACTCATCTGGCCACCGGGACCATATTCCCTCGAGGTCCCTGAGGACGCGTGTGGGCACGTGGCTTGCTCTCGCGAACGGGATGCGACCCTCCCCGGCGGCGTTCGGCCTGACGTGCGCGCTCCTCGCGGCCGCCTGCCAGGGTGGCGGCGCGGGATCCGATCCAGAGTGCAGCGGCGACAAGTGCGATGACCTGGGTGGCGGGTCGGACGAGGTCACCCTGTGCGCCGCCGTGCGCGGCAACGGCCAGCGCATCCCGGCCCACTTCGCCTCGCTCGCGCGCATCGTCGAGCACTACGGACCGCTCGACGCCATCGCCGGCGGCTCGTCCGGCAGCATCACCAGCTTCCTCTACGAGAGCATCTCGTCCAACCCCAACACCATCCAGTGCGGTGTGGCCGCCTGCAGCAGCAGCCAGCGGGCCGAGCGGATCGCCTTCCTGCTCAAGTCTCTGCAGGGCACCCTGGAGCTCTTGGCGCAATCGCCCGAGGTCCAGGCGCTCGGCGACCTGGCCAAGCTGGTGGCCGAGGTGAAGGCGCAGGGGATCGAGGAGCTCGCGGCCGAGGACGTGGAGGCGGCGCGCGAGGCGCTGCTCGCCATCCTGGAGTCGGACGAGCTCGGACCGCTGGTCAACCCGGAGCTCCTCGAGCTCCTGACCAGCTCGCCCGACCCCGAGATGCACGTCCGCGACATCGCCGGCGCGATCGGGTCGCTCGGCTCGTTCGCCGCGCCGACCGCGCTCGAGCTGGTGCGCCCCGGCGTCATCGACTTCGAGCGCTTCGCCGACCTCATCGGGCGGATCGCCGGCTTCTACGCCGGCTACGGGTCGGCCTACGACCAGCACGCGATGGAGTCGCTCCTGGCCGACTGCGCGCCGGCCTCGCGCGGGATGGTGTGGAGCCAGGCGGCGGCGGTGGCGGCCGCCGAGGGCGCGACCTGCGGCGCGCGGTTCGCGGCGATGCTGACCGCCTACCGGGGCGCGGTCGACTCGTCGACCCCGAACCGGGCCGATGACCCGATCGGCGCGCGCCTGCCGGTCCTGGTCATGACCTCGGTGGTCGAAGGAGCCGGCGCCGCCGAGATGGCGCGCGCGCAGGCGGCCTACCGGGCGGCCCAGGTGCCGACCCTGGCGATCGACTTCGACGACGTGCGCATCGGCTACTTCGGCCAGAAGGCCGACCTCGAGCGGGTGGCGGGCAATCCGCGCGGCTTCGCCGATCTCAAGACGAAGAAGTTCCTCGCCCTCGGCGAGCGGAGCTGGCGCGAGGTCCTGTCCTACTCGCCGGCCGAGCCGGGCCTGGCGCGAGCGCTCGAGCTCGCCGGCGGGTCGGGATCCTACTCGGCGGGCGGCTGGCCCGATCTCCACCCGGTGCAGGTGCTCGAGAACCTCGGCTGCGACCAGGTGGTCTACGTGACCCGGCAGGGCGGCGAGTCGCGCTTCGCCCAGGGCGTGGCGAGCGTGCTCGGCATGAGCGCGGCCGAGGGCGAAGAGCTCTACGACCTCGCCGGCAAGAGCGCCTTCGCCGCCGCGCTCGAGCGGGCCGGCGCGGTCTGGTGCACCGACTGGGACGGGGTGGGCGGCGATCTCGAGTCCTTGGCGGCCAACGCCTACAACGCCCCGATGGAGACCTCGCAGGCCTTCTTCGCCGACGGAGCCGGAGCCTACCCGGCGGCGCAAAGCGGCCTGGGCGTGGTCGGCTGCACCCCGGGCGCGCACTAGCGACCTCCCTCTATATATAGTGGCGGCATGCACCGCTGCCTCTTGCCGGCGCTCGTCGCGATCGCGTGCGGGGGGCGCCACGAGTCGGTCGTTCCGCCGACTCGGTCACCCACTCCGGTGCCGCACGCCAGGCCGGCGCCGCCGCCCGAGGACCCGGCGATCTCCGATGCGGTCGCGGCCGCGGTGCGCAGCCACGAGATCCTGACCTCGGTCAGCGTGGTGCCGGCCAGCTCGCCCGTCCTGTGCAACGCAGCGATGGGGGCAGCCGACGCCGCCATCGGGCAGCCGCCCGAGGCGGTGGCCTGGTCGGGCGACAAGGAGCGCGACCGCCGGCAGCTGAGGAGCCGGGTCGCCGGGGTGCTGGCGCGGGCGAAGGCCCCCCTGCCGTCGGATCTGCCGCTGCGGCTGGCGCGCGCCATGGCGATGGCGGCGAAGAATCCGCACGTCTTCGCTCTCGACGCCGGCGGAGTGGCCACCTTGCTGGCGCTGGTGAGCGGGCAGGCGGCGCCCGGGCTCGGCTTCAGCGCCCACGCCGCCGGCGGCCGCTGGATCGTGGCCGACGTCTACCCGGGCAGCCCGGCGGCCGGCGCCGGACTGCGCCCCGGCTTCGCCCTGGTCTCGCTCGACGGGCGCGCCTTCGACGAGCAGTCGCTCCTCGCCACGCTGTTCATCGCGGCGGGCGGCAAGGCGACGATCGAGTTCGAGTCGCTGCCCCCCACTCCCTATCGCAAGCTGGTGGAGCTCGAAGCGGCCGTCTACCCGCGCCCCATCGTCGACAGCCGCGTCCTGGCCAAGGGGATCGGCTACGTCCGCCTCCACGGGCTGCCGCACTCGCAGGACCCGCAGACCGACGCAGGCGGGCAGCTGGCCGGCGCGCTCGGCGAGCTGCACAAGAAGAAGATGGCGAAGCTGGTCGTCGACCTGCGCGACAACCCGGGCGGCAATCCCTTCGCCGTCGCCTCGCTCCTGGTGCGCGGCGATCCCCTGCTCCAGGCACAGGTCCCCGGCCAGAAGGCCGAGCCGGTCCCGCGGACCGGGCCCATCGCGCCCGCCCTCGCCAGGCCTCTCAAGCTGGCCGTTCTGGTCAACGGGCAGAGCTACTCGGCGGCCGAGATGGTGGCGCTGGCGCTGCAGGCGCACGGCGAGGCGCGCGTCTTCGGCCAGCCGACCGGCGGCGCCCTCACCTTTCCCGGCCAGGAGCAGCTGCCCGGCGGCGTGACCCTCTTCTTTCCGCAGAGCCTCGCGCTCGACGCCAAGGGCGCCGCGCCGGCCGACCAGCGAGTGACCCCGGACGAGGTGGTCGCCAGCACCGGCGCCGCGGACTTCGCGGCCGGCGTGGATCCGCAGCTCGACGCCGCGCTCGCCTGGCTGAAGAAGCGATGACTCGACGGCGGCTCCTCGTCCCGGTCGCGCTGGTGGTCTGCGCCTGCTGCCGCCAGGGCGGCGTCCGCCAAGACGACGCGGGCGGGCCATCGCGCTTCGCCTTCGACCGGGACGGCCGCCGGCTGGTGGTCGAGGTCCTGGGCGACGATCTGGTCCACCTCGAGCTGACCTCGGCCGATCGGCCGTTCGATCCGGCGCGGCCGATCTTCACGTCGCCGATGGTGAGCGGCCACCCGGCGCCGATCGCCGCCGAGCGGCGCGGCCGCACCGTCGCGACCCGGGCCATCCGCCTCGAGGTGGACGACGCGCTGTGCGCGACGGTCATCCGGGGCCGCATCGCGCTCGCCCGCCTGTGCCCGGGGGCCGGCGGCATGACGGTCGATCCCTACCCGGGCGGGACCGGCGCGGTGAACGCCTACGGCCTCGGCCAGGCCTGCATCGAGCCGGGCCTGGCCAGCCCCGACTGGAGCGGGCGCGTGCGCACGCCGGGCAGCCAGCTCGGCAACCGGATGGAGACGTTCGACGGCGGCGCCTGCGGCAACACGCAGATCCCGGTGGTCTACGCGCTCGCCAGCCCGCGGGCGGAGCCGTTCGCGCTCTTCGTCGATGAACCGCGGGCGCAGACCTGGGACCTGTCGGGCCGGCCGTGGCGGATCACCTCGGCCGCCCCGGCCCTCCGCTCCTTTGTCCTGGCCGCCGGCTCGCTGCCGGAGCTGCGCGCCGACTACCTGACACTGACCGGGCGGCCGCCGGTGCCGCCGCGCGCCGCCTTCGGCCTCTGGGTCTCCGAGTACGGCTTCGAGGACTGGAAAGAGGTCGACGGCGTGGTCGCCGGCCTCGAGAAGCACGGCTTCCCGCTGTCGGGCGTGGTCCTCGACCTCCAGTGGTTCGGCGGCATCCGCGAGGGGCGCGAGGACACCAGCATGGGCAGGCTGGAATTCGATACCGGCCACTTTCCTGACCCGGGCGGCAAGATCGCGGCGCTCGGCGAGCGCGGCATCGGGGTCATCCCGATCGAGGAGTCGTACATCGGGCGAGGGCTCCCCGAGCACGCCCGCCTGGCGGCGGACGGCTACCTGGTGCGCACGCGCACCGGCCGGCCGGTCTATCTCGAGAAGGAGCCCTGGTGGGGCAAGGGCGGGATGCTCGACTGGTCGAACACCCGGGGCGCCGACGCCTGGCACGACTGGAAGCGCCAGCCGCTGGTCGACCTCGGCGTGACCGGCCACTGGACCGATCTCGGCGAGCCCGAGCAGTTCGACCCGACGGCGCTCTATCGCGGCTTCCCCGGGGTCGGGCGCGACGAGGCCGCCGTCCACAACCTCTACAACCTGGCCTGGGCGGAGAGCATCGCGCGCGGCTACCGCCGCCACCGCGTGGCGCGCCGGCCCTTCATCCTCACCCGCTCCGGCACCGCCGGCATCCAGCGGACCGGCGCCGCCATGTGGTCGGGCGATCTCGGCTCGCGCTTCACCACGCTGGCGGCGCAGCAGCGCAACCGGGTCAACATGGTGATGTCGGGGATCGACTACTACGGCTCCGACATCGGCGGCTTCCAGCGCAAGGCGCTCGGCTCGACCGATGTGAACGACCTCTACAGCCGCTGGCTGGCCGACGCGGCGCTCAGCGAGGTGCCGGTCCGCCCGCACACCTACAACCTCGAGGAGAAGTACGAGACCAGTCCGGACCGGGTCGGCGATCTCGCGAGCAACCTGGCGTCGGTCGCGCTGCGCTACCAGCTCGTCCCCTACCTCTATTCACTGGCCCATCGCGCCCACCAGACCGGTGAGCCGGTCTTCCCGCCCCTCTTCTTCTACGATCCGGACGACCCGGCGGCGCGCGCGGTCGGCGACCAGACGCTGATCGGCCGCGACCTCCTGGCCGCCATGGCGATCGAGCCGGGCCAGAAGAGCCGCCGGGTCTACCTGCCGCGCGGCACCTGGTACGACTTCCGCGACGGCAGCCGGATCGACAGCGCCGGCCAGTGGATCGAGGCGCCGCTCGAGAGAGGCGGCCTGCTGGCGCTGCCGCTCCACGCGCGCGCCGGCGCCGTCGTCCCCATCGCCCGCGCGGGGGCGCTGGCCGCCCGCATCTTCCCCGGCGACGGCGCCTTCGATCTCGTCGAGGACGACGGCGCGACGATCGACTACCTCGACGCGCACGCGGTCCGCGCCACCACCATCCGGCATCGCCGGAGCGCCATCGAGATCTCGCCGGCCAGCGGTACCTACCGCGGCGCGCCGGCGAGCCGCGCGATCTGGCTCGAGGTGGTGGGCGCGGCGCCCAAGCAGGTCCTGCTCGGCCACGAGCGCGGCAAGCTCCTCCGCCGCGAGTCGGTCGCCGCCCTCGAGAAGGCCGGCGAGGGCTGGGCGCAGGACAAGGGCACCCTGGTCATCGCGCTTCCCGACAAGCCGGTGACGCAGGCCCGCCGCCTCATTCTGGTCGATTGACTCCGGGAGCCAGTGGCCACTCGAGCAGTCGGCAGGTCGACCCGCCGATTTGAACCGGGAACCGCGCGTCCCGCCGGCGAAACCGGATTCCGGGAGCGGCGCGGCAGGCGCTGGCACCCCCGATGCACTGCCCCCGGTCATCATGAACGTACCGTTACAACTCAAGCAGATCACTCAACACACGACCCAGGTAGCCTTTTCGACTAGCTTTTTGCTCGGCGGATGCGTCGCCGCCGGACGTGAAGAAGAGACGCTCGAGACCGTCGATGTGGACGCCGGCGACGACGCCATCATCGAGTCGGTCCGCTACAACCGGGCCGAGCAGGCGAGCCACGCCTACCACTCGCCGGATGCCCCGGTGGTGATGCCGCTCGGGCTCGAGGACGCGCCGACCAGCATGCCGCCCACCGCCTCGCTGAACCCGCCGCGCGAGCCGAAGGAGAAGCGGATCAAGCAGGCGCAGAGCCGCGCGCGCACGGGCGGCGAGGCCGAGGAGGAGGGCGTGGTGGTCTACAGCTACGAGCTGACCACCGCCGCTCGCGCCAAGGCCGACGGACAGGCGCTCGAGGCGAAGGCGGCGAAGACCGCGAAGGCGGAGCCGAGCGACGACCCGGAGCGCGAGGAGCGCCCGGCCGCGAAGAAGAAGAGCGAGAAGCCGAGGCGAGACCCGGTCGGTGAGTCGTTCCTCCACACCTACGGAGGCACCGACTCCTACCAGACGCGCTCGAGCGGCACGCGCTACTAGTCGGACCCCGGCGAGGGAAGGGGCAGGTGCGCGCAGCGCACTCCGGGGTAGCACCCGCCCGAGCCGGAAATCGGCCGACAATAATGTGCGCCGGTGTGGGCGACGCGTGACTGATCACGCCGGTCGCCGACGAGGGCAAGGCCCGGCAGCCGATCTCGCGTTCCGTTTGGTTGCACCGCGGAACGTCCCTTGCTATTCAAAAGGTTGGCAAGGGGGGGTGCTCTTGCGCGAGCAGGAGCTGCGACGATGCTGAGCTGCCGGGCCTGCCACGCCACGTCGGGCGACGAGATGCGGTACTGCGGCACGTGCGGCGAGCCGCTGCACGATGACGTTCCGCTGCGCGCCAAGCCGCGCGAGAGCCGCGTCATCCCCGCCGGCACCGTGATCGGTTCCTACAAGCTCCTCGAGGTCCTCGGTGAGGGCGGCATGGGGCGGGTCTACCTGGCCGAGCACACGCGACTCGGGCGCAAGGTCGCCATCAAGATGCTGCGCTCGAAGTTCTCGAGCAACCCGGAGTCGATCAAGCGGTTCTTCGGCGAGGCGCGCGCGGTCAACAAGATCGCGCACGAGAACATCGTCGAGGTCACCGACTTCGTGAGCGAGGAGGACGGGACCAGCTACTACATCATGGAGCTGCTCACCGGCAAGAGCCTCTACGACCAGCTCAAGTCGGACGGCGTCATGCCGCTCGAACGCTCGCTCTCCATCGCCATCCAGGTGGCCAACGCGCTCGGTGCGGTGCACGAGGCCGGGATCGTCCACCGCGACCTCAAGCCCGAGAACATCTTCCTGGCCAAGAAGGGCAGCCGGAAGGACATCGTCAAGCTGCTCGACTTCGGTATCGCCAAGCTGATGGAGCCTGACCAGGGCGTCTCGCTGCAGCAGACCGGCGTCGGCATGATCCTCGGGACGCCGACCTACATGTCCCCGGAGCAGGCCGGCGGCCGCGCGGTCGACAGCCGGAGCGACATCTACTCGCTCGGCATCATCCTCTTCGAGCTGACCACCGGCCAGGTTCCGTTCACCGCCGATACCTACGCCGAGATCCTGGTCCAGCACATCACGCAGGAGCCGCGCCGGCCCAGCACCGTCGACACCCTGCAGCAGGTGCTCACGCCCGGGCTGGAGAAGCTCATCCTCGACTGCCTGCGCAAGGACCCGTCCGAGCGTCCGGCGAAGATGGCCCTGGTCGAGGAGCAGCTGCGCGAGGCGCTCGACGAGATCTCCCGGTCGCCCCGGGGAACCGTGGTGGGGACCGGTCCGGTGGCCAAGGCGGTCCGCCCCTCGTTCGTGACGCCGGCGTCGTCGCGCCCGGCGACCGCTCCGGCCGAGACTCCGCCACCGCTGACGCCGTCCCTCCTCGAGTCCGGCCCCATGACCCCGTCCCTGTCGGTCGCCACCGACATGCGGCCGGCGCGGTTCGAGAAGCCGCGCCGCCGGCTCGGGGTCGTCTTTCTCATCCTGGCGCTCGCGCTCGGCGGCGCCGTCGCGGTCGTGGCGGTGATGAACGGCGGGGGCGAGGGCGGCGACAAACCCGCTACGGTGAAGGACGAGGTCGCCTCCGCTCCCGCGACTCCCGCGCCGGGGCCGGCTCCGGCCCCGGCCCCGGCGCCGGCAGCGACCGACGGCGACGGCAAGGTCGAGGTGCGCATCGACACCACCCCGTCGGGTGCCGAGGTCTTCCGCGCCGACACCAGCGAGTCTCTCGGCGCGACGCCGCTCACCACACGGCTGCCGAAGTCCGCCGAGCCGGTCCGCTTCGAGCTGCGCAAGGCGGGCTTCCTGACCGCGACACAGGAGGCTCGGCTGGATCGCGACGCGGCCCTCTCGATCGGGCTGGTGCCGTCCGCTCCGCCGGCGCCGCCGACCGCCGCCGCGACCGCCGCGGCGGTGAAGCCGCCGCCCAAGTCCGGACCCCGCAAGCGACCGCCCCGCACCTCGACGAAGGATCGCAAGAACTCGGACCACACGATCCAGAAGGGCGGCGTGATCGACTTCGAGTGATCCGCGACCGTAGACGATGATGAGAGCTTCCCTTGCAGCGCTGGCGTTCTTGCTCCTGTGCGGCCAACCGGCGGCGGCGCAGCCCGCCCAGCCGGCGCAGCCGGCGGCCCCGGCCACCGAGGCGGCCCGCAAGGCGGAGGCCAAGCGGCTGGCCGACGAGGCCACCCGCAAGTACAACCTCGGCCAGTTCCAGGAGGCGCTCGACGGCTACAAGAAGGCGTACGAGACCTTCCCGGCTGCGTCGCTGCTCTTCAACCTGGGGCAGTGCTACAAGAGCCTCGGCAATCACCAGCAGGCGGTCTTCTCGTACGAGGGCTACCTGCGCGAGAAGCCCAACGCGCCCAACCGCGACCTCGTCGAGGAGCTCCTGACCGAGGAGCGGGCGCAGCTCACCAAGCAGCGCGAGGAGGAGGCGACGCGCAAGGCGGCCGAGGACGAGGCCCGGCGCAAGGCGGCCGAAGACGAGGCCCGGCGCAAGCAGGAGGAAGCGGCCGAGCGGCAGCGCGCCGCCGACGACGAGCGGCGCCGGCGCGCCTCGCTCATCGGCACCAGCGCCGGCGGTGGCGGGGCCGGCGGCGGCGCCCACAAGGAGGGCCTGTTCCGCAAGTGGTGGTTCTGGACTGCGGTCGGGGTCGGCGTCGGCGTGCTCGCCGGTAGCACCATCTACATCACCCAGCGCGACAGCGTGCTCCCGTCCGGCAGCCTGGGGACCATCGACGGGCGCCCGCGAGAGGACATGTGAACATGCGCCTGCTCATCGCCTGCGCGCTGGCCACCCTCGCCTGCTCCGCCATGGTCGTGGGCATCTCGTCCTGCGGCGACAAGGTCGTCAGCGGCCTCACCGGGCTCGACGTCAAGGTCAGCTTCGAGAGCGACCTGCCGATCACGCGACTCCGCTTCGCCGGCTTCGTCGCGCAGGACCCGGCCTTCCCGGTCGACGATCGGCCGCACGTCGGCGACGATCGCGATCTCGATCCGACGGACGAGAACCTCATCGTCATCCTGCCCGACGCCATGGGGTCGAAGTCGGTCTTCGTCCGGGTCGACGGGCTCGACGAGTTCGGCATGGTCAAGGCCTCGGCCGGCGAGAGCAAGCTGGTCGAGCGGGACAAGATCCTCACCGTCGTCATCCACCTCGGGATGCCCCGCGTCTGCGGCGACGGGGTCAAGCACATGACCGCGGAGCAGTGCGACGACGGCAACCAGAACCCCGACGACGGCTGCTCGGGCGAATGCGTGGTCGAGGCCGGCTGGACCTGCGAGGGGACCCCGAGCGTATGCCGCTCGTGCGGCGACGGCGTCTGCTCGGTCGGCGAGGACCACTGCTCGTGTCGCGAGGACTGCGAGGGGATCGCCACCTGCGGCGACAACCTCTGCTGCGCGGAGCGCGACGAGAACGTCTGCAGCTGCCCGGAGGACTGCCTCGAGGACGGCGCGCAGACCTGCCCCGACACCTTCTGTTGCCCGGACGAGCGGGCCGCGGAGAACTGCGAGCCCGACTGCGGCAACTGCGGCGACAGCAACTGCGAGGCTGAAAAAGGCGAAGACGGCTGCACCTGTCCCGAGGACTGCGCCGACGCCGGCCCGGTGTGCGGCAACCAGAACTGCTGCGGCCCGACCGAGACGATCAACAACTGCGCGCAGGACTGCTGCCCCGATGCACCGATGGACGGCGACGGCACCTGCTGTCCGGCCGAGAGCGCGGAGACCGCGCCGCAAGACTGCTGCGACACCATGGCCCAGTGCAACGACGACGTATGCTGCCCGAGCGAGTTCGGCAGCGCCTGCCCCGAGTGCTGCGCCGACATGTGCGGCGACGACATCTGCTGCGGCAGCGAGACGATCGACAACTGCCCGCAGGACTGCTGCCCCAGCTGCGGCGACTTCCAGGGGTGCACCGGCTGCTGCTCCAGCGAGTGCCAGGGCAACGGCTGCGACTTCGTCTGCGACAGCGGCTGCAGCTGCTACTTCGACTGCGCCGGCAATGGCTGCACCGCCAACTGCACCTCCGGCTCCACGTGCACCGTCGAGTGCGCGGAGTCGACCGGCCCGTGCGTGGTCGACTGCAGCAGCGGTCCGGTCACCGGCGACGCGGGGGCCAACCCCGCCAAGCTCCCCGGGTTCGCCAGCTGCACCTGCCACGGGTCGAACTGTCAGCTCACCTGCCCGGCCGGCGATGTGCAGGTCCCGTGCGGCAACGACGTCTACGCCTGCGACTTCGCCGACTGCCCCTGAGATCAGCCGCGGCGGTAGATCGTCACCACGCAGGCGCCGCCGAGGCCGAGGTTGTGCTGCAGCGCCACCTTCGCGCCCTCGACCTGCCGCTTGTCCGCCTGACCGCGCAGCTGCCAGACCAGCTCGGTGCACTGGGCGAGCCCGGTGGCGCCGAGCGGGTGGCCCTTCGACAGGAGGCCGCCGGACGGGTTGGTCACCACCTGGCCGCCGTAGGTGTTGCCGCCGTCCCAGATGAACTTCTCCGCCTCGCCCTCGCCGCACAGGCCCAGCGCCTCGTAGGTGAGGATCTCGTTGGCGGTGAAGCAGTCATGCAATTCGACGACGTCGAGGTCCTTGGGCCCGAGACCGGCCTGCTCGTAGGCCTGGCGGGCGGCAGCGTGCGCCATGTCGAAGCCGACCATCTTGATCATCGACTCCTTGAACGAGGTGTCGTAGTCGGTGGTCATGGTCTGCGCCGCGATCCAGACCGGCTTCGAGGCGCCCTTCTTCTTGGCGAACTCGTCGCTGCAGACCACCGCGGCGGCCGCGCCGCAGGTCGGCGGGCAGCACTGGAACCGGGTGAGCGGGTCGAAGACCTCCGGCGACTGCATCACCTCGTCGAGGCTGAGCTCCTGGGTGAAGACGGCGTACGGGTTCTTGGCCGCGTGCTTGCGCGCCTTGACCGAGACCTGGCCGAAGGTCTCGCGCTTGGCCCCGTACTTCCAGCGGTACTCACGCCCCGCCCCGCCGAACATCTGGGCGGTCGGCGGAGCCTGGTTGAAGCCCTGCACGTCGTTCATGACCTTGGCGTGCGCCTCGACCGGGTTGGCCCGGTCGGTGAACTTGGAGCCGAGGGCGCCTTTCTCCATCTTCTCGAAGCCGACCGCCAGCACGCACTCGGCCATCCCGCCCGCCACCGCCTGGGCCGCCAGCATGAGGGCCGACGAACCGGTGGAGCAGTTGTTGTTGACGTTGAAGATCGGGATGCCGGTGAGGCCCACCTCGTAGAGGGCCTTCTGGCCGCACGTCGAGTCGCCGAACACGTAGCCGGCGTAGGCCTGCTGCACGTCGCGGTACTCGACGCCGGCGTCCTTGAGGGCGGCCTTGGCCGCGTTCGACGCCATCACGTGATAGTCGTCGCTCTCGCCGGGCTTGGAGAACTTGATCATCCCGACGCCGAGGATGTTGACCCGCTTGGCCATGACTGGTTGGTCCTTTCTCTTCTCTTCGCGCTACGCGAGCGACTTCAGGAAATCGAGGCGATGAGCCACGCGCACGTCGCCGTCCACGCGCAGCTTGCCGGTCTGGAACAGAGCGGCGACCGACTTCTCGCCTCGCACGAGGGCGAGGAAGTCCCGCTCGCTGATGGTGAGGCGGCACTCCGCCTTCTCGAAGGTGCCGGAGCGGACCATGCCCGATCCGTTCTTGAGGTCGATGACCCAGGCGCTGTCCGGCTCGGTCAGGCAGAGCTGGATGACCGCGCCGACCTCCTTGACCAGAGCGCCGCGGCCGGCGGTCACCTTGGAGGCGAGCTTGTCCATCAGCGCGGGAGCCGAAGGCGCCCGCCCTGCGGCCGCCGGGGCCGGAGCGGCTACTGTCGAACCCCGCGTGCCTCCTTCTCGGCGCGCCTTCAGCACCGCCTCCTTGGCCTTCTCCGGGTCCATCTTCTGCAGGAAGGTCAGCTTCTGCGAGGCCATCACGTTGCCGCTGATCTTCAGCTTGCCGCCGAAGTAGAGCTTCTGCGGGTCCGCCTCGCCCTTGACCATCGCCATGAAGTCGGCGTCGTCGAGCTCGAGGGTGCACTCGCCCGGCGCGCTCTCGCCGGCCTTGACCTCGCCCTTCTTGAGGTCGACGGTCCAGACGCTGTCCGGGTTCTTAAGGCGGAACTGGAAGACGGTGGCGACCTTGGCCACCAGATCCGGGTTGCGCTCGACGTGGTCGCGGATGGCGACGAAGACGTCTCCGCTGTTCGGGCCGTCGTCGCCGCCCGCCGGGGCCGCCGCCGGAGCTGACGCAGCTGCCGCCGGCGCCGCGCCGGCGCCGCGCGCCTGCATCGACTCGACCACCCAGGCGGGATCGATCTTCGCCAGGAAGGTGAGCTTCTGCGAGGCCATCACGTTGCCGCTGATCTTGAGCTTGCCGCCGAAGTAGAGCTTCTGTGCGTCGGCCTTGCCGGTGCACATGTCCAGGAAGTCGGCGTCGGCCATCTCGAGCCGGCACTCGGGCGGCGCGGTCTCGCCCTGCGCCACGCTGCCGCTGCCGTTCTTGAGGTCGACGGTCCAGACGCTGGTCGGGTTGGAGAGAGCGAACTTGTAGACCACCCCCACCTTCTTGACCGCGTCCGGGTTCTCCTTCACGTAGCGGGCGATCGCCGCGAAGATGTCGCCGCTGGTCGGCACCAGGTCGGCCGCCGCCGCCGCCGGACGCGCCGCGGCCGGCGCGCTCTTGACCACCGGCTTGGGGATCTCCTTGTAGAGCTCGATGGCCGCGTTGGAGATGACCACCTTCTCGCGCTCGGCCACCGAGCAGCGGAACACCACCCGGGTGTCCGACTCCTTCCACATCTCGGTCACCAGGGTCTCGCCCGGCAGCACGCTGTCGGCGAAGCGCACCTTGATGCTCTTGAAGAAGCGCGGGTCGCCGCCCGAGAAGCTGTTGATGACGTGACGAGCGGCGTAGCCGAACGTGCACAGGCCGTGGAGGATCGGCTTGGCGAACCCGAAGGCCTTGGCGAAGCTGGGATCGACGTGGAGCGGGTTCCAGTCACCCGACAGGCGATAGAGCAGCGCCTGGTTGGAATGGATCTGCTGCTTCACCACCGCGTCGGGCTTTCGCTCGGGCGCGACATTCTCCGGATCGCTCGGGCCGCGCTCGCCGCCCCAGCCGCCGGCGCCGCGGATGACGGCGGTCAGCTGGTTGACCATCAGCTCCTCGCCGGTCTCGTCGGACGAGCGCGTCTCGTAGACCAGGACCGCGTTCTTGCCCTTGTCCCAGATCTGCTTGACCTGGGTCTTGTGGGTGAGCTTGGCCCTGGGCGGCAGCGGCCGCTTGACCTCGGTGTACTGCTCGCCGTGGAGCAGCCGGTCGAGGCCGAAGGCGAGACCGGGGGCCATCTTGCCCTCCTTCGCCATGTTCAGGATGCCCGACACCGGCGGCACCACCGCGAAGGTCGGCAGCGCCTTGAAGCCGCCCGAGTGGAGCTCGTAGACCAGCTGGAGGTCCTTGTCGTCGAGCGGGTCCTCGGCGGCGCCGACCCCGAGCGCGTAGATGGCAAGGTCGCGCTCGTCGTAGCGGGTCTCGAAGGGCGGGAACTGGTAGCCCAGCGCCTGGTCGACGTCGATGAACTGGTTGCCGCCCTTCGACGGACCGGCCTGCACGTTGGCCAGGATGGGCGCCATCGACGCCGTGATGTCGCTCGGGTGCTCGGTCTTCTCGAAGCCGGACACCTCCTTCCACGCCGACTGCACCGCCTCCGGGGTGATGGCGCGGCCGAGCCGGAAGGTCTTGCCGGTCGACCGCTCCCAGCGGAGCTTGGCGAAGAAGCCGCCACCCACCTCGAACAGGCCGCCGGTCTCCTGGCAGCCCTCGCTGCACAGGTAGGCGACCAGCGGGGTGACGAACTCGGGGCGCAGCGCGTCGATGAGCTCCTTGGGCAGCACGGTCTCGGTCAGGCGCGATCCGGCGATCGGCGCGATGGTGTTGACCTGGACGTTGTTCTTGCGGCCCTCGAGGGCCAGCGTGTTCGACAGCCCGACGAGGCCGAGCTTGGCCATGCTGTAGTTGGCCTGGCCGAAATTGCCGTAGATGCCGGCGGCCGAGGCGGTCATCACCACGCGGCCGTACTTCTGCTCGCGCATGTGCGGCCAGGCGGCGTGGGTGACCCGGAACGAGCCGAGCACGTGCACCCGGTAGATGAGGTCCCAGTCCTCCGGCGTCATCTTGGCGAAGGTGACGTCGCGCAGGATGCCCGCGTTGTTGACCACGATGTCGATGCGACCGAACTCGTCGAGCGCGGTCTTGACGATCTTGTCGCCGTTCTCGACCGAGTCGTGGTTCGCCACCGCGGTGCCGCCGGCGGCGCGGATCTCGTCGACCACCTTGTCGGCGGCGCTGGCGCTCTGTCCTTCTCCGCGGATCCCGCCGCCGAGATCGTTGACCACCACCTTGGCGCCGCGCGAGGCGAGCAAGAGCGCGTGCGAGCGGCCGAGGCCATTTCCCGCGCCGGTCACGAGCGCAACACGACCATCGAAACGGATCTCATCTCCCATGGGTGGAACTCTATGCTTGCGGCCGGGCGGCTTGACAAGAATGATGAAACAAATTTCGACTTTTGGCCTCAACTGACTGAAATGGCGCGGCAAACCTCCGCTCGAGCTCTGTCGCGGTTTCTGCCGCAGCGGACACCACGAGAGACCGGCCGGTGTTACAAACACGACGCCCGACCAACGGAGGACCTCGATGATGAAGCGAATCGCACTGCTCGGATGTCTGGCGCTGCTCGGCGGCCAGGCAGCCTGCAAGAAGGACACGAAGAAGAAGACCGAAGGCACGCCGACCGACCCGACCGCCGGCAAGACGACCGAGCCGACCACCGAGCCGACGCCGCCCGAGCCGCCCAAGGCCAAGCTCGACACGCCGGAGGACAAGGTCGCCTTCGTCAAGGGCTGCACCGCCGCCCTCAACGCGAAGGACTGGGACAAGTTCGGCGGCTGCTACGCGGACAGCGCCGTGTTCGAGCACATCGACAGCGGCATGCCGGCGGCGAACGGCAAGCAGGCCATCCTCGATGAGCTGAAGAACATGACGACCGCCTACCCCGACATGGCGGTGACACCGACGCTCATGCTGGTCAGCGGCAACAAGGTGGCCGAGGCCGGCGTCTTCACGGGGACCAACTCCGGCGCGATGAAGGGCCCGATGGGCGAGATGCCGGCGACCAACAAGAAGGTCGGCGTCTGGTACTTCAACATCCTCGAGATCGACCCCGCCGCCGGCGGCGTGACCAAGGAATCGCTCTTCTCCGACATGGGCACCATGATGGGTCAGCTCGGCCTGCACAAGATGCCGGTGCGCCCGGTCGCCGAGAAGCCGGCCGGTGAGCCGACGGTCGTCATCGCCAAGGACGACGACGCCGAGAAGGCGAACGTCGAGGCCTACAAGAAGGGCATGGAGATGTTCGCCAAGAAGGACACCAAGGGAATGATGGCCATGTGGGACGACAAGGCCGTCATGCACGACTACGGCATGCCGAAGGACAGCGACAAGAAGGCCGCCGCCAAGATGATGGGCGAGGTCCTCAAGGCCTTCCCCGACGCCAAGGGCGAGGTGGTGGACATCTTCGGCGCCGGCGAGTACGTCGTCGCGGTCACCAAGAACACCGGCACCAACAAGGGCCCGATGCCGTCGATGGGCCTCAAGAAGCCGACCGGCAAGCCGATGACCTTCACCGGCGCCGACGTCCTCAAGATGGCGAACGGCAAGGCGGTGGAGAGCTGGAGCTTCTACAACGCCGCCGCCATCGCGCAGCAGCTCGGCCTCATGCCGGCGCCCGGCGCCGACAAGGGCGCGGCCCCGGCCGACGGCGCCGACAAGGGCGCGGCTCCGGCCGACGGCGCGGACAAGGGCGCGGCTCCGGCCGACAAGAAGAAGCCGGCCAAGGGCGCCAAGGAAGAGAAGCCGGCCGAAGAGGGCGCCGCTCCCTAAGGCGTAGCGCTCGCGATACCGCAAGAGCGAGGGCCGCCCGCGGGCGGCCCTCTCATTTTTTCGGGCTCGCCAGCCCGGCCCGGGCCAGCTCGGCGGCGCCGGTGACGGTCACGAACTGCATGGCGACCTTGCGCCGGCGCAGATTGGCGAGCGCGCGCGACAACAGCGCGGCGAAGTTGTGCGCGGTCTCGGCGTGAAAGCCCAGGTGGACGAAGATGGGCCGCTTCGGCTGGTTGGCCGCCCACTGGACGTGGTCTTCCATCTCCTCGGAGGTCACCTGATCGGCCATGGCGCCGCTGTCGGGAACCTCGAGGATGGGACCGGCCGGGGTGTCGATGAGGAACGGCTGGGTCGTGCGGTCGACCTTGGGCCACCGCTCGTGCACCAGCGCGGCGAGGTAGTCGAAGTTCTCGCTGGCGTCCCCCCCGCGCAGCCAGGTCGAGTCGGTCGACGAGGAATCCACCGTGAACCCCTCGGCGCGAGCCGCCTCGAGCATGCTGGGCCCGGCCAGCCAGCCGGCGGTCCGGAAGACCGGCGCCACCTTCAGCCCGGTCGTCTCGAGCAGCGCGCGCGAGGTCGCCAGGATGGAGCGCAGCTCGCTCACCGTGTAGATGGTCGGGTCGACGTCGAAGCCGGCGTCGCCGTCGAACTCCAGGAGACGCCCGTCCGGGGTCAGAAACGAGCGCCCGGAGCGCACCGGGACCTTCGCCGCCTGGACCAGGCTGTTCCAGGCGTGCAGGTGGACGCCGACCTCGTCGCCCTGGCGGACGTTGTCGCGCAGGAAGGCGGTGACCTCGGCGCGCACCGCGGCCGGCTTGGTGAAGTAGGCGGCGGAGACGAAGTGGGTGATCGGCACGTCGGGGTTCTCGTCGCGGAACCGGGCCATCGCCTCCAGGCCGTCCTCCTCGAAGTAGGCCCCCTCCCAGTCGATCGAGAGGCTGACCACGACCGGACCCTTCACGACGGCCGGGCCGCCGGCCGGCGCGCCAGCCGCCTCGCCACGTGCCGCCGCGGGGCTGTCCGACTCCCGGCAGCAGCCGGACAGCAGGGTGAACCAGGGCGCGGCGGCGAGCGCGACGAGGCAGCCGGCGCGTGGAAGAAGGTCAGTCCTTGTAGATGATCGTGCCAATGTCCTCACCGGCGAGCGCCCGGGTCAAGTTGCCGCGCACCAGGCCGTTGATGATCTGGACCTCGGTGCAGAACCGGGCGCGGGTGAGGTAGTCCAGCACCACGCGCTCGACGATGAGGTCGGGCAGATCGCGGGCGAGGAGCTCGCGCGCCCCGATCCGCGTGAGGAGGGGCGTGCCCGGCGTCTTCTTCGGATCGTCCTCGTAGAGGCCCTCCTCGTCCTTGACGAAGATGGCGCGACGGGCCCCGAGGACCTCGGCCGACAGGTAGACGCCGGCGTCGGTGCGGTTGGCCGGGATGCGGCTGTTCTCGGCCGGCTTCTCCCAGTAGCGGAAGGGCGGCATCCCCATCATGATCGGGATGCAGCCCAGGCGGTGGTAGAGCGGCAGCTTCTCGAAGTCGTCGTGGCTGATGTAGATGCCGCCGTGCCTGGCGAGCAGCATCTGCAGCATGCGCGCGTTCTGCATCGGCACGTAGCTGCCGGTGGCGGCCAGGATGCCGGTCGGCAGCTCGAGGTCGGCGCCGATCGAGTAGACGTGGCGTGCGCGGGTGCCGCCGCCGGTGCCGAGCAGGAGCTTGTAGCGGTCCTTGACCGCGACGATCTCCTCGAGCAGCGGGAACAGGGCCGCCCGCCCGCGGTCCATGATCGACTGGCCGCCGATCTTGAGGACCCGCACGTCCGGATCCATCGCCACCGGTTCGTAGTGGATGTCGGCGATGTGCGCGCCGGTCATCGGCGCCTGGCCGAGCGAGCTCGGCAGCGCGTTGCGATCGGAAGGGCTCATTCCCCTGCCCTCATCTTGAAGATGGTGGTGCCTACCTCCTCGCCGGCCAGCGCGGCGGTCAGCTGCCCGCTCACCAGTCCGTTGATGATCTGGATCTCCTGCACGTGGCGGGCGTTCTTCCAGGCCTGGAACAGCGTGCGGTCGAGGATGGTCTCGTCGGGCAGCTCGCGCAGCAGATCCTCGAGCGCGATGGTCCGGTAGGGCACCGCGCCGGCGTGCTTCTTGGGGTCCTTGTCGTAGAGGCCATCCTCGTCCTTGACGAAGATCATCTTGCGCATGCCGAGCACCTCGGCGTGGATGAAGAGACCGAAGTCGGAGCCGTGGGTGGGCAGCGGGCCCTCCTCGGGCGGCGGCTCCCAGAAGTGGTAGGGCGGCACGCTGATGACGATCGGCAGGATGCCGCTGTCGAGGTAGAGCGGCAGCTCCCAGAAGTGGTCGCGCGGCATGGTGATGGAACCGTGCTGGGCGAGCAGCGTGTTGAGGAAGATGGCGTTGCACTCCTCCATGGCGCCGACCAGCTGAGCCATGCCGCCGGTCGGCAGCCCGAGGTCGAGGGCGACCGAGATGGTGTGGCGCACGCGAGTGCCGCCGCCCACCCCGATGATCATCTTGACCTTGCTGGCCGCCCGGGCGGCGGCGATCTCCTCGGCCAGCGGGACCAGGGCGGCGCGGCCGCGATCGAAGATCGACTGCCCACCGACCGAGACCAGGACCACGTCGGGCAGGATGGCGCGCTCGTGGTCGGAGTCGGTCGTTGCAAGGACCCGGCGGTCCACCAGCGATTCCCGCATGAGGGGCGACTCGATGTGGGTCCGGCCGTCGCCGGTGACGAGCTTCGACATGGCGTCTCCCGCGCGATACGCCCGCGCGCTCGAGACGTTACCACGAGCCAGGAGGCGGGTCCCGCGGCCGGCGTGACGGCCATCATGGGAGCCGACGGCTCGGACCGTCGACCCGCCTGCAACATCGTGTTTGCGTGGCCCAGCCCGCACGCCCTCCGGGTACCGGACAGTTGAGGCGAGATCAGCCCCGGCACCCAACTTGCTCGATCCCCCCATGGGAGGATGTCCATGGAAGCGAAGTGCACCCGCTCGATGGCGGCAGTGGTGGCCGTCGTGTCGTGTCTTGCCTGTGGCGGAGGTGACGATTCGTCGGGTATCGCGATCGAGCCGTTCCGGCACCTCGAGACGGCCAACACGCTGGCCCCCGGCGAGCTGGAGGTGGGCGCCATCGACTACGTCAGGAGCCTGGCAGCCGAGGCCGGTCTCGGCCTGTCCGCGGGCGACGACTTCCAGGTCCGCACGGTCCTCCAGGGATCGCGCGACGGCCTGCGCCACGTCCGCCTGCGCCAGACCTACGGCGGCGTCGAGGTCCTGGGCAGCGAGGTGGTGGTCCACGCCGACGACACCACGTTCCTCGGGGTCAACGGATACCTGACCCGGAACCTCGAGGGCTTCGACGTCACCCCGGAGGTCGCCGGCGACCAGGCGGTCGCGATCGCCAAGGCCGACCGGTCGGCGACGGGCGAGCTTCCGTTCACCAGCGAGTCGAGCCGGCTCGTCATCGCGCCACGCGCGGAGGGCGGCGCCGACCTGGCCTGGAGCATCCAGATCGGCAACGCCGGCTCGGACCCCGGCAGGTGGGACTACCTGGTCGAGGCCCGGAGCGGCGCCGTCCTGCGCAAGTTCGACGCGGTTCCCAGGATGGAGCAGGCCTCCGGTCCGGGCGGGGACCAGTCGGGCGGATGGGTCACCCAGCTCGACGTCGAGCCGGTGCCGCCCGGAGAGAGCGTCGAGGGCGACGTCTGGATGAAGACCTCGCGGCTCGAGACCTACGACATCGCCAAGAGCAAGGACGAGCCGGTCGCCGGGACGGTGGCGGAGATGAAGGACCCGTTCGCCAACGACGCCCACGGCTACGCCGAGGTCACCCTCGACATGATGCGCGACTGGTACGGGATCAACTCGGTCGACGGCAACGGCATCGTGCTCAAGAGCTTCATCAACGACTCGAGCGTCTGCCCGGAGAACACCGCCTGCGCGCCGCTCGACCAGAAGGCCGAGGTCTACTACACGGTGTCGTGGCCGGGGGCCGCGCAGCTGCTCGGCGTGGTCGCCCACGAGACCAATCACAACTTCACCGAGTTCCACTCCAACCTGACGTATTCGGGCCAGGGCGCCAACCTGCACGAGCACTTCAGCAACGTGGCGGGGGCGATCGCCGAGTTCTATCGCTGGGACGGCGCGATCCACGGCGAGCTCGACGGCATCTGCAACGCCGAGCCGAAGGACAGCGGGGTGCCGCACCGGGCCTTCTGCCTGGCGGTCGGCCGCTACAAGGCGTCCATCGGGGGCTCGACCACCGACGCCGTGCGCGCGGTCGGCGGGGTCTGGTACCAGGCCAACGGGGCCTACTGGACGCCCTCGACCGACTTCGTCAACGCCTGCCAGGGCACCATCGACGCCGCGCTGAGCCTGGGCATGGGCAGCGACTTCGTCCAGGGTCTGCGCGACTCGTGGGCCGACGCGGGGGTGAACTGCGCCGGCCCCGAGTCGTTCGTCTGCGACAACGACGGCGAGTGCGACGCCGGCGACGGCGAGACCTGCGCCAGCTGCCCGGATGACTGCGGCGCCTGCTCCGAGGACTGCAGCTTCTGGAAGAAGGCCAAGTGCAAGATCGGCATCGGCGACTGCAGCCGGTGCGACGCGGTGCCCGGCTGCGGCGACGGCCAGTGCGACGGCGAGGAGACCGACGCCACCTGCGGCCAGGACTGCGGGTGCGCCGCGGTCGACTCCTGCTCGCTGGCGCCGTTCGGCTGCTGGTGCGATCCGGCCTGCCTGGAGTACGGCGACTGCTGCGCCGACGTCAACAACTCCTGCGCTGGCTGAGTCCTAGAAGAAGTAGGAGGCGCCGATCGAACCGAACAGCTGGCCGGTGATGCCGACGAAGTCGGCGTTGTCCCCCGACACCAGGGCGAGGCCGAGCGAGGCGGCCAGCGCCACGTTGGGGACCACGAAGGTGCGCACCTGCGCGCCGCCCTCGAGGTGAATGTTGGTCTGATCGTCGAGCGGCTCCGGCTGGTCGATGAGGACGAACCCGATGCCGCCGCCGAGCGAGAAGTCGGCCGCGGTGCTGGTGTGGAGGTGCCACCAGAAACGGCCGCCGACCGCGATGTCGGTCTCGTCGTCCTCGAGCGACCGGAAGCCGAGGATGCCCTCGATGTGGAACCGGCCGGGGTCGTAGACCACCTCGGCGCCGAACGGGCCGGTCAGCATGGCGACGATGCCGATCCCGAAGCCGCCGCCGGCCCCGCCCTCCCCCTCGGCGCCGGCGGTGCCGCCGGCCGAGACCTCGCCGCCGGCCGAGGCCTCACCGCCGACCGAGGCTTCGCCGCCGGCCGAGGCCTCCCCACCAGCCGAGGTATCGTCGGTGCCCTCGCCCGGGACGTCGAGCGGATCGCCAGTGTCCTGGGCCAGGGCGGCGGTCGTGCTGCCTGCCAGGAGGGCACACACAAGAGAGAAGGTGCGGACCATGTCGCCATGGTACCGGCCGGGCGGCCGGAGCCAACTTTTCAGCAAAGCCGTGCGTGTCTTCTCTCAGTCGACGCCGTCGTCGCCATCACCGCTGCCGTCGCCGCCGCCGTCACCGTCGTCGGCGCCACCCCCGCCGCCACCGTCACCATCGTCGTCCGGGTCATCGCAGGAGGGCGGATCGAGATCGGCCGGGGCGCCGTAGCCGATCTCCAGGCGGCCGACCCCGTCGAGCTCGCGGCCGAACAGCGACCCGACCACGCGGTTGTCCCCCACGTAGGCCAGGGTCGCCTCGGGGGCGTACAGGTTGGCGAAGAGGTCGTGAGCGCCGACGGCGGCCAGGAGGACGCGGTCCGAGCCGCCGATGTAGATGCGGATCGCCTCCGGGTGGGCGGCGCTTCCTGCGCTGGTCCAGCCGACCGTGGCGACCGTGCCCGAGACGAAGAGGTCGAGGCTGCCGCCGTCCTCGACCGTGATGTTCTGCTCGCCGACCGTGGCGAGGGTCCCCTCGACATAGAGCGCGACCTCCCCGGCGACGGTGATATGGGTCTGGCCCACCGTGGCGGCGTCCTCGAAGTAGTAGGTCCCGGTCTCGAGACGGATGTCGCTTTCGCCGACCGCCGCCAGACGGGTGGGCAGACCGGCTGCGGCGTTGTCGTTGCTGGCCCGGGCGGCGGCGACCGCGCCGGCCACGTCGAAGAAGCTGTCGGGGTCGCACGGACACGGCGGGCCGGCCAGCGGCTGGTAGTCGGCGCGGCTGGCGACCGTCGACTCGGGCAGCATGGTCTCCGCGCCGCCGACGCTGAGCGTGCCGAGCACCTCGAGCATGCCGATGCCGGTCGCGTCGCCGCCGATCGCGAGGTCGAGCCCGACCTTGAGCCAGCCGACCCAGGTGGCGTCCCCCTCGGTCATCAGGCTGCCGGAGATCTCGGTATCGGTGACCGCCTCGAACCCGCCGTACGCGATCCAGTCGCCGACCGCGCGGGTCAGGTTGACGAACCGGGTGAAGCCGTTGACTCCGACCGAGCCGACTCCGCTCGGCCCTTCCACCACCGAGAGCTCGCCGACGTCGTTCATGTCGTCGCAGATGCAGAGCGCGTGGTCGAACAGGTCGGGCGCCGGACAGGTGGCGGGGCGCTGGGCGCTGCCCTGATCACTGTCCGAGCCGCTGATACCGCCGGCGATGCAGCCGGCGGCCATCCAGTGGGTGGCGAGAAGGAGCGGAAGGGTCCGGCTGAGTGTCATGCGGGCGGGCAGGAGCAACCGCGATGCCACCTCGCCGTGGCACCGGCTTCGCACCCTTGCGCTCGTGCCGGCCGCGCGATCGCAGGCCACCGCCCGCGCCTGTCGACCGGCCGGGAACCCGAACCCCCAGCCGGCGATCAGTTGGGCTTGGGCGCCTTGCGGTCGCCCTTCGGCGGCTCGGGACGGGTCAGCGGCTTGCCCAGGAAGACCTTGATGATCTTGTCGATGGCTCGGCCGCTGGGATCCGCCCGCTTGCGGTCGGCCACCACCAGCATCCGCTTGCCGGCGGTGACCGCGGCGCCGGTCGAGCTCCCGACCGCGTCGAGACCGGACGGCTTGGCCACCTGCGCCAGCTCGGGCCCGGCGTACTCGCAGACGGTGACGTCGAGGCCGTTGACCGCGCCCGACCTGCAGGTGCCGTTGCCGAGCGCCTGGCCGTCGATGGGCGCGAAGCCGCCCGGCGACAGGCCGGCCTTCTTCCAGCCGTCCTCGAGATCGGCCATCGTGTTGGGCGCCGAGCCCGGCCCCTTCTTCTTGTCGTCGCCGCAGCCGCGGCTGAAGAGCAGGACGACGACCACCAGGAAGGCCGCGCCGGCTGCGGCTGCCGCGACCGCGTTCTTGCGATCGCGCAGGAGGCTGGCGAGCTTCGCGCGCAGCGCCGACGGCTCGGCCGGCTCCGACGCCGCCGTGACCGGCGGAACGTCAGCCAGCGGATCGGGCAGCGGATCGGGCAGCGGGTCGGGCACCGATTCGGTGACCGGGTCGGCCGCGCGCGCGGCGGGGGCAGCCGCGGCGCGATGGTGCGGCGAGGGCAGCGCGGGAAGCGGAGCCCGCGGCGCCGACGTCACGATCTGCCGCGCTGCCTCCTGCACCGCCTTCGGCGCGCCGTGGAAGACGGTGGTCGACTTGCTCGCGTCGGGCGCCGCCAGCGACCAGCCCTCATCGGCGGCGGGTCGGCGGATGCTGTCCTTGTCGAGCGTCCCCTCGCGCAGCGCGACCAGCGCCTTCAGGTACTCGTCGGCGGTGGCGAAGCGCTCGGACGGCTGCTTGCCGAGCCCGCGCAGGAGCAGCGCCTCGAGCCCGGCGTTCTTTGCCAGCGCGGGTTTCTTGAGCGCCGGCACCGGCGCGGTCAGGTGCGACTTGAGCAGCGCCTGCGGGTTGTCGCGCCCGTAGGGCGGCGTCCCGCTCAGCATCTCGAACAGGATGCAGGTGGCGGAATAGAGGTCGGCCCGCCCGTCGATGGGATCGGTTCCCAGCCGCTCGGGTGCCATGTAGGCCGCGTTGCCGAGCGCTGCGCCGGCGCGGGTGAGCGGCTCCTGCGCCGAGCCAGCCGAGCCGAAGAGCGAGGCGGTGCCGAAGTCGACGATGACCGCGAAGTCCGGGTCGCCGTCCCGGTCGACCAGCATGATGTCGGCCGGCTTGAGGTCGCGGTGCAGGACGCCCGAGGCGTGCGCGTGGCCGAGCCCGCGCAGCACGTGCTCGATGATGTGGAGCGCCCGGTCGAGCGGCAGGCTCTTCTCCTCCTTCAGGAGCTCGTCCAGGCCGCGCCCCTCGACCAGCTCCATCACCAGGAAGGGCCTGCCGTCGTCGAGCGCGCCGAAGTCCACCACCGAGACGCAGTTGGGGTGCTCGGCGTAGGAGGCGGCCAGCGCCTCGCGCTCGAACCGCTTCTCCTTCTCGCCGCGCCGGCCGACCGACGTGGTGGTCCCGGCGGCGAGGACCTTGACGGCGACCGACCCGCCGCCCTCGGTCTGCTCGGCGCGGTACACCGTGCCGGTGGCGCCGCGCCCCAGCTCGTCGCCGATGCGGTACTTCCCCGCGATCACCTGTCCCTTCATGGTCTCTCCTCACCCGCCTAGCGCGCGGGCGGCTTGACTGCCAGATAGACGGTGCTCCACAGCTGCGCCGCGTTCGATTCGTCGTCCGCCGAGTGCTCGCCGAGCCGGTAGACGGCGAACTCTCCATTCTCGATCTTCCACGACCACAGCTCACCGGTGCGGAACTGGTCCGACGCCCGGATGACCTGCCAGAGATCCCGCTCGGCCTGCACCAGCGCCATGCGGGTCTCCTTGGGCAGGTCGCTGCGCTCGAGCTGGCGGGCCAGACCGGCCGCCATCAGCGCCTGCTGCCACGACCACATCACCGCTCCGTGGTAGCGGTCGCGGGCGAACAGGGCGCGGGTCCGGCGATCCGGCACGAAGGCCGGGTTGGCGATCACCATGCCGAGCGGCGTCCTCAGGCCGAGCGGGAACGGCTGCTCGACCCGCGCCGCGATCTGCTCCAGCTCGGCCGGCTCCGGCTGGCCGAACAGGAGCACGAAGCCGTCGTCCGAGTGCATCACCGGGATCGGCCGTCCGTTCTTGTCGAGCGAGAGCGCCGAGAAGGTCAGCTTGGCCGCGCCCTGCTGCACCGCCAGCGCCTCGAGTGCAGGCGTGACGTCGAGCCCCTGCTCCTTGCCGTAGGCGGCGAGCATCGACTTCGCGCGCGCCGGCGTCACCTCCACATTGAAGAGCGGCCGCGCCCGCCGCCAGGCCAGCGCCATGAACCCGGCGATCTTGCCCTGGCTCTCGGCCAGCTCGCCGCAGGTGGCGTCGGCCGAGGGGCAGAGGAGCTTGCTCTCGAGCAGCCGCGCCGAGGCGGTCAGCGCGGCCGGCACCAGGGCGGCGTTGATGTTGTAGGAGTAGCGGCCGCCCCCCAGGCCGTCGTTCGAGTCGCGCCAGTCGCCGACCGGGATGCCCTTCTTGAGCGCGACCAGGTAGCGCGCCTTCTGGTTCTCGGAGAAGGGCTTGGCCGCCATGAGCACGAACTCGATGTTCTTCTCGATCGCCTGGGCGAAGGTGTCGCCCGAGGGCGTCCGGCGGGCGAGGAACTCGGCGGCGCGCCCGCGCCCCGCCTCGGTGTCGAGCAGGTAGTGGGCGACCACCGGCGTGAGCATGAAGTCGTCGTCCACCATCTTGTAGTCGTAGATGGCGGCGGTGGTGGCCGGCCTGCCCTCCTTCTTGTTGCGCAGCGCCGCGAACTCGCCGATGTCCTCCTCGTGGGCGACCTCGCCGCCGGGGCTCAGCCGCTCGATGACAGAGCCGAGCGCCCCCTCGATGGCGGCGGGCTTGAGGACCGGCATCAGCAGGCGCACCGAGAGGAGGGTGTCGCGCCCGAAGTAGGTGAGGAAGCGCCAGGAGCCGGCCAGCATCTTCTCGCGGTAGACCAGGAACGAGAGGGCGCGCCGGTCGCGCTCGCTCGGCGCCGCCTCCGGGGTGAGCAGCTCGGCCAGCGGGATCGGCGTCAGCGGCGGGTCGTCGTGCAGGAAGGTGAAGGCGACCTCGAACGAGCTCTTGCCGGGCGCGGCGGCCAGCACCATCGAGCCGCCGCGATCCATGGTGACCGTGGCGCCGGCCTGCGGCTCGATCACCAGCTCGAAGTGGTGGTCGCCGTCCACCGTGGTCCGGCGCACCACCAGCGGCGGCCCGGCGTCGACCAGGTTCTTCACCTCGGCGGGGAGCAGGTTCGGGTTGCTGTTGTAGTCGCGCAGGACGCGGACGCTGGACAGGATGATGCCGTTGGCGCGCAGCTGGGCGGCCGAGCTCCTCAGCACCGCGCGGATGCCGCGCAGGCCGTCGGGCCGCTCGACCGCGGTGATCTCGCCCGTCACCGCGAAGTCGACCGGCGCCTGCAGCCGCTCGAACCAGACGCCGATGCCGGAGTTGCCGCCCGGGAAGGCGGCGATGAGGCGCGGCTTCTGCCCGGTGGTGGCCAGGAGGTGGGCGGCCACCGCGCCGCGCCGGAAGAAGTGGTTGGCGATGTCGCCTTCGACCAGCTTGAAGGCCAGGGTCTCGTCGCCGCCGGCAGCCGGACCGCCCTGCGCCTGCCCGTCGGGTCCCCCGGATCCGACTCCGGCGCCCTTCTTCTCGCTCGACCCGCAGCCGGCGGCCACCAGCGCGGCGCAGGCGACCGCGAGCTGCCTTCGGAGGAGCATCGGGATGGGCATGGAGTCGCCAGTATAGTCGCGCAACCTTTGCGGATGATAGGCGTCTTGACAGGGGTCGGATATGGGACTACATGGCGCCCAAAATCGACCGCCGGAGCCCTATTTCATGCATCGCCTCGCCTCTTCGCTCAGCTCTCTTCTCCTCATCTTCACTGCCTGCAGCCCGACCGGCAAGGAGCCGATCACCGACCTGCCCTTCCCCGGTGACTACCAGGTGGGCAAGGAGGACAGCTGGCGGACGCCGACCGACGGCGGCCGCCTCGTGCTCGGCCAGCTCGCCACCGGTCGCTTCGATCGCGACCACGGCTGGATCGGCTACGAGATCGACATCACCGCCGGCCCGATGGACCTGCGCCTGACCGATCCAGCCGGGACGCAGGAGCTCGACACCATCCTGGTGGTCTACGGCCCGAAGCAGGCGAGCGGCCTCTATCCGGCGTGGCCGGTCGCGCTGAACGACGACGCCGCGCCCGGGCAGGATCTCGGCTCGCTCGTCACGATGGATGACTTCGCGCCGGGCACCTATCGGGTGATCGCGTCGACCTACGACAACCTCCTCGCCTGGCCCTTCAACGTGACGACCGCCGACTTCGTCCTCTCGGCCCGCTGCGGGCTGGAGGGTGACGAGGCCTGTGGCCCGGAGATCCACGCGATCGGCGGCTCCTGCTTCGACGACTGGCGCTGCGTCGCCGGCGCCCACTGCGAGGGCGAGATCACCTGCCCGCCCGGCGTCGAGTGCCTGTGGGTCAACGAGGGCGCCTGCGTCGAGGACTACGAGTGGCTGGCGCTCGGCACTCGTCAGTGCGCCGGCAACCCGTGGGAGGCGGACGGCTCGAGCAGCGACGACGAGCGCGGGCAGATCGATGCCTTCTTCGCCGGCGAGGGCTTCGATCTCATCTCGCTGGGTCTGATCGACCTGCCGGGCGACGTCGTCTGCCAGGCCTGCAGCTGCTCGCGGGGCGACGAGCTGGTGGTGAAGGCGCGGGCGAGCGACGCCGACGCGCTGGTGGCCGGCTTCGGCTTCGCGCGGCTCGACCCGGCCGTCTGGCGGACGATGCGGCCGATGCAGTGCGGCGGCAACCCCTGGCAGGAGTCGAGCACGCCCGACGCCGACGAGATCGCCAGCGTGCGCGCATGGGCGGCGGCGGCAGGGGCCAGCCTGGCCGACGCCGGCTTCGTCTTCGACAGCGAGCCGGCCGCGGTGTGCAGCGGCTGCGCCTGCCCGCGCGGCGATCTCCTGGTCGTGCGCCCGGCCGATGCAGTGGCGGCGGCCAACCTGCCCTCGCTCGGCTTCGGCCCGCTCGTCACCCCCTGAGCGGAGCGTGGTACTGGTCACACCGCCTCGCCGCCGACGTTGAAATTCGATTGACGTTCGACCGCCTTCCGCCGTACACGGCTGCCCTGCCTGCAAGCAGGAGACGAAGATGAAGCGGACTGGATGGGCGGCAATCGCGGTGTCGCTACTGGCCTCGGGGTCTTTCGCGTGCGGCGGCGGTGACGGCAGCGGGGCCGACGGCGGTCCCGGCGATGACGGCGGCGGCGCCGATTCGGGCGTCCCGACGACGGTCGATCCGTCGAACCGCTTCGCCCTCGAGTCGCAGGAGTGGGCGGTGCCGCCGAGCGGCTTCGAGGACGGATTCGCCCAGCCCTGGTCCGACACCTCCTATCGCTACTGGGACGTCCTCGACGTCGACGGCGATGACCGGATCGACATCGTCCAGACCGGAGCCACCGATCAGGTCCAGAGCACCTGGGACCCGGCCGGCTCGCCCTACTGGAAGGTCTTCCGGGGCGGCAGCGAGCGCTGGGCGGGCGCGGCGGTCGAGTGGAAGGTGCCGCCGAGCGGCTCGCCGAGCGGCTTCTTCGCGGTGTCGGGCAGCGGCGCCGGCGGGTGGCAGACCTTCGACATCACCGGCGACGGTCTGTCGGACCTCATCCAGACCAGCGACCCGGCGACCGGCCACGTCTGGGACCAGGAGGCCAGCCCGTACTGGAAGGTGTTCGAGAACGGCGGCAAGACCGGCTTCAACAAGCAGCCGAGCATCTGGCCGGTACCCGACAGCGGCACCGATTATGGATTCGACGTCACCGCCTCGACCTCCAGCTCGTGGCAATGGGAGACGTTCGACATCGACGGAGACCACCTGCCCGACCTGGTGCAGACCTCGGATCCGGTGACCGGCAAGGTCTGGGACGACACCGGCGAGCCGCACTGGAAGGTCTTCCACAACAACGGCGAGGGCTTCGACCACCGCGCGATCAGCTGGTCGGTGCCGGACAGCGGCACCGCAGAAGGGTTCGACACGGCGAACACCAGCGTCACCTACCACTGGCGGGTGACGGATCTCGACGACGACGGACGCGTCGACCTGGTGCAGACGTCCGATCCGGCGACCGGCAACGTCTGGGACGCGGCCGGCGAGCCCTACTGGAAGCTCTTCGCCGGCGAGGGCGAGGGGTTCGCCAGCTCCCCGACCAAGTGGTCGGTGCCGCCGAACGGCCTCGCCGAGGGCTTCTACGACGCCTTCTCGGACACGTCCTACCGCCTGTGGAGCCTGATCGACATCGACGGCGATCGCGATCTCGACCTGGTGCAGAGCGGCGACACCTCGCACGGATCGCGGGTGTGGGACGCCACTGGCGATCCCTACTGGAAAGTCTTCCGGAACGACGGAGCCGGATTCTCAGCCGAGCTCCATCGCTGGCCCGTCCCGAAGAGCGGCACCGAGTACGGCTTCTACCAGACCTGGCACAGCGACGCCTACACCACCTGGACGCTGCTCGACGCCGACGCCGACGGCCACACCGATCTCGTGCAGACCGAAGATCCGTCGACCGGCCGGGTGTGGGACGCCACCGGCTCGCCCTACTGGAAGGTCTTCTACGGCCAGGAGTGAACCGGAGATCAGGCGTCGAGGATCTTGCCCGGGTTGAGCAGGTTGTCCGGGTCGAGCAGCGCCTTGAGCCGGCGCATCAAGGCGATCTCGGCCGGCGAGCGCGAGTAGCCCAGGTAGTCTTTCTTCACCAGGCCGATGCCGTGCTCGGCCGAGATGCTGCCGCGGTGGCGCTTCACCAGGTCGAAGACCGCGTGGTCGGCATCGCCGGTCAGCCGGAAGAACTCCTCGCGGCCGAGCGCGTCCGGCTTCATGACGTTGATGTGCAGGTTGCCGTCGCCGACGTGGCCGAACAGGCAGATCTCCCAGCCCGGGTAGGAGGCGGCGAAGACGTCGGTGAGCTCGCGGCAGAAGGCGGCGAGTGACCCGACCGGCAGGGCGACGTCGTTCTTGTGCGGCAGTCCGGTCGCGCCGAGCGCCTCGCTGATGCCCTCGCGCAGGCGCCACAGCTCGCGCCCCTGAGCCGGGGTCTGGGCCAGGACGCCGTCCGCGACGCCGGGCGCGGCGAGCGCGCCGTGCGCCCAGCGCTCGAAGGAGGCCGGGTCACAGGCCTCGGCCTCGACCAGCACGTAGCAGGGCGAGGGGCGCGCGAAGGGTGGACCGAAGCCGCGGTGGGCGCGGAAGCGCGCCATGCAGGGCTCGGTGAACAGCTCGTATGCCGACAGCTCGAAGCGCTCGCGGCGCGCGCTCTCGAACAGGCGCAGCCCGGCGTCGATGCCGTCGAGGGCGAACAGGGCCACCTCGAGGCGCTCGGGCAGGCGGGTGAGCTTCAGGGTCGCCTCGGTGATGAAGCCGAGCGTTCCCTCGCTGCCGATGAAGAGCTGGCGCAGGTCGACCCCGGTGTTGTTCTTCTCGAGCGCGCCGCCGAGCTCGAGCACGTCGCCGGCGCCGGTCACCACCACCAGGCCGAGCACCCAGTGACGCGCGTGGCCATAGCGGATGACCTTCACCCCCCCGGCGTTGGTCGCCAGGTTGCCGCCGACCTGACTCGACCCTTTCGATGCGAGATCTACCGGCCAGGTGAGGCCCTGTGCGGCGCAGTGGATGTGTACCTGTTCGGTTACGGCTCCGGCGTCGACCCTGAGTGTCAGTCCGGTAACGTCGATCGGATCGATCCGGTTCATCCGCTCGAGCGAGACCACCAGCTCGCCGCGCATCGCGACCGCGCCGCCGGCCAGTCCGGTGCGCCCACCCGATGGAACCATTGGCTGTTTGTGCGCGCGACAGAGCTCGACCACGCGCGCGACCTCGGCGGTGGAGCGGGGACGAACCAGCGCCAGAGGTGCCGGTGCATACGCCCGGGTCCAGTCGCGACCATATACGGCGAGGTCGGATTCATCTGTCGAAAGGGAGTCGCCCGGGAGTGCGGCTGCGAGTTCACGCAGGAGGCCGGCGGGAGGTTGGGTTGACACAAGTCTTCGGGGAGGTTACGCACCAACGTTACCACGCTGCCCGATGTCCATTTCGGGTGGCCCGTGTTGTCCGCACGAGGGTGCGGGAGCTCAGCGACGAACGATGGCGCCCTGGCCCGACGAGTCGGTCATCCGGCCGACGTTCGACATCCTCGTCATCGACGACAACACCGCCAACCTGCTCGCCATCGAGGCGGCTCTGGCGGGCCTCGGGCTGAATCTAGTGACCGCCCAGTCGGGCGCCGACGGCCTGCGCCAGCTCCTCGAGCGCGACTTTGCGCTGATCCTCCTCGACATCGAGATGCCGGGTATGAACGGGTTCGAGACCGCGCGGCTCATCCGCGGGCGGCTGCGCACCCGGCACGTCCCGATCATCTTCGTCACCGCCTTCTCGCGCGACGATCGCGAGATCCTCGAGGGGTATGCGCTCGGCGCGGTGGACTTTCTGTTCAAGCCGATCGTGCCGGAGGTCCTTCGCGCCAAGGCGTCGGTCTTCGTCGAGCTGAGGCGGCGGACCGACGAGGTCGCGCGCCAGGCCGAGCTGTTGCGCGAGGCGGAGCGGCAGGACCACAAGCGGCGGCTGGCCGAGGAGAGGCAGCGCTGGGAGGCCGACGCGCTGCGCGAGCAGATGGAGAAGGAGAAGGCCATCTCGGCTGCCAGCGCGCAGAAGGCGACCGAGCTGGCGCGCACGGTGGCGGCGCTCGAGCGGGTCGAGGCCAAGCTGACCGAGCAGAAGCGACAGCTCGAGGAGGCCGACCGGCGCAAGAACGAGTTCCTCGCCCTGCTCGGCCACGAGCTGAGGAACCCGCTGGCGCCCATCGTCACCGGTCTCGAGCTCATCCGCTCGCGCCCGGTCGACGACCCGATCCTGCGCAAGGCGTGTGGCGCGCTCGACCGGCAGATCACCCACCTGACCCGGCTGGTCGACGACCTGCTCGACGTCTCGCGCATCACCACCGGCAAGATCGACCTGCGCCGGGAGCCGGTCGCCATCGGCGTCGTGATCGATCGGGCGCTGGCGATGACCCGGCCGGTCTACGACGAGCGCGCCATGACCGTGGTGCTCGAGGTTCGCGACCGCGACATCCCGGTCGAGGTCGACGTGACGCGGATGGTGCAGGTGGTGTCGAACCTGCTCATCAACGCGGCCAAGTACAGCGATCCCGGCAGCCGGGTCGAGCTGGCCAGCTTCCGCGAAGGTGGCGACGCGGTGGTCCGGGTCAGCGACGAGGGTCGCGGCATCGATCCGGCCGTGCTGCCGACCATCTTCGAGAGCTTCGTACAGGTCGCCAAGGATCGCGGCGGGCTCGGGGTCGGGCTCACGCTGGCGCGCCGGCTGGTCGAGATGCACCGCGGCACCATCCGCGCCAGGAGCGCCGGACTTGGACGCGGCTCCAGCTTCGAGGTGCGGATCCCCATCCTGGGCGAAGGGCCCGAGGCGATCTTGCCGGAAGAGAGCCTGCCGACCGCGATCATCCGGTCGTCGCCGGCCGCCGCGCTGCGCATCGTCCTCATCGACGACAACGCCGACATCCGCGAGACCATGCAGCAGCTGCTCGAGTGCCTCGGCCACGAGGTCGCGGTGGCAGCCGATGGTCCGACCGGCGTCGAGCTGGTGCTCGACCGCAAGCCGCAGGTCGCGCTGGTCGACATCGGGCTGCCCGGCTTCGACGGATACCAGGTGGCGCGCCGGCTGCGCGCCGAGATTCCGCCCGAGGAGTTGCGCCTGGTGGCGATGACCGGCTTCGGCCAGTCGAGCGACCGGGACCAGGCGCTCGCCGCCGGGTTCGACAGTCACCTCATCAAGCCGGCGCGCACCGAACAGATCCAGCGAGCTCTCAGAGGGGAGTAATCGATCATGAAGTCTGGGAACGCGGGCCTCGATCAACAGAAGCTCCTCGCGGCGCTCATCGCCGTGCGCGACGGCGACTTCAGCGTGCGGATGCCGCTCGGCGCGACCGGACTGACCGGCCGGATCCACGACGCGCTCAACGACGTCGTCGCGCTCAACCAGCGGCTGTGCAAGGAGCTGGGGCGCATCGGGCAGGTGGTCGGCAAGGAGGGGCGCATCGGGCAGCGCGCCGGCCTGGGCGGCGCCGGCGGCGCGTGGTCGGAGGCGGTCGAGTCGCTGAACACGCTCATCGCGGACCTGGTGCATCCGACGGCCGAGATCGCGCGCGTCATCGGCGCGGTGGCGTCCGGCGACCTGTCGCAGAGCATGGAGCTCGAGGCGGAGGGGCGCCCGCTGCGCGGCGAATTCCTCCGCACCGGAAAGATCGTCAACCGGATGGTCGATCAGCTGGCCTCGTTCGCCTCCGAGGTCACCCGCGTGGCGCGCGAGGTCGGCACCGAGGGCAAGCTGGGCGGCCAGGCGGTGGTCAAGGGAGTGTCGGGGACCTGGAAGGACCTGACCGACTCGGTCAACTCGATGGCGTCGAACCTGACCGCCCAGGTGCGAAACATCGCGGAGGTGACGACCGCCGTCGCCAAGGGAGACCTGTCGAAGAAGATCACGGTCGACGTCAAGGGAGAGATCCTCGAGCTCAAGAACACCATCAACACGATGGTCGACCAGCTGGGCTCGTTCGCCTCGGAGGTCACCCGCGTGGCGCGCGAGGTCGGCACCGAGGGCAAGCTGGGCGGCCAGGCGATCGTCAAGGGCGTGTCGGGCACCTGGAAGGACCTGACCGA
>Ga0111539_10001029_pt1 | contig 36550 bp, 35 predicted proteins | sample RhiMethybrSRZTD1_FD_79667 | JGI IMG/M metagenome (GOLD analysis project Ga0111539, IMG submission 79667) | Populus rhizosphere microbial communities from Tennessee, USA - Rhizosphere MetaG P. TD hybrid SRZTD1 (version 2) (version 2) | ecosystem: Host-associated > Plants > Roots > Rhizosphere >...
GGGAGAGACCGCGCCTCCGGCGCCGCCGCCTCCACCCCCGCCGGTGCCTCCACGTCCAGCGCTGCCACCGGCAGCGCCTCCAACGCCCGCGCCGCCGCCCATGCCGCCTCGCGCGCTGCCGCCGGTGCCGCCGCCCATGCCGCCTCGCGCGCTGCCGCCGGTGCCGCCGCCCGCGCTGCCGCCTGTGGCGGCACTACCGGCACCACCGCCCGCACCAGCCACGCTGCCGCCGGTGCCGCCCGCGTCACCACCCCCGGCCGACCCCGCGGCGCCACCGGCGCCAGTGCCGCCGGTGCTCCCTCCTCGTCCCGCGCCGCCGCTATTCCCGCCGGTGCCGTTGCTGGAGCTGCCGCCGCCGCACCCGCTCAGCAGCGCCGCCACGGCCAGCGCCGTCGCCCCGGCCGCGAAACGGCGCAACGAAGACCCTCTCCACCATCGGCTCGACGAATGCATACGACCTTTCGACGAACGGTCACGATATCACGTCGGTGGCGGTCTCACGCTGTCCGTCGGTGTTGCTGAGCGACCCACGGTTCAGGCACCGGCACGGGTGAACGTCACATGCGTGCCCCAATGGCGCAAACGATCGGGGCGATCATCTCACTTTCGCGTGCCGGACCCGCGCGATCGTTCCGGCGGGCTCGAACCAGCCGGGCTCGAGTCGCGTGAGCGTACCTTCGAACTGACCGCGGTCGGCGATCCTTCCGAGCAGCTCGCCTGTCCGGCCCGTCTTGGGCACGGTGCCTCGCCGCCACTCGATCGTGAACGTGCCCCTGGCCGTCGCGAGCTGGAGCTCGTAAACGCGGTCGGTGAAGTCGCCCCTGCGGATCACCTTCTGGACGGTGGCGGGGAGCGCGACCGCCTCCGGATCGTACACCACACAGCGCAGCTCCGCGTCGCGCTCCTCCGGCGTGGGCGGCGGGTACGGTTCGTTCCTGAACACGAACGTCTGGGTCCGGGGTTGGCTGGTCGACATCTCCAGCATCAACGCCCGGACCGAGATGTCCTCCATCGCCTTCCGGTCATAGCGGCCGCGCGCGGCCCAGCTGCCGCCCGCGCCCGCGATCAAGAGCGCGGCCCAGATCGCTATCGCTTTGCCGATGCTCATCGCGGCGCTTCCTGCCGCTTGCTTAGCTTCGCCATCGTGCCGACCGGCTCCAACCAGCCGGGGTCGAGCAGCGCCGGGCTGACCGCCGCCTGGCCCTCCGCCGCGATCCGTCCGAACAGCTCGCACTTTCGCCCGATCGCGGGGACGACCGCGCCGCGCCATCCGGTGCGGAAGGGGCCCTTGGCCGTGTCGACCACGAGCTCGACAACCATGTCTCCGTCGTCCATGCCGTCCGAGCGGGAGACGCCGCGGACCGTGGCGGGCAGCGCCATCGCGTCGGGATCGTGCATGAGGCAGCGCAGATCCGCGGCGTGGTCCCCCATCGTGTCGCTTCCGTCCGAGTTATGCTTCGTCACCTCTTCGCTGTGCACCCGGCTGGTGAGCAGGTCGCGAGCGAGCGCGTCGCCCGCGATCTGCTGGATCTGGGCCCAATCGTGGCGCCCGCGGACGAACCAGCCGCCGGCGCCGCCTCCGAGCAGCACCACCGCGCCGATCGCCGCCACCTTCCACTTACGCATCGTTCGGGTGCATTTTCCGCCGCAATGGACCGCGCGCACAGCGCAAAGGACACGGTCCTGCCGCCAGCGACCCGGGCGCAGCCTGGTGCTGAACCATCTCGCGATCCGTTGAACCCCAGACCCGGGTCCTTAGGTTGTGAGAGGAAGGAGGATTCTCATGCGAGGAATGACGATCGCCTTCTTGGCGGGGACGCTCGCGTTGGGCGGCGCCGGCCGAGCGGTGGCGGATGAGAACGAAGGCGGACATGAACATCAGTCGGTGACGATGGCCGACCTGCCCGCGGCCGCGCAGAAGACGCTGAAGCGCGAGGCCAAGGGCGGCAAGGTCGAGGAGCTGCGCAAGGAGACCCGCAAGGACGGGACGGTCGCCTACGAGGCTGAGATCGTGAAGAACGGCAAGGGCACGGACATCGAAGTCAGCGCGGACGGCAAGGTCCTGGAGCGGGGCAAGTCGCACGACGAGAAGTCGGAGCCCGAGCACGAGCGTAAATAGCCTGCCCTCGGACACCGCCCGCGCTCTCGGCCGTGGCCGCTAGCGTCCCTTCAGTCCCTTGCACCCAGGAAGTCGCCTGGTACTTTCGATCGATGGGCGACCAGGGTCCAAGCTCGCCGGCACCGGTGATCTCATCAAGATCGAGCGAGCTCCTCGGCGCGATCGAGGCCCGGCTCGGCTTTGTGCCTCCGTTCTTCGAGCCGGCCGTTCCTCATCCCGACGTCCTCGAGAACCTCTGGCATCAGACGCGGACCGCCTACCTGGACAACCCACTGCCGGCGCTCTTCAAGGAGAAGATCGCGGCCATTCTCGCTGGGAATTGCGGCGTTCCGTACTGCCTCATGTGCCACAGCTGTGCTCTCCGTCCGCTGGGCTTGCCGGGAGATGGAATCGTCCGGCTGTTACGAATGTCGCGGCCCAGCCAGCCGGAAGTCCAAGCGTCCATGGCGCGGCTCGCCGCGGTGGAGCATTTGGCGGCAAGCGGTATCCCGGGCTCGGCATGGGAGGATGACCTGCTCCATCTCGCCACTGCTGTCTACGCAGGCGAGAAAATGGCGGGGGCGGTTCGCAACGTCGTCCGTCGCGCCCTCGACGCCGAGGCCTACGACAATCTCGTCCTCTTCATCAGTTACAACAAAACCTGCCACGATTGGATGTCGGCGCACCCCGAGGTGGGGTACGAGCTCGATGAGCGCTACGCGCACAACTACGCCCCGCTCGTCGCTGATACGCCCGAGGTGGCCGACGTTCTGGCGTGGGCGTCGAGCGCGGATCAGCCGGGCCATGCCACCGACGCTGACGCGATCGCGAAAGCGCGAGCGGCGGAGGTCGACCGGATGGCGGTTCTCTCCGAGCAGCGACTGGCGGAAGTGTTCACGACCATGAACAAGCGCCTCAAAGGGGCGCTCCACGACATCGACGAGGGAAACAAGGTACGTGCGGAGGTCGAAGAAACCTCGGCATTTGCACAAGAGCTGCTGGCGATCGTGAGCCACGATCTTCGTAACCCTCTCGCGGTCGTCATCGCGGCCTCTGGTGTCCTTTTGCGGAGACATCAGAAGGATGCGGCCTTGGCTGATGTGCTCCGGCGCATCGTCCGTAGCGCCGATCGAGCGACCCGTCTGGTCGGAGAGCTACTCGACTTCAGCCAGGCCCGAATCGGTGGAGGCATTCCCGTCGTTCGGCAGCCGGGCAACATTCACGACCTCGTCCGTCACGTCGTCGACGAGATCGAGATCTCGAACCCGGACAGGGTCATCATCTCGGACCGCTCAGGGCCGGGGGATGGTGCATGGGACAGCGATCGGATCGTTCAGGTTCTGAGCAATCTCGTCAGCAACGCCCTCACCCACAGTCCGCCCCAGTCTCGCATCTCCATCCGCATCGAAGGCGGCGCCGAAACAGTATCTGTCACGATTGCCAACCAGAATCGCGACGGCCCCATCCCCTCCGAGGTCATTCCGAGCCTGTTCGATCCATTCAAGCGGGGCGTCATTCGCACGACAGCCAAGAGCAAGAGCGTCGGTCTCGGGCTCTACATCGTGCAGCAGATCGTCAAGGGCCACGGCGGCGACATCCATGTCGTTTCGGATGCAGAGGGCACCGCGATCAGCGTCTCCTTGCCGCGAGCCGATCCTCGATCGTCAGGACGGCTTCTTCGGGTGGATGCTGCAGGGATCTAAGGATGGCACGTTCGACATCGCAGCAGGCACCTTCAGGTTCGGCATCGGCATCATGAAGGCGAAGCACTGGTTGAGGACGGCTAGGATCGCGGAAGAGCATAGTCGCCGCGTCATCGCGGTTGACCGAACAGATCAGCTTCCGGTCAGCATCGTCGTGTTCTTGACGCAAAAGTTGTAGGGCCTCGTCTCGAAGTCGCTGCTCGGCACGTGAAACTGGATCGCCTCGAGGTTGCGGGGATCAAATGGCGGCGGCGAACCGAGGTAGATAGGGCCACCCACCTCCGCCCAGCGGATTTCGTAGTGTCCGGGGCCCGTGACGGGCGAGAGATCCATCGTGGCTCCCGCCCAGTACGCCGGCTCGTATTCGGTTCCTTGCGTCTGGAACGCCACGCGGAGCCGACTGACGTCGCCCCCGATGTCGAACGCGAAGCCCGTGATGCCGCGGGCGACGGCGTCGTACTGCCCCGTCGGTTCGGTCGGTGTCGTTCCGGGGGACACCGGGGTGTTCAAATCGAAACCGATGATGTTGCCCCAGATCGACGACCAGGCGAGGTCTCCGTTGGCGTCGCGGAGAACCTGGGCCGCGACGCCCGAAGCGCACATGCCGCGCCCGCCCGGATCGGGTGCGAACGTGGTTCCGGGAGGGGGAGAGGTGATGACCGAACACTGAGACGCCGCGAAGCCGGCCGCCGGGCAGGTGCCGAACCCCGCCATGTTTGCCGAATGAGGAACAGCATAGTAGTCGCCTGTCCACCACCACGTGCCAACGACGCCAGCGGCGTTGGATCCGTCGAAGTGGCCGTTCTGGTCGGGAACGATGACGATGCCGCCGGGCGTGGAGCCGGGGGAGCCGGCGGAGCCACCAGTGCCGCCGGGCGTGGAGCCGGCGGAGCCACCGGCGCCGCCTTGCCCTCCAGTTCCGGCAGGCGTCGGCAGGGCCCCCGCTTCGAAGCATCCGACTGTCGCGGTTGAGAGGAACAGCATTCCGAGAACACGAAGGGTCATGTCGGCTAGGGGTGCAAGCGCGAGACCAGCGCCGAGGAAGGGCCCAGCGATCCGGGCCGCGATTGCTCAATCCTCGAACGGGTTGTTCAATCTTCGAGCAGGTCGATCTTCAGACGCGGCGGCGCCTGCGGGAGTGGCGTCGTGCAGCGGCGCGGTTTACGGCTTCACGCAACGAACGAAGGACCTCGTGCCGATGGCTTGGATGTCCGAGTGGCCATGAATGAAGGTGACGTAATACGCCCAGGCTGTATCACCTACGTACTGCGCCGCCGTCCAAAAGAAGTCGCTGATCGGCGTGCAAGGAAATGCTTCCCTGTCTATCGATGGGTCCTGCTGCGTCTCATCGACGATGGTCTGCAGCTCCGTGAGACTCGGGAGTCGCCAAGCACTGCCGAACTGAGCGGAACAATAGGTGCTTGCGCTGTCCCAGTCCTGCCTGTCAGCGATGGCTCGTTGCCACGTCAACCCCGTAGCGACATCGTAAACCGTGCCCTCCTGCTCGTTCACCTGATAGCCAGTCGGCGAACACTGCGAAGGTGGGCGACGCACGCAACGGACCCGATACGTGTCGGTCACCTGTTTCTGGCGCGTGTTCCCGACGTCGAAGCCGACCGCCCATCCGGTGTTCGGATCGCCAGGCTTCTTCGAAGAGGACCAGAACCTCTCAGCGGGTGCGTTCGAGAACATCGGGCTGATCATTGGATGCACGGTGGTTGGGTCCGGCGGTGGCACTGGATTCGGGTTCGAGACGGTGAAATCCAGCAGCGACACCAGCTCGATCCGGGTCGGCAGACGCCAATCGCCGCCCTTGCCCCTGCAGTAATTGTCGGCGTCGCTCTGGCGGTAATCTCCGGGGTCGACGTTGCGTTCCCAGATCAGCCCGGTGACGTTGTCGATCACGCTGTCGTCCTGCGGGTTCACAGTGTACGACGCGGCGTGGGGAAGGCCGCTGCCGACGGGGTTGGGCATGGTGAAACCGCACGCCGTCCCGACGGCTGCATCCACTGCCCCGTTCACACCGGGATCGCTGCAGGCCAAGATGCCGGCCCCCGCCGAGCCGCCCGTGCCTCCGCCCCCCCCCGCGCCTCCGCCGCCGTCCGCCAGCCCGTGCTCTTTGATTCCGAGGATCCGATTGCATCCGACGGCGAACGGACAAACGACGGCGAGCACTGCGATGAAACCGAGCGCTTGTCTTTTCGTGGAGGTCACCAGCGACCCGTCACTTGGACTCCGCCTGGCCCGAGGCTGATCTGCGCAGCTGGCGCGCCGTCGGCCGTCGGCTTGGCGAGCAACCAGACGGCGACGCCGCTCGCGATGCCCGTGGCGCCGACGATGAAGGCGCCCGTCGCGATCGTCCCCGCGGTGTTCGCGCGGTTCCAGGCATTGACGCCGTTTTGGTCGGAGCAGTCGCTCGGGCAAATGGAGCTCGCCTCGTCTCTGCGCGACATGGCGACGAAGCTGTATGCAACGCCCAGACCAGCCGCGGCCACGCCGACGCCGCCAAGCGCGAGGGCCACGATCCTGGCCTTGCCGAGCGGCGGCTTCGATGCCGGACGAGGCGACTGTTCCTGGGCCTCCGATTTCACGACCGGGATGAGCGGGGCAGGCGCGGCTTTCGGCGCCGCGACGGCTTCGAACTCCGCGCGCTCGCGCCTCAGCTTTTCGCCCTCGAAGATCATCAGATGCTTCTCGACGCTCGGGCGTCCAGCGGCCTCGAAGATGAACGTGTGCTCGCCGGGATCGATCGGCAGCGCCGATCCCTGCAGTCGCTCGACCAAGAGGTCGCCGTCCATCTTCACCTTCACCGCAAAGAGCGGCGTCCCAGCGCCATCCTTCGCTTCGAAGACGACTGTCGGCATCGACGCGTCGATCTCCGGCACGCGACCGCTGCATTCCGCGCGAACCTCCGCGGGGCAAGCTTCGGCAGAGCAAATCACCAGCTTCGCCCGTGCCGCCTTCAGCTGATGGTTCTTCCTGAGCGGGACCGAATCCTCGTAGGCCGTCAGGCACTCCTGGGTCGTGGGCTCCGCTCCGAAGGCCGCTCGACTGAACAGGGTCGTTACGCTGCCCAGCACCCCCAGCACCGCGATGGTCGCCGCCGTCCTTCCGCGTCCCCTCATGGTCCTGGCTTCTTCTCGAGGAAGCATTCGGGTTTGAAGTGCTTGTCGCCCTGAGCGTCGACGTAGTAGTTCGGGCTGCAATTGGTCCTCGGGGAGATGGACGCAGGGGCAGCGGGCGGCACCGGCGCGGGTTTGGGCGGCTCCGGCTTGAGCCGGCGAGTCGGCCTAACGACGTCGTGCTTCACGGCCTCGCGGACCGTCGTCGTGGCGACCGGGATAGGCTCGGGAGCTTTGCGGACGACCGTCGGCGAGGGGGCGGGTGGCGCGGCTGGCGGCGTGGCTTCCGGAACTGAAACAGAGGGCGCCGTGATCGGGCGTGTGTCGTTAGCCGCCGGCGGTTCACGGCGCAGAAGCACGACACCGACGACGATCCCCGAAGTCACGAGGACGGCGACACCCGCTCCGATGCGGAGACGACGCCGCGACGGCGCCGCCACCCGCACGCCAGCGTCCAGCAGGCTATGCGCCGATGCCATGGTCGTCGCGCTCACCTCCGCGGGTGCCGTCGCGGCGTTTTCGAAAGCGTCCGCGAACGCCTTCACCGTCGCAAACCGACGTTCCTTGTCCTTGGACAGCGCCCGCTTCAGGACCGCCGCCACCGCCGGGGGAATCGGGCCGTTCGCATCGACGAGCGCCCGCGGTTCCTCATGAACGATTTGATAGACGAGGCTAGATACGCTCTCGCCCCGAAATGCGGTCTCGCCCGTCAGCATCTCGTAGACGATCAGCGCCAACGAGAACTGATCGGTCCTCGGATCGATCTGCTCGATGCGCCCGAGCGCTTGTTCAGGTGACATGTACTGGGCGGTTCCGATCACTGTCGACGCCGATGTGATCGTGGCGGTCACCGCGCTGATCTTCGAGATTCCGAAGTCGACGATCTTGACCAGATCGTGATCGCTTCCTGCCACCTTGAGCACGAAGATGTTCTGCGGTTTCAGGTCCCGGTGGACGACATCATGCTCGTGCGCGGCCATCAGACCGGAAGCGATCTGCTTCACGTAGGCGACGACCCTCGGTAGCGCAAGCGCCTTTGATCCCTTCATGACCTGGGCCAGCTCGGGCCCATCCAGGAACTCCATGACGAGGTACGGCTGGCCGCCCTCGGTCGTGCTGAAGTCGATCACCTGCACGATGTTCGGGTGCTGCAACGCGGACGTCACCTTCGCTTCTCGCTGAAAGCGCAGCAGAGCTTCGGAGGTCGCCGCGGCCTCCGCGCGAAGCACCTTCATTGCATAGCGACCGGCCAGCCGGCTGTGCGAGACCTCGTAAATCTCTCCCATTCCGCCCGACCCGATTCGGCGGACAATCCCGTAGGTGCCGATGACCTGACCGACCGCCAGCACGGGTGCCATTTACGCGCTGTTCACCCGCATCTGGATCCGGCCTCGCAACTGATCAATTCCTTTTCGTATTGCGGTGTCAAGGTATCATCGCCCCCTCGCACAGTGACGGTCGAGAAGACGACTCAGCGTCGTAGCTACACGGAAACTTTGGGACGCCGTGGCGAGAAGCTCGCCATCGTCTGGGCGCATCCCGACCCGGACGGTCGTGTCTCGCTCATCCCGGCCGGGCGCTCGGTGTTGGGACGTGACTTCGCCTGCGAGATTCGCCTCCCCGGTGACCAGACATCTCGACAACACGCAGAGATCGTGAGGGAAACTGCGATGGTCGTCATCGCCGACCTGAACAGCATGAACGGCATCTACGTGGATGGTCGCCGCGTCTCGCGCGCGCCGATCGACGAGGGGAGCGTCATTCGTATCGGCGACTGGGTCGGCGTGGTCGTGAAGGTCGCCGGCGAGCACGAAGGGCCGGTCTTCCAGGAGATCATTCCCGGTTACTTCGGTGGGCCGACGACCGTGGCCGCGGTCGAGCCGCTGCGCAAAGCGGCGACCAGCGATCTCCCCATCATCATCGAAGGGGAGACCGGAACGGGGAAGGAAGGAATCGCGCGGGCGACGCACCTGTGGAGCGGGCGGAAGGGACCGTTCATCGCCGTCAACTGCGCCGCCCTGCCGGAGACCCTCGCGGAAGGCGAGCTCTTCGGGTACCGGAAGGGCGCCTTCACGAGCGCGGACCGCGCGAACCCCGGCTTGTTTCAGGCTGCCAACGGCGGAACGCTGTTCCTCGACGAAGTCACCGATCTTTCGGCCGCGATCCAGCCGAAGCTGTTGCGCGTGCTCGAGCAGAGCGAGGTGACGCCCCTCGGAGAATCCAAGCCCGTCCACGTCGACGTTCGGATCGTCGTGGCGACGCAGAAGTCGCTCGCGAGCGCGGTTCACGACAAGCGATTTCGCGACGACCTGATGGCGCGGCTGGACGGGCTGCGCGTCGGGTTGCTGCCCCTCAGATCGCGGGTCGAAGAAGTACCAAACCTGTTCGCGCGTCTCCTCAAGGCGAGGTCCGGCGCGCACGGTGTGCCGACCATGGACGCCGCCGTCGTCGAGAGGCTGTGCTGTCACCGCTGGCCGCAAAATATTCGTGAGGTCGCGAATCTCGCGAAGCGAGTGATCGCACTGCATGGCGACGAGACGATCTTGAAGCGTAGTCATCTCGTTGGCCTGATGCGCACTGCCGAGGACGCACCCAGCAAGTCCGAGTCCGCCCGCGCCGAGCCGGAGCCGCCAAACGCAGCGGTCGACGGTCTGACGCCCGCCGAGCGCGAGGAGCGGCAACGAATCATCGAGGTCCTCGACCTCTGCGCCGGGAACCAGACCGTCGCCGCGAAGAAACTGAACATGTCACGCAGCACGCTCGTTCTGAAGTTGAAGCGGTACGGCATCCGTCGGCCCCAGGCGGATCGCGAAGCATAGGCGCCCGACCGCCACGGGATTCGTTCGTCGATCGATCCGTATGACTCGCCGGACGATCTGCCTCGACCGTCGGTCAGATCGATCGACGGAAGTGTCGGTCTGAACCGCGGACGCAACGAACCGCCTCGCAACCCTGGCACGGTCCGTGCTGCGTGCGCCCGCCATGCGAACACCGTTGCTGGGGCTGTTGTCGGTGCTGCCGGCGCTCGGATGCGGAGAGTCCGGTCCGGCGCTTGTCTTGGTCGCGGGTGCTCTCGGAGGACCGGGTTACGCCGACGGTACGGGGACCGACGCGCGCTTTCGCCCGCAGGGCGTGGCCAGCGACGGCGCCGGAAACCTCTACGTCGCCGATCACGACAGCCTCGCGATCCGGAAGGTGGTGCTTGCGACCGGAGAGGTCACGACGCTCGCCGGCCTCCCAGGCGTCGCGGGCAGCGAGGACGGCACCGGCACCGAGGCGCGCTTTGGCGGTCCGCGCGGCGTGGCCAGCGACGGCGCCGGGAACCTCTTCGTGACCGACACCTCGTATGATCCCGCAACGCCCGGCGGCGGCACGATCAGACAGGTGGTGATCGCCACGGGAAAGGTCAGCACGCTCGCCGGTTCCCCGGGACTCGCCGGCAGCGTCGACGGCATCGGGGCGGACGCGCGTTTTGGCGACTTGCAGGGCGTGGCGACCGACGGCGCGGGCAACCTCTTCGTCGCCGACCCTGACAACGGCGGCATCCGGAAGGTGGCCATCGCCACAGGCGAGGTCACCACCCTCGGCTTCTACTTGGGAGCCTCCGATCCCGGTCCGGGCTTCATATTGCCGGGAGGCGTCGCTACCGATGGTGCGGGCAACCTCTTCGTTGCCGACCCTGCCTTCGGGATGATCCGGAAGGTGGTGATCGCCACGGGCGAGCTCACCACGCTCGCCGGCTCCCTGGGATCCGACGGCGTCGACGGCACAGGCGTTGCCGCTCACTTCGGGACTGTTTGGGGCGTGACCAGCGACGGCGCGGGCAACCTCTTCGTTGCCGACACTTCGACGATCCGGAAGGTGGTGATCGCCACGGGCGAGGTCACCACGCTCGCCGGTTCCCCGGGGACGTACGGCAGCGCCGATGGCACCGGGCCCAACGCGCGCTTCGAGAGCGGCTATCAAGCAGGCGTCGCGACCGATGGCGCGGGCAACCTCTTCGTCGCCGAACCCGCGAACGGGACGATCCGGAAGGTGGTGATCGCGACGCGCCAGGTCACGACGCTCGCTGGCTCTCCGGGAGCTTCAGGCAGCCTGGACGGCACCGGCGCCGCCGCGCGCTTCAAGTTACCAATCGATGGCGGTCTGGCCAGCGATGGGCAGGGAAGCCTCCTCGTCGCCGAATACGGTGGCGCGATACGAAAGCTCGTCGTTGCGACGGGCGTGGTCACGACGGTTGCCGGCTCCACGAAAACCAACCCCTCCGTGGACGGCACGGGCGCCGCTGGGTCGGCCAGTGATGGCGCGGGGAACCTGTTCGTCCCCGACTCCGTCACGATTCGGAAGGTCGTCATCGCCACGGGCGAGGTCACGACGCTCGCTGGTTCTTGGTCCGGCGGCAGCGCCGATGGCCGTGGCGCCGCCGCGGGCTTCAACGGCATCTTTGGCCTCGCCTGCGACGGCGCTGAAAACTTGTTCGTCGCCGACTCTGGCAACGGGACGATCCGGAAGGTGGTGATCGCCACGGGCGAGGTCACCACGCTCGCGGGTTCGCCAGGCGCGACCGGCTCCGCGGATGGAAGGGGCGCCGCCGCGCGTTTCGGTGGTCCTCATGCTTTGGCCAGCGACGGCGCGGGGAGCCTGTTCGTCGCCGATTGGGCGGTCGATGGCAACGGCACCCCCACCGGCGCGACGATCCGGAAGGTGGTGATCGCGACGGGCGAGGTCACCACGCTCGCGGGCTCGCCGCTCGCGTTCGGATACGCCGACGGTGCCGGCGCGGACGCGCGCTTCAACAATCCGTCGGCGCTGGCGAATGACATCGCGGGAAACGTCCTCGTTGCCGATGCCGGCAACCACGCGGTCCGCAAGATCGCCGTCGCGAGCGGCCTCGTCACCACGCTGGTTGGCTCACCCGATCACACCGGCGTCAAGCTGGGGCCGCTCCCCGCGACGCTCAATTCACCCTGCGGACTTGCGGTCGCACCGGACGGATCGCTCTTCATCGCCGACGAGGGGGCCATCCTTGCGGTTCGTTGAGCGAGCTGCGCTGATCGGCACCATCAGCCTGACAGCGCTCGGCTGCTTCGACGGCGGCGCGCTGATGCCGTCTGCATCGGGGGGGCACGGAGGAATGGGAGGCGGGTCGGGCTCCGGCGGCGGCGCGGGCGGACGCGGCGGCGGACTCCCGAACGGACGCGGCGGAACGGCCGGCGCCGCCGGGACGGCCGCTCCATCCGCCTGTGCGGACGCGCCGTGTCCGCTGACGGTCCTCGCGGCGGACCAGATGGGGCCTCAGACCCTCGTCGTCAGTGGAGGCAAGGTCTACTGGCCAAACCACGACGGCAACACGATCATGGCCGTATCGATCGAAGGCGGAGCTCCCGAGGTCGTCGTCGGCGAACTGACCGCGCCCGCCGCGCTCGCCCTCGATGACAACAACCTCTACTGGACCGACGACATTGATCTGACGGTCATGAGCGCGCCACGCAACGGTGGTTCGCCGACCGCGCTGGCGCGCGATCAAGTCAGCGCCTACGCGCTTGCCGTGGACGCGATGAACGTCTACTGGTCGAACCGATCAGCGATGGACATTGATGACGAGCGGCCAGCTCCGCGGCGCAGGCACCTCCTGTCTGACGGCTTCAGGCACCAACGTCGCGTCCGGTAGTTGCAGTGAAGAGCCGTTCCAGCCCGCTTTCCGGCCTCTTGCCTCGCAACGATGGGAGCTCTGACAAGCTGACCGGCGTCAGATTCAGGTTCTGGTGATCGCAAGATTGTGGGAGCTCGACTCTCCCGGCCGTACTCAATTTCGGACGGTTACGGTACTTTCGGATTCTGGGGAAGGGAGACGGCGGCATCGGATCCCCCCACTTGGTTGGCCGGAGCCATGAGAAGCAGGATCTTGGACGCTGCTGCCTCCGCTTTCGCCTGTGCAAGATCGGGAGGCGGATGGGCCTGCCTGCCTGTCAGTCCCGCCCGAGGAGTCTTTGTGCGCAACCTTGCCATACTGCGCCACACGCCCGGCGTCGTCGTGCTGCTGGAAGGTCCGTGTATGAGCAATGCCCGCGAGTGCCAACGCCTGCACGCATCCGATGCCGCATCCGACGTCGTGATCGACGGCCGCCGCTACCCGGCGCGCGTGTGCCAATACGCCGACACCGTCATCGAGGGGCTGAAGGCGGGTCCCGGCAGCCGAGACTGAGAAGGGCTACATTCGGCGCCCGGCGGCCGACGCTTTCGGCAAGGTGATGCTCACGCCACAGACGTACGCGGCAGATCCCGTCAGGATGACGGATTTATCGTGATCGAAGCCGACCTGAACAGCGCCGCCGGGCATGACCACGGTAACGACGCGATCGGTCCTTCCGTGCAGCCGCGCGGCCACCGCCGCTGCGCACGCCCCGGACCCGCATCCCATCGTTTCACCGACGCCCCGCTCCCAGATGCGAATACGCAGCCGGCGGCGGTCGTCGACAACTACCCACATGACGCTGGTTCGCTGTGGAAACAATCGATGCCGCTCGAGCGCAGAACCGGTCTCCTTCACTTCGGCCTCAGCCGGAAGGCGGTCACAAAAGATAATCGCGTGGGTGGAGCCGGTCGAGAGCGCGGCAATTCGGAGAGAGCGTCCGCCGATCCTGATGGGATGGTCGAGCACGGGAGCCGCGCTGTCGGGCAACCTCATCGGGATAGTCGAGGGACGCAAGCGAGGTGGCCCGAGATCGAGCGAGATTCGCGGGGAGGAGGATCGGCGGTGTGATATCTCGACGCCGACCGTGGCCCCGAGAGCTCGGATAGAGAAACGATCTCCTGCGACGAGAGCGCGATCGTGCAGGTATCTTGCTGCGCACCTCATTCCGTTTCCGCAGAAGTCTTCCGTTCCGTCGGGATTCCACATCCTCATCCGCGGGGAACTTCCTCGTCGGTAAGTGATAACCAGCAGGCCGTCCGCCCCGAGCCCGTGCCTGCGCGCGCACAGGCGCTGAGCGAGCGCAGGCCAGTTTTGATTTTCCGTCCGGCTGCCGGCTGAGGCGTCGACGAGCAAGAAGTCGTTGCCGACAGCCTGCATCTTCCAGGCCTGGATCTCCCGCGTCGGCCGCAGGTTCCGGGGGAACTGGCAGGACATCAAGAGCGCTCCGGGATCTCGACTGGAGGTTGCGGCTCGATCGCGGAGTAGAGAGCGAAGGGCCGCGAGCTTAGGAGCGCCCACATCTGATCGCCGTACGAGTAGTGCCACCATTCGGTCGGAAGGTTGACGAACCCGACGGCGGTCATGAGATCGAAGAGACGCGTGCGGTTGCCTTGGGCCAGCGGGGACACCTCGGTGTTCCAAGTGTGCGAGCGGACGTCGAGCAAGCCGTCGAGCCCTGTGTACGGCGTGCCCATTTCGAGCGCGATTCCTGTGTCGGCTCTCGCGATCGTGAGGTCGATTGCCCCGCCGGTGCAGTGGGGCGGGGTGAGGTCCGGATCGGCGACCCACTTCGTGACCTCGACCCAGATCGCCCGCGCGTCGGTGCCCTCTCCGAGGAGCCGCTTTGCCCTAGCCCAGGCCTCGCTGAAATACCGCCGCTGCACAGAGAGTGGACGGAATGCGTCGTCGAGCGACAGGATCAGTTGGCCGTCACTCTCGCGCGTAAGTCGTCGGGCCGCCTCGATCAGCCGCAACGCCGCGCCGGCGCGCAGGGAAAGACGGGGATCTTGTCCCGGATCGGAGGGGGCCAATCGGACGGAGACGGACGACCGCTCGAACAGCTCTGAGAGCGACAGCAGCGGCTCCCCACATTCGTGGATGGGGTAGGCGGTCGTGACCTGCTCGGGCACGTAACATCGCAACCGTTGCCCAGAAGGCAGGGCCGCCAGAACGGCCAGATCCTCGACGACTCGCAACGGCGGCATCTGCGTGACCAACGATACGCGCCCTGGGAGCTATCTCAAGGCATGGATCGTCAGCGAAAGGGGCACTTGCACGAAACACGACATGATAGGTTCCGGTCTCGAGAAAAGCACGCAATGCTCCCGCTCGACCTTCCTTGGACGACCTTCTCGCCGCCGCCCGGCGATCGGCGCTCCGCCGCCATCGTCACCGGCGGCCTGGCGCTACACCACGTTCACCTTGCCTCGGTCATTAACCATGAGCACCCCGGGCTCGTCCGAGCGTGGTTTGCACTTTCGGACGCACCGCCGGAACAGTTGCCGCGGCCGCTTGACGGGGAAGGAAGCGGCGAGGCCGCAATCTTCGAGGAGGAGTTACGGCATCTGGCTTCGCAGGGAGGGCTTCTCTCGCCCGAACGCATCCCGCGTTCCGACATGGGACGGGTGCTGCCGACGCGCCTCAAAGAGATCGATCCGTACTTCCTCTTGATTCTGGGAGGTCCGCTGCTGTCGACGGAGGTGCTACGGTCGGCCCGTGGAGTCGCCATCAACGCACACGCGGGATGGTCTCCGGAGCTCAAAGGATCGGCGACCATCGAACAAGCCCTCTATTACCGTCGAACGGATTGGCTCGGCAACACGGTACACCTCGCAAGTTCCAACGCCGATGGCGGACCCATTTTGCGGCGTACGACGGTAACCGCCTATGCGGACGATCGCCCCACGGATCTCTTCTATCGGTCGGTCGCGCTCGGCAATTGGCTCATGGCGGAGGTGGTCAGCGAGTTACTGACCGCCCAGGCGATTCGGATCTTCCCCCAGCCAGACCGTGGCTCGACGATGCGCCTGTCCGATTGGGACGACGCGAGAGCCGAGTTGGTTGCCGGCGATCTGAGGCAAGGCTGGCTTCGCTATGCACTCGGCAAGGAGCGCAGCTATTAAGCTACCCGCCGCTGCCGCTCCCGGCCTCTACATCCTCAATTACCACGACGTCAACTACGAGTCGTCGGTCCTCGTCCGCGGGATCGGCTATCACCATTCTCCCGACGTTTTTGCCCGGCACGTCGAGATGCTGTCGCACGCCGGGGTTTTGATGTCGATGGACGAGGCCCTCGATCGTCTGCTGGTAGGGCACCCGTTTGCGGCGCCCACCTTTGCGTTTTGGTTCGACGACGGATTCGCGGGTGTCCGTCGGTTTGCCGCGCCGATCCTCAAGAGGTATGCCGTTACAGGCGCTCTCTCGATATGTTCGCGGTTCGTCTCGCGAAGCGAGATGTACTGGCACTGTATGTTGTCGGGCCTAAGGTTCGCGGACGGGTTGCGCGTTTTGCGTGCTCGGTTGCGGCCGCATGGATACCTTCCGACGACGTCGTTGAAGGCTTGGTTGACCCGTCACTTTTCCCCCGACATCCTCTCCGTCGTGCACTCGACCTATGAGGAGCGAGTTCCCGACTGGGTTCGTCGCGACGCCTTCCGGATCTTCGAGACGTCCGATGGCTTGCGGGCTCTCGTCCAGAGTGGCTGGGTTCTAGCCAACCATACCGCGGCTCACTACCCCGCGTTCGAAAGCTGCGGCCAGGATCGCGTCGCCGAGCAGTTCGCGGAGGGGGCGGAGTTCGTGAACAGCCTCTACGACGGCCTTCGATTCTTGGTGGTGCCGTTCGGAGCGGCTCATGTTCAGACGACCGCACCAGGCTTCTATCGAGGATTGGGCGTGCCGGGAATTGTGGTGGACGTCGGAAACCGGATCAATACGGCCGACACCTTCAAGTCGGACCAGGTAATCTACCGGGTTAATCCCCCCTGGGAGGACGGAAAAGCACCGCCTCTCGGCGCGTCTCTCGACGCCGTCTTCTAGTCGCGCGGACCGCGACGCAACGCCGCCGGATGCACTTTTACGACGTCAGTCGACGGAGAACTGCCCGGACGATGGCGACCGTGCTCCCGTGCTGGGGCGGGTGGACGTAGCGATCGGAACAAAAGATCATCCGAATCAGCTCGATCCGCTGTTCGTCCGTGGACCGAAATTCCAGCCCATATCCTCCGGTACCGGTCCGGCGGACGACCGTCGCTTGGAGGGGCGACACCAAACCAGACAGATTGATCGACAAGGCCTCTCCGACGGACAGCGGTTGGCCAGCAGCGATCTTCGCGCCTGAAACGGAAATATCGATCGCGCGCCCCTGCACCGTGCGACCGGCGGCGTCGGCGATCGACAGAAGGTTGCTGGACGGATAACGCTGCTCCCGGCGCGGCTGTGGCGACTCGAAACACACTGCGATGGCCACGAAGACCGTGAGGAGCGTCACGCAACTCCACAAGACGATCACGTACGTAAAGGCGTTGTCGTTCTGACCGCGCTCGACAATCAGAAGGCGATACGCCATCGACATGGCGGTCAACACGACGTAGCCGATCAGCCAGCGGAGAACGCGCCAGTGGACGACGCCGCCGCTATGGCTGACGCCCTTGTCGGTGACGACGAATCGATGCTGACGCCTCTGAAAGAGGCCCTTCAACATGCCGGGAATTACGGCGAAACTGCCGATCAACGTCTCGGCCTGAGCCAGAATTGGCAGATGTGCACCACGGCTCAGCCAGCTCATATAACAGCGTTGCAATGCCATCAAAGGAAACGAATACCATAACAGTCCGGCCAGAGTGAGAATTGCAGGGCTAACGCCGAAGATCCAATAGAGCAGCGGGATCAATAAGAACGCAACCCGAATGAGCGACACATACCCCCAACGAAGAAATGGCTCGATGCCGAGGAAGCGCTGCCAGAGGGAGCGGACCGTCCTAGGAAGCCGGAATACCCACCAAGCGATTTGTACGCCTCCCAAGCTCCAGCGTCCCCGTTGTGTCAGATATTCGTGCAGCCCCTCGGCTGCTAGGCCCGTGGTGAGAAGCTCCCGGAGGTACACGGTCGTGTAGCCGACGTGGCGCATCTTCATGGTGGTCAAGACATCCTCAGTAATCGACTCCGTCGGAAAACCGCCGATGGCCGTCAGAGCGGACATGCGCGCCAGAAACGAGGTTCCGCAGCAGAATGCCTGATCCTCCGCATCGCGCGCCGGCAGCACGACGTTGAACATGAATCGCTGCGTGTCAGGCCAACCGTCCCAACTCCTGAATGCCCGTTGAAAGGGATCGGGGTTGAAGTGATGCTGAGGAGTTTGAACTATGCCGACGTTTGGGGCGTGCATCAGCGCCATCGTGCGCGATATGAAGCGCCGCCTAGGAATGAAATCGGCGTCCAACACCGCAACGAACTCGGGTTGTTCTTCCATCGCTGCGATCTGCGACAACGCGCTGTTGAGATTGCCGGCCTTGGCGTGTAGGTTGTCAGACCGGACGAGGTACCCTGCGCCCAGCCGCTCGGCCTCCTTCTGCAACCACCCCCGCCGTCCATCATCGCAGACCCATACGCGGACGCGCTCGTAGTCTTGGTGTAGCGCTCCGACGATCGTCCGCTCGAGAATGCTCCAACTTTCGTTGTACGTCGGGATCAAAATATCGACCAGGGGCGTGGCCCGGGAAGAAAACCAATCACCGTGCGCATCGGCCTCTGCGCTACGGTCGCTGGTGCGGAGCAGGCGTCCCAGAAAGTTATAGCTCGGGTAAACCACCGCACATTCGAGCGCGAAGACCACGAGGGCGTACAGAAATGCGCCGCTGGGCTCGGAGGGCGGGAGCGTGTACACGAACCGCCACCATAGGTAGCGCACCTGCAGCGCCATGATGACATAGAACACACCCGTGCGAACAATGCGACTCTCCGTGGGGACCCACGGCAATACTAGCCACAGCGCTCCCCAGATGGCGATGCAGGGGATGGCAGCCAGTTCCCATGTCATGGAATCTTCCTCGTCATTTGAACCGCACTTCGACGTTCTCTCCCACGTCGCAAGTCGCCCCCAAGGTGGTCGTGAGTGCCAGCGAGGAGACGAGAACGGCGTATCGTTGCCGCTGGTCGGGCGGAACAGTGAGTGCTCCCGCGCGTGATAGCCGAGACTCGGGGGAACCGAGTCGGAGGGAAACCTTGCCCTGAAAGCGCTGCTTTGTCGCCAAGACCGTGATGGTGGCCTCGTCGCCTATCCTCACGCGGTCGTACTGCCACGGCGGGAGATACGCCAGGACGTCGAGGTGGCTGCAGTCGATCAACCTAACGATCGGCGCGCCACGCATTACGAACCTTCCGTCAGCCGCCTCGACGGACCATACTCTACCTCTCCGCGGTGTCTCCAACGTCGCGGTCGCCAATGCGTCGACTTGGGCCTGTTCACGTTTCAACTGTTCGGCCAACGCAGGACGCTGCGCCCGCTTAACGTTCAATTCACCTCGTAGCTGAACCAGCCGGAGGGTTATTTCGTCTCGGCGCTGGCCCGAATACGATCGGTCCATCGCGGACAGATCGCTGACGCTAAACCCCTTTTTCAGCGCGTCGACGTTGGCGACCAGACCCTCCATCTCGTGTCGGGAGCCAGCGAGCGACTGCTCCGCGACCGTAGCATCGCGTCGGGCCCCTTCCGCATTTTCCGGAGAGGTGAGTCCAGCATCGGCCATCCGCTGCATCCGACGGAAACGAGACTGTGATTCAGCGAGGCGAGCCTGATCGGCCTCAATACGCGACTGTGATTGCAAGACCAACAGGTCCATCTGACGCGCTCGCCGCTGCTGATAGTCGTTCCCTCTCGTTTCGAACCTTCCGCCGAGCCTGTCCAGAGCCTGTACCACCACTTCGAGAGACTGGACGTCTCCGTCCAACGTCTGCAGTCGGCTCTGAAGGTCCGCGAGCGCGGTCCGATCGACATGCGGATTTTCGACCGTGCAGAGCCGTTCATGCGCGGCGACGGTCTTTCCCTCCATGACGTCCTGTGCATGTCGCACGAATCCCTCGATCGGCGCGGAGACTTCGATGAAATTCGTGACGACGACGGCGTCGGTGCTGATGGTAAGGATCGCGTACCGCCTGAGCGCATAGATCGCGACGAGAAGCAGCAAAAGACCTAACCCCGACTTGGCGAACCGATGCGGCACAATACGAGTCACCATGTGAGAAACGCGAGGCGAATCCATGTGTGAACGACCACCTGCAGGCGTGAGGCCTTTCCCGCAGATCTCTCGCGCCTCGCTGACGTCCTCGACATTGAAACCTCCGTTAACGGATGGCGCGAATATTCCTGGCGGTTTCCAGACCTGTCAATCCGATTGTGCATCGTTGCGTGGTGCTTCGAGGTCGCTTCGCTTCGATTCTATTTTCCTTTGCCTTGTGGCGGTATGTGTGTATGGTCGGCCGAGTGTTGGCCTGCGGGAGTAAATCGACGGGCGAAGAGAGCCCCTGTGATCCTGGCAACAACGTGACCACCTTTGTTGCCTACCTCAGTCGCCAGGCCGCGGTCACTCGCAGGCGAGTCGTGGAGAGCTTGCATGAGGCGGGCGGAGGCCATTTTGGCGGTTCGCTCAGCGTGGTCGACATCCTCGTCGCGCTTTACGAGGGTATCGTGCGTCTGAGCCCAGACAACCTAATGCAGCCTGATCGTGACCGCATCATTCTGTCGAAGGGGCACGCCGCGATAGCGCTCTATGCGGTGTTGGCTGCGCGAAAAATCGTTCCCCTGGACAGCCTTCGAAAGTACGGCCGGTTCGGAGCCCAGGTCGAAGGCCATCCAGACATGACGGCTACTCGTGGAGTCGATTTCTCCACAGGCTCACTGGGACAGGGGATCGCAATCGGGGCCGGAATGGCTTTGGCCTTGCGAGAGACTCGTGCCCACGTTTGGGTGATCGTGGGGGACGGCGAATGTCAGGAGGGTGAAATTTGGGAGGCTGCTCTGTTAGCGGCCCGTTACAGATTGAGCAATCTTCATGTAATCGTTGATTGCAACGGCGCGCAAGAGTTCGGATGGAAGCATCGTCCCGACCTGGATTCGACGCCCGTCCCCCAGATGCTGGAGAAATGGCGCGCGTTCGGTTGGACCGTGCATGACGTAGACGGCCACGATCTCGCAGATTTGCTAAGTGTCTTCCAGGGCATGGCGGTCGAGCGCGCCGGCGAGCGCCCTTCGATCGCCGTAGCGCGGACGCGGAAGGGGCGAGGATGTGCGCTCTTCGAAGGAGACCCGGAGCGTTACCATTGCACCAACCTCACCAGCGACGAATATAGGCGCGCGATCGAGGAAATGACGTGGAAACAACGCTAGGAGTGGCCTTCGCAGCCAGGTTGTCGTTGGCGGCGGCCGCCGACCAGCGGATCTGGGTGCTGGATGGCGACTTGGCGGACTCGGACGGCGCAGGCGTTTTCGCCGACGCGCACCCCGATCGTTTTCTGAATGCCGGCATTGCGGAACAGGCGATGGTCTCCGCAGCCGCCGGGATGGCAGCCTGTCGCGCGCTGCCCTTTGTCTTTTCCTTTGCCGCCTTCTTGTGCTACCGCGCATACGACCAAATCCGGACCTGCGTCAGTCAGACTGGCCTTCCGGTGACGTTGATCGGATCTCATGCCGGAGGTTGCGGGAGTCGCAACGGGAAGACGCACGTTGCATTGACCGATATCGCGCTGATGTCTGTGCTTCCGCGGTTCGAGATCTGGGCTCCCGGCGATCGACGGGACGCGACCGCGGCAGCTGCCCATGCGCTGGGAGTGGGCGGACCATCCTATGTCCGTTTGCCCCGACGACTGGTCGCGGCTTTGCCGGCGGGAGATTCTCTCAATCGATGGCTCGGCCGTCCCACCAGGATCGCCCTGTGCGCATCTGGCCTAGCGACCGCGTGGGCGCTCGAGGTCCAGGCTCTGCTCCGCGAGCGCGGTGTCGAGGTCGGAGTCCTCCATCTTCCACACTTGTGGGGTGCTGCGGGTCCGACGTGGCGCGGCCTGCTCGATTCGAGCGTGGCTGTCATGGTGATCGACGATCACTCCGTCGCAGGTGGTACCGGCGAGCTCTTGCGCCGGGGCGGATTCAAGGGGGAGGTCGACGTCGCAGGGTGGCCGCCCGATTGGAGCGGCCAATCCGGTGCCGAGGATGACCTCCGCAGATTGGCGGGCCTCGACGCACCGAGTTTGGTGACGAGATTTTGCAGGCTCCTGGAGAAGTACGACCGGCCGCCGAGGACCGCCGGACGAATCGAATCGATCGTTGGGGCCGCGAGCAAGGAATAAGGACGTCCGAAGCGATAATGGCAACCGGCGAGTTGGATCTCTCAATCGTGGTGTCTTGGCGGGATCGCGGTGAGCTCGATCGTGCGTTGCCAAGCATGCAGGCGTGCGCGGCCGCCCATCGGGGCGAGGTCGTCGTCGTCAACTTCGGAGGCGATCCCCGATGGCTGAAGGCTCAAATTGGCGATAGGCCTGACGTCCGAGTTGTCGAGGTGGACAATCAACCCTACTTCAACAAGCCAAAGGCCCAAAATCTAGGTGCCCGGCATGGGCGGGGACGGTTCTTGTTTTTTTGCGACTGCGACATCCTACTAGACGTGGCCACCTTCGGTGACCTGCTCGATGCCGTCCGAAGCACGTCGGGCACATTTGGCACCTTTGCCCGCGTCAAGGAGACGGAGCTCAATTCGCGGGGAGCACGCTTCATTTCGTCTTTTGGTTACGAACTGCGTCTCAAGACGGCGGACAATCGTAGCGTCCAAATTGTCGATCACGAGGAGGATGCTCAAGACGGCGGGCGGATGGCGCCCGGCTTGCTTTTGGTCAACCGCCATTCCTTCGAAGAGATTGACGGCTACAACAGTCAACTCGACGGATGGGGGTGGGAAGACCAGGACATGATTTGCCGCCTCACGTTGGGTGCCGGCTTGACGAGGATCAACCGCGGTCATGCTCTTCACATCTCACACGACGATGTTGCTCGCGTTCAGGGATATCCGGCGAAGAATCGTTGGGAGAGCCGGGATCGTATGTTTCGGCGTGCGCTGGCGAACTACGACCAGGCGAATTTTCGGGGGACCTTTCTTCGGGACGTTGAGGCGATGGCAGCCCACGTTCGCGACCTCCCCTCGCCATCTGCGGCGCTGTGACCGTGATGGAGCGGTCCTCCGGTACTCTTGTCCGGTCTGAAATAACCGATCCCCCACTGTACTGGCGCCTATCTTCTTCATCGCGAGGCGCTGACCTCAGCGCGGTCGACGTCATCACCTTGTTTGGCCGCGCGACGCCACGACTGTTCTCTTCCCTCCTTCAGGGCGTGGGAACCCTTCCGCCTGGATTCCGGTTGGCTCCGACCGCAGATGGGGTCGCGCCGGTCCGGATCTGGTGCGCCGCGGTCGGACCATCTTGGACGGATCTGCGGCCGCAGGACGCGATCGAGGCGGTGCGCAGCACGCTGGCGGGCTCGGTGAGGAGGGCAATCGGTAACAAAAGGCGGGTCGGCGTGCTCCTGTCCGGGGGTTTTGACTCGACCTTGATCGCCCACCTGGCGCGGAGTTCCTGCGAAGTTCGTTGCTTTGTCGTCGATCACACAGGCCGGGCGGGGCCCAAAGAGCGTATCTACGCAGAGCTCGTTTGCGCTCGGTACGGTCTGCCCCTGACGGTTGTCGCCGTTGGACCCGACAACCTCATCCGTTTGCTCGATCGAAGCGTGGAACATCCGACGCCCTTGTTGTTATGGGCGGGAGCGAACCAGTTCGCTTTGTCGGAGGCTGCCGCAGCACAGGGTTGTGAGCTGGTGATTTCGGGGCTCGGAAGCGACGAGGTGTTTGTCGGTTTTCATAAGAAGGGGCATGCGGCCTGGACGTTCGCAGACCGCGCAGAAGTGGAAGGGGCCGAGCGAGTGTGGAGCCGATTGCTCAACGAATCACGGCGCGCCCCGACGTCGCTCTTTTACCTTGGCCAGTGCTGCCCCCTGAATGTGTCCTGGTTGAGGCGACTGTTTCCCGGCCAAGCGATCGACGCGGCCCTTTATGACGATCTGATGCCGTACTACCGCGAGGCTGCTGCGCGCGGAGACCTTGCCACGAATGCCGCCATCCTTCAGATTGAGGCCGAGCTCCGGAGCGCGGATCTGCTGGTCAACGAGATGACCTTCGCCTCGGCCTTGGCGTCGCTCCCGGTCGCCTATCCGTTCTTCGCTCGAGAAGTGGTGCAACTCGCGGCCCAGATGCCGATCTCGTGGCTGTATCGTCGGGGCGACGCGCCTGGCCTCAGGCTACGGCCGAGCACGAAAGCAATCGAGAAATTCGTTCTGCGCCTGGCGTTTCAGGATGACATCCCTCAAGAAGTCCAGGTGCGACCACGGATGACCTTCACCGTTCCCTTCGGTCACTGGAAAGAAGATCCGCGTTTGCACAGCGAGATCGTCGACGGAACCGTAAACTCGTCCCTGTGGAAGGTCTTGGGATGTCGCTCCGAGGTGGTCCGGACTCTTCTCGAAGCACCTGCCGGGTCGGACCCCTGGGCGAGCCCCCAGCGGATCTGGACCCTCTTCTCCGTGGCGAGGTGGTGGGAGAACGGCGGCCCGGAACGTCTGGCCCGTGCGACAGACGCCGGCGCGGCCGCCGGGCATCCTCCTCCCTCGTCGCCGGCACGAGCGCACAAGACTGAGGACGGCGGGCTCCCGTCGACCGCGTGATCGTGAAGGCTCCTTGCCACAGCGCTCGGTTCGGTAGGGATCGCCGCCCGTTCAGCCGCCTCCAGGTCCTCGTCGCCGCGATCTTAGCGATTCTTTTCGGCCGGTCTTCGCAGTTGTCGGGAGCATGGATCATGCCCAGGGCCGTGGCCGATGGGCGTGACTACGAAGTCCTGGACTACGACAACGAGATCGAGGTCGATCTCAAAATGAAGCAGATAAAGGGCCGCGAGCGCATCCGGGTCCGGAGCCTGCAGGACAATCTCGAACAGGTGGGATTCCCGAGGAACGGCATCGACGTAGTGGCGCTGAGGTCGGAGGCCGGCGCACCCCTTTCCAGGGGTCCTTCGATTGACCGTGTCGACGTACGACTGAGCAAGCCCCTGCGGCGAAATCAAATCACGACCATCGCGGTGGACTACCAAGCGACTCGGCCGAAGGGGGTCGAGTTCGGCGCCCGGGGCGCGTACACCAGCTTTTTCACTTGCCACTGGATGATCTGTCGTGAGGGCCCGGATGATAGGGCCACCTCGCAGCTGACAATCGTTGCGCCTCCCGATCTGACCGTCGTCGCCAGCGGCGAGCCAGTTCCGAGAAGCGCCGGCCTGGTGAACGGCCGTCGTCGAACCGTATGGCGGGAGCGCACGCCGTATTCATCTTATCTGTTCGCGTTTGCGGTCGGTCACTTTACCCGTGTTGCCGAGCGCCACGGAGAGGTCACCCTGGAAATCTACATGGAGGATGTGGACCACCACCCAATCCCCGTCCGCCAAATGTTCGAGCAGACCGCGGCTGCGTTGGACTTCTTCGTACACAAAGCGGGACAGCCGTTTCCTCGGCGAGTGTATCGCCAGGTGATCGTCGACGGCGATGTCGCGCAGGAGGCGACGTCGTTCTCCATTCTCGGGAGGGAGCTCCTGACAGGTCTCGGCACCCCGTCCGGTCGGACCTGGGTCATCTCGCACGAACTCGCCCATCAATTTTGGGGAAACCTCATTACCTGTAGACGCTGGGCGGATTTTTGGCTCAACGAGGGCATGGCCGTCTTCATGGCGGCCGCTTTCGACGAGCATCGATGGGGTCGCTCCGCCTATGAGGAGGACCTGCGTGGCGCGCGCGAACGATTCCAGGTGGCTGTCAACGTCGGTTTCGACGTACCGATAGCTTTCACAGGCGACTATCCGTCGCTTCGAGTGAAGCGCGCCATCGTCTACAGCAAGGGTTGTCTCTTTCTGGCGACGCTTCGCACCGCGATGGGCGACGGCCCATTTTGGGCGGCCCTGGCGACCTATTCGCGTTCGTACGCCGGACGACTCGTGAGCAGCGAGGAGTTTGAGCGCGTCTTCGCTTCGGCGAGCCCGACCGACCTCGGAGACCTGTTTCGCACGTGGGTCTACGAACACGCACCCAACCGGTCGGAGACGACAGGGAAGGCGCCAGCGGAGGCTCGGCCATGACCTCGGCCCGGCACCGGCCGAACGTCCTCATCGTTGGCCTAGGCGACCTCGGTCGGCGGTTGGTGGACCTCCTGGCGACCCGAGGCGAAGTCGGCGGCATCGTCGTGGTCAGCCGATCGAACCGCGCGGCGGCGCAGCTGAGGATCATCGAGAATTGGGGCCGCACGCGGATCGAGGCGGTCATGATGGACGCGCTCGATACAGCTCGGCTGGAGCAGCTGATTCGGGACCGTGCTCCGGCGGTGATTGTCAACTGCGCGACCCTGTTGTCCCCATGGTGGACGTTCGAGCACGTCTCGGCCCAGGCGGCCTCGTTGGCTGAGGCGGGATTTGGCGCGCAGCTCCCGTTGCAGCTTCCGATCTTGATGTCCGTCATGACGGCGGTGCGCGAAACCGACTTCCCCGGATGGATCGTGAATGCCTCCTATCCGGACGCAACTCACCCGGCGCTTTTCCCTCTAGGCCTAGCGCCGGATCTGGGCGTAGGTAACGTCGCGTTGATAGCCGGACGGGTGCGAGCTTCGTTGGGAACGTTCGCGCTCGACGCCCCGGAGGACGGCAGAACGTCCACCGCCCGGCTGCGGGTCATCGCCCATCACGCGCACGTCAAGGCCTTTCTCTCGCTGCGTCCGGACGCCGACCCTAACGATCTTCCTCTCATCCAGATCGGCGACGATTCGCGATGGCAGCCAGCGCCGGCGTCGACCTTGTCGGGGCTCACGTTCGACCGATCGGTAAACGGATTGACGGCGTTCGACGCACTGGAGCTCGTGGTGGCGCTCTTGGGCGAGCAGCCGGTCCACCGCTCTTGCCCAGGGCCCCTCGGATTGCCGGGAGGCTATCCCGTGCGAATCTCCCCCGGCGATCACCGCGTCGAGCTCGATCTGCCCTGGGATGGCCCGATCGAACCTGTGGAGCTCATGGCCCGTGCGGCGCGACGTGACGGCATCGAGTCGATCGATCGGGACGGGACGGTCCACTTCACCTCTCGCGCGCAAGCGGCGCTCAGGCAAGTGGCCGCTGGCTTGGATGAACCATTGCATCCGCGAGACAGTTGCCGCCGCGCGCGCGCGATGATCGGCGCGCTTGGAATCGCTTCGAACCTTTAGGCCGATCTGATGATGCTGATCGACGCCCCGACTCTGCTGCTGGCCGCCCAAGTCCTCGTGCTAGCTCTCCTGACTTCGGATGATCCGCGCGTTCGGCGCGCAATTATGTTCATGCACACGTTCCTCTTCGTTCGCTGCCTGTGGTGGCGCGTGTTTCAAAAATTGCCTCGATTCGAGATCATGTCGCTGCCCGCCATCGTGACGTATGTTTTCTGCGCCTTCGAAGTCTTCCTCACCCTGTTCACGATCAAGACACAGAAACAGTTGATCCCACACCGTCAGTGCTCACGCCAGGCGGATCAGGAGGCTGGGTGGTGGGCCGACAGCGTGCCTCGCGTGGCCGTCCTCATCGCCACCTACTTCGAGATCTTGAGGACGCACGATTACTTCAAGCCGGCGCGCGCCTGGACATTCCTGGGCGCCTTGCAGCCGCTGGCGAGGTCCCGATGCGGTCGCTGAGGTCATCCTGGCCACTGGCCCTTGTCTGTGCGGTGCTGCTGGCAGCGACTCCACGCCGCGCGCGTGCGGATCCAGCGCCTGACCCTGATGCCCTACTGAAGGCGGTGAACGATCCGATGCTTGGACCTCCCCCTTCGCCCGTCAAGGTGCTCGGGTCCTGGATAGAAGGCGTACATATCGTCCGATCGAATTCCCCGAACATCCGAACGGCGCTCGCGCGGGTGGAGCAGGCTGAGGGGCTCTCTCGCAAGGCGCTCGGGGCGCTGCTTCCGTCGCTGTCGATCACGGGGACCGCGACTCAGCACATGCTCCTGGGGCTCGGCACGGCCTTCCTGGCCAGCGGCGTAGAGCAGGGGACCACAATCCCGCAACCGCCGCTCGGCGCCACCGTGAACCTGGGCCTGGCGCTTCCGATCATTGCTCCCCGAGCCTGGTTCGATAGGGCGACCGCTTCACGTGTCGTCGAGTCGGTTCACGCCGCCGGCGCGAACATCGATCGCATTACGCTCGCAACTCTGGCCGATGCAATCGTGACGGTGGTTATGGCCGAGCGGTTGACGGAGATCAGCCGCTTATCGCTCCGTTCCGCGCTCGCGGTGCTCGATATCTCCAATCGAAGCGCTCAGTTGGGCGGCCACACGATGAAGTTGGACGTCTTGCGGGCCGAACAGGAGGTCTCGATAGCGCGCACGCAGCTGCTCCAAACGAACGAAGGCCTGTTGCGCGCGCGAGAGGCGTTGGGGACGGTGCTGGGCGACGCCTCGGGATGGGGCGTGGCCCCCGGCTTGAAGGTCGACGGCCTCTTCTCCGAGAAAGAGATGGCCTGTCACGTGCTCGGCGACGTCCGCGCACGGGCCGATCTGCAGAGCGCCAAGCTCGACGTCGAGGTCGCCGAGCGGAACGTCCGCAGTCCGCTGTATGCGTTCACCCCCAAGATCCATGCCGTTTCCACCCTCGGATACGTGTCAAACGCTCTTGCTTCGCCGAATGGTCGCCACCTGAGCTGGACAGTCGGGGCTCTGCTCACGTGGGAACTGTTTGACGGAGTTCGACTGGGGGAACGCGCCGCAAACAAGGGGACCTATCACGCGGCGCAAGAGTCTCTGCGGGAGACCACGCGACGTGGCCAGCTCGAGGTGACACAAAGTCGACGTGCGGTCGAAGCGGCCTCTTCCAACCTAGAGGTGAGCCGCAGCTCGCGCGGAGCGGCCGCCGAGGCTGCCCAGTTGTCGCGCGTCGCTTTCGCGGGAGGTCTGATCACCAGTCTGGAGCTCACGGACGCGACGCGGCGATGGCGCGAGTCCGAATTGAGCTTTGCCGTCAAAGAATTCGAACTAGTCCGCGCGCGGCTTACGGCGCTGTTTGTAATGCTTGGGTGTGATCCCTGATCGATGGCCGCGCGAGAGAACGTTCTTCTGTCCGCGTGGGGCGTGCCATGGGACAAACGGCTGTCGTTGAGAGTGTGGCACAGAAGGGAAGCGAGTCGTTCTTCGGTTGCCGTTGCGGATTTGAACAGTAGGTGTTGACAATGAGCGATCGCATTTTGAATCGATTCTGCTGGATGTCCTACGACGCTCGGCACTTCTTGCCGCGTGGCTGGGAGGAAGCAGTATTGGACGTCGCACGACGTGTAAGTGTCCGGATGTTTGTCCCGAATGCGCCGACGTCGCGCGAAGCGGATAGAGATACACCGTTGCCGGTCTGCGAGGTTAGTGGAGATGTGGTCCGCCAAGAACTCCCCTGGCTCTATCACTGCTATCGTGGCATTTTCAAAGAGTTGGCTCAACGGATGTGTATCGACGAACTGCTCGCGGCACAGTGCGATCGATATGGTGTGATGCTCAATGTCGTGCGGGGCAACCAAATGCGGTACGTCTGCCACGTCGATTCGAATCCGCTTGCGGGCTTGCTCTATGTGACAGACCACGCGCCAGGTACCGGTGGCGAGCTCGTCGTCGCGAACAACCCAGCGTCACGTTCAACGGCAGACGTTGACCGGGATTGCACCATCATTCACCCGGTGTCGGGCCGCTTGCTCTTCTTTGATGGGCGGTCGCACCCTCATTATGTGCGTCCGCTAGAAGAATCTAATGCGACACGGGTCGCTGTGGCGATGAATTTCTACACCCGGAATTGCCCGGAGACTGTCCGGCCTGCCGAGCTTGATGGCGGAGTGATTGTCGACCCCGCCGAGCTTGCGGGGACACGTTGGTAACCGGCAAGCAGCGCCGAGCAGTGATGAGATCCGTTTTCGGTTACCAAGATGGCGGCGTCGGCGAGACCATCGCCGTCCTCACCACGGAGAACGACACCTTCCCCCGGAAGGAGACCACCAGCATCGTTCCAAGCCGACGGGCCGGCACCGGATCACCATGACCGGCGTCCTGGCGCTGCTGGTCCGGGAGAAGGAGCTGGTCTTCCCCGGCGTCGCATACCCAGTACGTCGACGACATCGCACGGGCGGAGGCTGACGGGCCTCCGCCCGTGCACGGAAGCACGTCATGCAACATCCGTCATCTTCGTCGAGACCCGGTCAGTCCGCCCGCGCGTCGAGGTCACCGTCGACACCTTCGCGTCAGCTTGAAATCGGTCCACCTTCGTCGGAGACCGGCGCGTTTGCAATCGGTTGCGCCACCTGCTCCGTTTGCCCCTTGCAGCGTCGGTGCGCGGCGCGCGCCATTTCAGTGATCAAGGTTGCGTAGTTGCGACCGGTGTGTTGGGCCGCCGCGGGCAACAAACTGAGTTGGGGATCAAGATTGGGCAGCGAGTTCGCGTCTAGCAGTACTGGGCCGCGTATCGGGTCGATGCGAATGTCGAATCGGGCGTAGTCACGCAGCTCAAGCGCTTGGAAGGCACGGGCAGCGACTTTCTCGAGACCCAAACCCCGACCGCTGTCGAAGTGGTAGCTCCAGGGATACTGCTCCCAGACCATGACGTGAGGGAAGTGTTCGGGACAATCGAATCGGACCTCTACAGGTGGAAGCACTACCAAGCGACCTGCCTCTTCCAGCACGCCCACGGTGAACTCGGCGCCGTCGATATACTCCTGCAGCAAGTACTCCTCATCCGAAGGAACCTGCGCGGATGCGCCGGCGGCAAGTCGGACGACGTGCACGCCGCGATGACAGCCGCCTCTGCGGGGCTTGAGCACCACGGCCCGAGGCTCGTCGGCTTGGGTAGGTACCAGCCGAGGAACTGCGATACCGACGCTGCTCAGTTGCTCACCGGCCGCAAGTTTGTCCTGGGCGCGCGTCTGTGCCATCGCCAGCGAGCCCACGTGGTTGATTCCGAGCCGCTCGAACCGCGCCGCGATCTGCGCCTGCGTCTCGGTGATCCGTCGGGCCTGGTCTACGTAGCCGTAGGCCACATGAAAAACGAGATGCGGCGCCATTTGCGCCAGATCCTCCTCGATGCTTTCTGGGGCGTACTCAATGGTGGCAACCTGCCAATCGTCTTTCTGCAGGGCGAGCTTCATCAACTCGATCTGCGAGGGGGAAACCAATTCCAAGTTGGGCGTGAGGTGTCTGAGCGTGTGAACTATGGCGATACGTGGCATTGGCCTCCGTGGGCTGGTCCCTGGACTGTCGCATGGGCGCGACGGGTTTCGAGAACAGTCGCAGCTGTGCTATCGAGCCATCATAAGGCGACGCTCTCCACAGTGGTTTCCTGTTTCCACACACTGGGCGCGCCACCGTCCGCGAGTACACAGACGATGACCGCGCGCGATTCATCCATGGAAATACGCTGCGCGGCCGCCAGCACTGCACCGCCGGAAGGGCCCAGCAAGACTCCCTCCCGGGCCGCCACATTGTACGAGACCTGTCGGCCCCCTGGCGTGCTGATCCGCACCACGGCGTCGAGGTACTCTTCGTCGTAAATGCGAGGACGAATCGTGGAAGGGATGTGGCGCATTCCGTTCAACCCATGTTGGGCCTCGTCGGGCTCGACCGCGATCAGTCGCACTTGTGGATTGCGCTCGCGCAGCGCCCAGCCGGTTCCCATCACGGTCCCTCCCGTGCCCACGGCGGCAACCAGATGCGTGACCCGACCTTGGGTCTGCGACCAAATTTCTGGGCCCGTCGTCAGATAGTGTGCCCAATAGTTCGCGGGATTGTCGTATTGCTCGGGGACGAAATATTGGTCAGGCCGTGCAGCCGCCATTTCCTTGGCCCGCAGCAAGGCCCCATCAGACCCCTGTTTTCCCGCAGTCAGGACCAGCTCGGCGCCAAACGCGCGTAAAGCGACGATCAGCTCCGGGCTGATGTTGTCTGCGACGGTGAGAGTCACTGGGTATCCCAGCGAGGCCGCCAGCATTGCCAGCGCCACCCCGGTATTTCCCGATGTAGATTCCAAGATAGTCTTGCCGGGGCGCAAAGCCCCGGTTTTGATTCCGTGCCACAACATCATCGCTGCAGGCCGATCTTTGACCGAGCCGCCGGGATTCTGCTTTTCGAGCTTGGCGTAGATCTCCACGTTCGGACGGCTTGGGCTTTCTACGCTGCGCATGCGCACCAAGGGCGTTCCGCCCACTAAGTCGATCAATGTGCGGGTGTCGCGTGGCCAGTCCAGCGCAGGTACAACCAATTTTCCGCGACTACGCATGGCAACTCTCGACTTTCCCGGACACCAGCCGCAGGACCGAAGCGTGAGGTGTCGCAAATGGATGCGGTCATAGACGGTCAGATGTTTATGGCGTTCAGAAGAGCGTCCTCCAGGTCGAGCCGCCGCAACAATGCCTGCATGTGCCGAGCTCGGATGTCGTCGGAATCGAGGTTCAGGCTAATGTCTACCTGACCGCGGTTGGTAGGTGAGAGTCCCTGGCCGGCGGTGCGAAGGTCGAGCGAATCTACGAATATCTGGCCGGCATCGACGAACCGCACATCATCCCCCACTCGTCCGCAGACGATTTCCTCGATGATTGGGCGAATCAGTGAATAGTGCGTGCAAGCAATCAGCGCCGTAACATTGGTGGCCTTCTGACGGGCCAAGCCGGCGCCGATTTCGCGCTCGGCGCAGTCGCGGACCTCTTGTGCATCACTGCCATAGCGCTCGATCGTGGTGGCCAACATGGGGCATGGCACGCGGGCCACCTCGACCCGCGGCCCGACTTCTTCGTAAACACGCGCCGCAACCGTGGTGGCAGTTCCGATGATGACCAGGAGCCCCTCGGAAACCATTTCTGACAACCACCTCTGTGTTGGTGCGACGACATCGAAAAGGGGGGCATTCCTACCATCGAGCCGTTCTGCCATCGTCGATATCGTGTTGCACGCAATGGCCACTTGTGAAACGCGCGGGGCAACCTCGTCCAGGAGTCTCTGCGCTTTGTCGCGAATCCATTCGACCGGATGAATGTTGTACGGCATGTTTCGACAGTCGCCGTAATAGACAAAGGTGCCGTGCGGTTGTTTCCGGCGCATCGCTGACAATACTGTGAGGCCACCGATTCCAGCGTCGATCACTCCCCAGTTGGTCGGCTTGGTTGTCGTATTGGTCATGGCATTGGTCACGGTCTACTCATGGCGACCAATTCGGGCAGCCGCGACCCTTTCAGGCACCAAGCTCTTTTGGAGAACGGCATCCGACCGTAGTGAAACAAAAGCCTTTGGGCGGCGCAAGCGGAAAAACGGGACCGGTCGGGACCGGCGTCACATGTCCGAGTATGAAGTGTTCTGGTAACTCCGCCATGCCCCGGTCCGCCCCAAGACTCCGTTTCTACGGGGAAAACAGGACGACGCAAGCCAATGGGCAGACCAACCCCCAAGGTGCCCCTACGGCGACGGCGGATTGAAGCGCCTCGCGGGCGGACTCGCAATTGATTGCGCGGCCCGGACCCTTAAAGAAAGGCGTTCGGCAGCGCGGTGGCGGCGTGCGATGCGTGACGCGATGGGGGAGCACGGCTCGTTGCAAGGCCAAAGGATCGCGGGCCCAGGCCGGGTCAACGTGTGAAGAAATCGTAGGCGCAGCGGGCGAGCTCGGCGATTGTCCGATCCTGCTGGGGACCGTCGCGGGTCGACAACTTGATGAAGACGGCGACCACCAGGTGTCCACGTCCATTTGGCAAGTCGATCACGCCGACGTCGTTCGTTGCCAGGTAGCCGCTGCCGCTCTTGTGGGCCACACGCGTTCCAGACGGCAATTGCGCTTTGATCCTGCCGGACCCGACACGCGACCCATACATCATCTGGAGCACGAGATCCCGCGACGGTCCTTTGAGCAGGGCCCCTTTGTACAGCCGGTCCAACAGGTTGACCAACGCGTTCGGCGTCGCGCTATCGAGTTCGCGCCTCTCCTCGCGCTGGCGCGCGGCGACTTGCTGATCTCGCGAGAGCTGCCGACAGGACTCGACGATTCTCGTCGCGTCCTGGTTCTGCGATTGAGGACCGACGCAGAACTCGGAGGCGCCCTGCTTAAGCGAGCGGCTGATCTTGATTCCCGTGATGGCCACGGTTCTGAGCTGCCTCGTGACGCGGTCCGGGCCGCCAACCAACGAGAGGAGCTTGTCCGTAGCGGTATTGTCGCTGTCCATCAATGACAGCTCTAGCAATGCCCGCGTCGACATGTCCTTCGGCACATTGCTCCACCGATCCTTCGGGCCGACCATGGCGGGCGCCACGTCCTCGGGACGAACCTTCACCGTCGCGTCCAGCCGCAACGCGCCCTCTTCGCCCCCTCGAAGCACCGCGATTGCGATAGGTACCTTGCAAACGCTGTGCATCGGAAACGCGACGTCACCATTCACCTCGACGTGCCGTCCGCTCTCGAGGTGTGTAATCGCGATCCCCGTCGTCCCCTCTTCGCGCGCGGCGATCTGCTGCAGCGTGCTGTGTAGCTCTTCGCGCCGCCACCGCAACCGCCGACGTCTCACGGGGATAGCAGAACAAGCGGGCCTTTCGTTGAGAAACAGCCATTCCGTAAATTTGGGGCCTCGTCGCCGGCGTAATGGTGTGCCGGAAGGGCTTTTCTGATAGACGAAGGTAGCGTCAGACGCCCAGGTAGCGATGCCCAAGTCTCCACAGCGCGATGTGGTCCGCCGCCAACGAGCCGTGAGAGGGACCGCGCTGGGCCCGACGCTCCGTCGTGACTTGGCGTTTCCGCGCGACTTCAGATGGGGTGCTGCAACCGCCGCCTACCAGATCGAAGGGGCCGCAACCGAGGACGGCAAGGGCCCGTCGGTTTGGGACGTCTTCTGCAAGAAGCCGGGCGCCGTTTTCGAGGGACATACGGGCGACGTAGCGTGCGATCACTATCACCGCTACAAAGAAGACGTTGCGCTGATGAAGAAGCTCGGCGTCAACTCTTTTCGATTCAGCATCTCGTGGCCACGTATCTTGCCCGCGGGAGTTGGCAAGCCGAATGCGAAAGGCTTCGACTTCTACAGCCGGCTCCTGGACGAAATATTGGCGGCTGGAATCGCGCCCATGTGCACCCTGTTCCATTGGGATTTTCCGCAAGCCCTTCAAGACCGAGGCGGCTGGCTGAACCGTGACGTGGCAGCCTGGTTTGGTGACTATGCCGCGCTGGTCGCCGGCAAGTTCGGCGACCGCATCGAGGTGTGGGCCACGCAAAACGAACCGCAGTGTTTCATAGGTAGTGGTCTCCTGGATGGTGTCCACGCTCCGGGTGAAAAGCTGAGCTGCCGCGACTACCTGTTCGCCGCCCACAACGCCATGCGCGCCCACGCTCGCGCTGTACAGGCGCTGCGGGCGTACGCCAGAAACCGCGAAGGAACGACAATCGGCTACGTGCTCGCGACACAAACCACCCAGCCCGCGACGACGACCCCTGCAGACATCGATGCGGCGCGGTGGGCCAGCTTTGCCCTGCACAACCGGAGCCAATGGAACAACAGTTGGTGGGTCGACCCGGTGCTGCTCGGCCGTTACCCCGAAGACGGCGTCAAGCTCTACGGCAAGGACATGCCGAAGTTCAAGAGCACCGACCTCGACGAAATGAGGCAGCCAATCGATTTCCTGGGGCTGAACATCTACAGCGCTGCCACCTGGCGGCTCGGGGAGAACGCCCTGCCCCAACGGGTACCGCTGCCGCCCGGCTACCCCCGATCAGCCGTCGACTGGCAGGCCATAACGCCGGCGGCGCTGTACTGGGGCCCGCGTTTCTTCCACGAGCGTTACAAGCTGCCGATGGCAATCACCGAAAACGGCCTCTCGACCCGGGACCAAATATTTCTCGATGGCAAGGTCCACGACCCACAGCGCATCGACTATATGAATCGCTCTCTGCTGGAACTGGCCCGCGCCATCGAAGAAGGATTACCGATCACCGGCTACTACGCATGGTCTCTGCTGGACAATTTCGAATGGGCTGACGGCTACAAGCAGCGGTTTGGTCTCGTCTACGTCGACTATCAAACCCTGAAGCGAATTCCAAAGGACTCGTTCGCCTGGTATCGCGAGGTGATTGCCAGCGGCGGCAAGAGCCTGATCGGTCGGGCTATCTTGCCCGCCGTGCAGGTGACAGCCACGACAGCCGTACCCTGAGTGTCAACCGATCAGCCCCGAGACGTCACGCTGCGCTGAGTTTCCTGGCTCGTCACCGGGCACGTGACCGCGCGGATGACGGAGAGCTACTGGCATATCGCGGACCGAAACAGGTGGGTAGCTCCGGCGCCCATTTCCGTCTACCTTGGACCTGGGCGGCGACTGCCATTCGCGGCCGAGAAGATCGCGCGAGATTCGTGGTCAGGAAGCGCGAGAAGGTCGCACGGGTCTCGGACCGGGAAGCGGGACCGGGAAGCGCAGGATAAAGTGCCGGAGTCCACGCGGCGCTAAGCGCCCGCAGGCGCTGAGAAAAGTGTAGAGGATGCCGGCGATCGCGGTTCGGCCGTCGCTCGCGGGCACGGAAAAGGGCGGTAGGGATGAAGGAGGGGGGGCGTGAACGGCTCCGGTCCGCCCGAGGACGACCGGATTCTCCGGCCCCGAATGGGGCGGCGCAATCGTTCGGATCGGGAAGGCGAGGTCCGCAACGGGGTGGAGAGGCCAGCATCTCGGCGAATGCGCTTCAGCGAATTGGCCGCATCGCTGTTCGAAAGAAAGGTGCTCAAGGGTGAGGTCGAATCGGCGCAGACACGGGAGAACTGGGAGCTGATGTTGCGGCTCCATCTTTTCCCCGCGTTCGGCGACGTCTTCGTGGAC
>Ga0111539_10001032_pt1 | contig 36496 bp, 26 predicted proteins | sample RhiMethybrSRZTD1_FD_79667 | JGI IMG/M metagenome (GOLD analysis project Ga0111539, IMG submission 79667) | Populus rhizosphere microbial communities from Tennessee, USA - Rhizosphere MetaG P. TD hybrid SRZTD1 (version 2) (version 2) | ecosystem: Host-associated > Plants > Roots > Rhizosphere >...
CGAAGCACCTCAAGGAGCTCGGGCCGCCCGAGGACGTCGAGTACATCGAGCGCGAGCGCCATGCCATCGCCGTCCACGAGGCGTGCCACGCGGTGGCTGCCTACCGGACGCGTCGCCACCTCGCGATCGACCTGGCCACCATCGAGAAGGGCGGCACGTACCTCGGGATGGTGTCGAGCATCAAGCCCGAGGACCAGTTCACGCGGTGGCGCAGCGAGTACGAGGCCGACATCGTCGTGTCGCTCGCCTCGCTGGCCGGCGAGCGGCTGTTCTTCGGCGGCGACAACTCGTCGGGCGTGTCGGGCGACCTCGAGGCGGCCACGATGGTGGCCACCCTCATGGAGGGCTACTGGGGCATGGGCCGCACGGTCACGTCCCACGGCGTGACCCACCAGGTGGGCATCGGCGGCGGCGGCCGTCCGGGCGGGAAGGAGGACGAGCAGCGCGACCTGCTGAAGGGCACGCTCGGCTACCGCATCGAGCAGCACCTGGGCGAGACCCTGGCCGCGGCCGAGGCCCTGCTGGTCGAGCACCGCGACGAGGTGCTGCGCATGGCCCACGCGCTCGAGACGCACAAGACGATCGCGGGCGAGGACGTCGTCGCCGTCATCGAGGGCACCCAGGGCCCGCTGATCGACGGCCGGGCGTACCTCGCCGACGGGTTCGCCGAGGAGATGGAGCGGTTCCACGCCGCGGTCGTCGGCGCCCACCAGCGGCACGAACCGGTGGCGCTGCCGCTGCCCGCCACGAACGGGAGCCACCCGAACGGGCTGGCCCCCGCGCCCGGCGCCCTGCCGGCACCACCGCCCGTCGACGAGGTGGCCGGCCCGACCGCCCGCTGATCGCGGGGTCAGGCCTCGACGGTGCGGTGGCCGGCGGGATCGGCGTCGCGGCCCAGGTGCAGCGCCACCTTCCCCTCGGCGGTGCGGGCCGCCCGCGCCACCGCCTCGGCCGGGAGCTCGAGCGTGACGTTGCGCAGCTCGCCCGGGGGCACGGTCACCCGGCGGAACGCCCGCAGCGTGCGCAGCGGACGCGGCTCGGAGCCCAGGGCCTCGTCGAGGTAGAGCTGCACGACCTCGTCGCCCGTGCGCACGCCGGTGTTGACGACGGGAACCGTCACCCGCACGGCGCCGTCGCGGTCGCGCCGGGCGGTGGCCCGCCCGTGCTCGAACGTGGTGTAGGTCAGGCCGAACCCGAAGGGGAAGGCCGGCGACCGGTCGGTCGCCTCCATCAGGCGGTAGCCGTGCAGCGGGCCGTAGCGGACCCGGCGCGCGTCGGGCGTGAACGGGGGCAGCTGCTCCGCGCTGCGGGGCCAGGTGCAGGGCAGGCGCCCGCCCGGCTCGGACTCGCCGAACAGCAGGCGGGCCAGGGCGGTGCCGCCCTCGACGCCCGGGTACCAGGCCATCACGAGCGCACCGACCTGGCCGCGCCACGACTCGGTGAGGATGGCGCTGCCGCCCACGAGCACCACGACCGTGCGGGGGTTGGCCGCCGCCGCCGTGCGGATCAGCGCCTCGTCCTCGGGGTACAGGGCCAGCGACCGGCGGTCGCCGCCGCGCCCGGGCACCTTCTCGCCCTCGTCGCGGTGCGTGTAGCCGACCACGACGACGGCCACGTCGGCGGCACCCGCGGCCAGGCGGGCGGCGTCGAGGTCGTCGCCGGGGTGGTGGGCGACGTTGATGACGAACCGCTCGCCGGCCGCCCGCAGGCCGTCGAGGATGCTGACGACCCCGCGCGCCCGCACGTGGCTCGACCCGTGGTCGCCGGTGACGGGCAGCGCGGCCAGCGTGCCGAGCACCGTCAGCGACTGCACCCGGTCGGGGTCGAGCGGCAGCACCCGCGCCCGCTCGTCGGCTGCAGACGCCGTGGACGACGCCGGCACGCCGGGGGTCACGACCTCCTCGTTGCGCAGCAGCACCATCGAGCGCTCGGCCACCTCGCGGGCGAGCGCCCGGTGCTCGGCCGACGCCACCACCCCTGGCGCGTAGCGCCCGGGCCGGTCGGGCTCGGCCGTGCGGTCGGCGAAGCGCACCTGCTGGCGGACGAGGCGCAGCGCGGCGTCGTCGACGCGCTCGGGTGACACGGCACCCTGGCGGACCAGCCGGTCGAGCGAGCGGAACCGCCAGCGGAACGGCATCTCGAGGTCCTGGCCCGCGGCCACCGCCCGCCCCGACCGCACCCCGAACACGAAGTCGCTCATCACGAAGCCGTCGAAGCCCCACTCGTCCTTCAGCACCTCGGTGATCAGGTGCCGGTGGTGCCCGCACCGCTCGCCGTTGACCTTGTTGTAGGCCGTCATCACGGCGGCGGCACCGGCGTCGACGCACCGGCGGAAGTGGGGGAGGTAGATGTCGCGGAGGTCGTCGTCGTCGACGGACACGTCGACGCGCAGGCGGGCGTCCTCCATCGAGTTGCAGGCGAAGTGCTTCACGCAGGCCATGACGTGGCGCTGCGTGCCCCGCACGAGCGCTGCGCCCATCTCGCCGAGGAGGTGGGGGTCCTCGCCGAACGTCTCCTGCGCCCGGCCCCAGGCCGGGTGGCGCAGGAGGTTGACGCACACGCCCGCGAACAGGTTGGCGCCGAGGGCCCGGCACTCGACGCCGATGACGTCGCCGACGCGCTCCTCGAGGTCGGGGTCGAACGTCGCCCCCCGGGCCATCGGCACCGGGAAGGCGGTGGCGTGGCCCATCACGACGCCTCGGGGACCGTCGCTGAAGCGGATGCCGGGCAGCCCCAGGCGAGGGAGCGCGCCCGCCACGTAGGCGGTGGCGTTGTAGCGGCGGGCCATCTCGGCCAGTCCCCGCACCAGGGCGCCGTCGCCGGACAGCAGGTGCAGCTTCTCGTGCAGCGTCATCTGGTCGAGGAGGTCGCGGGCCCGGGCCTCGACGGCCGCGCCGTCGAGGGGATCGGTGCGGCCGGCGCCCGCCGGCCGCTCGTCGTCGCCGTCGGCCAGGGCACCCCAGACCCGGGGGGCGCTCGCCGGCGGGGCGGCGTCGGCCCGGGCCTCGGCCAGCACCGGGTCGGCGAGCCGGGCCGCCAGGTCGTCGCCGTCGTCGAACTGGGTCGTCTCCCCAACAGCCATCGGGTCGAGGGTACGCGTTCGGTCCACCCGTACACTCCGGCTCCGTGGTGAGCGTGACGGCAGACACCGGCGACCGGGGCGACGAGGCCGCGTCGGGGGCCTCCACGCCGCGCAACGTCGTCGTCGTCCTCCTCGACTCGCTCAACCGCCACATGCTCGGGTGCTACGGCGGCACCGAGTTCGCGACGCCGCACGTCGACGGGTTCGCGGCCGCCCGCGCCACCCGGTTCACCCGCCACGTGACCGGCTCGCTGCCGTGCATGCCGGCCCGTCACGACATCCTGTGCGGCGCCCTCGACTTCCTGTGGAAGCCGTGGGGGTCGATCGAGCTGTGGGAGCGGCCGATCACCGCCGACCTGCGGGGCGCCGGCGTCACCAGCGTGCTGGTCAGCGACCATCCCCACCTGTTCGAGACGGGCGGCGAGAACTACCACACCGACTTCTCGGCCTGGGACTACGTGCGCGGCCACGAGGGCGACCCGTGGCGGACCCACGTCGACACGTCGTGGGTCGGCACGCCGGCCCCGCCCGCCCGCGACGGGGGCTGGTTCTGGCGGAAGGTGGCGGGGGAGGGGCTCGACGTCGACCGGGCCTACGACCGGTCGCGCACGTTCTTCCGCACCGAGGACGACTACCCCGGCCCCCGCACGATGCGCGCCGCGGCCGACTGGTTGCGCCGCGGCGCGCCCCACGCCGACCGGTTCCTCCTCGTCGTCGACGAGTTCGACCCCCACGAGCCGTTCGACACGCCGCAGCCGTGGCGGGGGCGCTACGAGGACGAGCCGTGGCCCGGCGACCACGTGATCTGGCCGCCGTACGTCGTGGGCGGCGTGTCGCGGGGCCTGATCGACGAAGCCGAGGCCCGCCACATCCGGGCCAACTACGGCGCCAAGCTCACGATGATCGACCACTGGTTCGGCGAGGTGCTGTCGGCCCTCGACGACGGCGGCCTGTGGGAGGACACCGCCGTCGTCGTGTGCACCGACCACGGCCACTACCTCGGCGACGTCCGCGGCGGCCACGACATCTGGGGCAAGCCGGGTGCGCCGCAGTACGAGCCGATCGGGCACATGCCGCTGCTCGTCCACTGGCCCGGCGTCGCCGGCGGCGCCACCTGCGACGCCCTCACCACCAGCGTCGACCTGCATGCCACGCTGGCCGACGTGTTCGGCGTCACGCCCGCCCACCGCACGCACGGCACCTCGCTGCGCCCGCTGCTCGACGGCACGGCCGACCGCGTCCGCGAGTGGGCCATCGGCGGCGTGTGGGGCAACTGGGTGCAGGTCACCGACGGGTGCCGCAAGTACGCCCGGGCCCCCGCCGCCGCCAACGCGCCGCTGTCGATGTGGTCCAACCGCTGGTCGACGATGCCGCTGCACGTCGGCGGCCTGGGCGCCCTGCCGCCACCCGACGACCGGGCGGTCCTCGACCGCATGCCGGGCTCGTCGGTGCCGGTGATCCGCCAGCCGTTCCGGGCGGGCGACGCGCTGCCGTTCTGGGCCGGCGCCGTCCGGCCGGGCGAGCACCACCTCTACGACCTGTCGGTCGACCCCGACGAGGGCGAGAACCGCGCCGGTGAGGCCCGCGCCGAAGGCGAGATGGTCGAGCTCCTGCGCACCGCGCTCGAGGCCGTCGACGCGCCCTCCGACCAGTACGAGCGCCTCGGGCTGGCCTGACCCGCGCCGCTACGCGGGTGCGGCCCGGCCTCGCCGGGCGGGGAGCAGCAGCAGGGCGCCCGCCAGGAAGGCGAGCGCGCCGACGAACGTGCCGATGTTCATCAGGGCCGCGTTGCGCACCTGGGCGGTGTCGGTCACGACGTACGACGCGACCGCGGACAGGCCGAACGCCACCGAGCCGACCAGGTTGAGCGCGGCGATCAGCCACTCGCGGCTGCGGGGCCGCCACCGCCACAGCCGGTGGTTGACCGCGAGCCACGCCAGGCCGCTCGACACCAGGAAGCACAGCGAGCCGCGGGCGTCGGGGGTCCACACCCGACGGTCGATCTCGGAGGCCGTCAGCTGGTCGTCCATGGCGGCGAAGGTGCTCACGTTGAAGAACAGCGTGCCCGCCAGCTGCACGAGCGCCGCCCAGGCGTCGAGGCGCCGCCGCCCGGGATCGCCGCGCCCGGCCAGCCACTGCAGCGTGGCCGCGGCGGTGAAGAAGAGCGAGCCGACGAAGAACGTCACGGCGTCGGGCCCGGCGCCCACCGCGTCGACGTACGACGGGGCCGCGCCGACGGCGAAGCAGGCCGATCCGACGGCGAACAACCCGGCGATCCACACGGTCACGGCCCGGAGCATGGGTGGCCGACCCACCCCGCGGCATCCTCCGGAGAGGGTGAACGCCCGGCCGCCCGGGGTCGCCGGGTGGGGCGTCAGGTTCGGCGCGCGGTTGTGAACGGACGCTGACGGCGGCCTCACGGCGGCCCCGCCCCCACCGTGAGGGAACGTTCGCCGGGGGGAAACCACGAGGCGGGTCGACTGCCTCACACTCGGTCCCATGGCAGGACCGAACATCCCCGCGGCCAAGCGCGCCGGCCTCCCCGTCGACCTGGCCCGGCTGACGGCCGAGGGCGACGGGTGGCTCACCCCCGAAGACCGCTTCGCGCTCAAGACCCACGGGGTGTGCACGCAGCTCCAGGACGAGATGTTCATGATCCGCGTCCGCATCCCCGGCGGGGTCGCCCCCACCGCGCAGGTGCGGGGCCTCGGGCGCGTGGCCGCCCGCCACGCCGAGGACTGGATGCACGTCACCACCCGCCAGCAGGTCGAGCTCCACTGGGTCCGCGACCGCGAGGTGGCCGAGGTGCTCGAGGGCCTGGGCCGGCACGGCCTGTCGACCCGGTCGGCCTGCGGCCACACCGTGCGCAACGTCATGTCGTCCGAGGACGCCGGCGTGGGCCTCGACGAACCGTTCGACTGCTTCCCCGACGCCCGCATGATCTCCGACGCCCTCGTCGCCCGCTCCGCCGAGCTCAACGTCGTGCTGCCGAGCCGCATCAACATCGCGCTGGGCGGGTCGCCGCGCTGCCGGCACGACGCGCTCGTGAACGACGCCGGGCTGATCTCGACGGTCGAGGAGGGCGTGCCCGGCTACGAGATCTGGGCCGGCGGCAGCCTCGGCAAGGCGCCGTCGCTGGCCGTGCTGCTGACGCCGTTCGTGGCCCGCACCGACGTGCTCGCCGCCGTCGAGGCGCTGGTCGACGTGTTCGTGGCCCACGGTCGCTTCGACGAGCCGACGAAGGGACGCATGAAGGTCGTGGTCGAGGACCTCGGGCCCGACCGGTTCCGGGCCGCCTGGCAGGAGGCGTTCGACGCCGCCCTCGACCGTCCCCACCCGCCGGTGGCGGACGTCGAGGTGCTGGGCGAGGCCGATCGCGTCGAGATCCTGCGGCACGTCCCGCCCGGCGGATGGAGCGCCGGCGTGCGGCCGCAGCGCACGCCCGGCCTGGCGTCGGTCACGATCGACCTGCCGCTCGGCGACACCTGCTCCTCCGAGATCGACCTGTGCTGCGACCTGGCCGACCGCTACGCCGACGGCCACCTCACGTTCACCCGCGACCAGAACATCGCCTTCCGCAACGTGCCCCTCGCCGGGGTCGCACCGATCCGGGCCGCGCTGGCCGAGCGGGGCGTGCACCTGCTGGGGGAGGGCCAGACCGCCCAGATCCGGGCGTGCACCGGGGCGTCGGTCTGCGCGCTCGGCATCACCGAGTCGCCGGTCGCCGCCCGGGGGCTGGCCGGCAACGCGGCGCTCCGCCGGAACTCGTCGCTGCGGGTGTTCGTGTCGGGCTGCCCGAACTCGTGCGCCCAGCACCAGGTCGGCGACATCGGGCTGGCCGGCTCGAAGGTGAGGGTCGCCAAGAGGACGACCGACGGCTACCAGGTGTACCTGGGCGCCGACCTCGACCGGCACGAGATCGGCGAGGTCGTGGGCCGGGTCGCCGACGCCGACCTCGACGCGGCCGTCACGGCCATCGTCGGGACGTGGGAGGCCCTGCGCCACCCGGGCGAGTCGCTCGGGCGCACGGTGCGCCGGTTCACGCCCGAGGCGTTCTCGCAGCAGATCAAGGCCGCGCTCGAGGAGCGCTGGGCCGCCGGCCCCGAGCCCACCGTCCCGACCGACACCTCGGTCCTCGTCCCCTGACCGAGCCCTGACCGCCCCCTGACCGAGCCCTGAACGCGTTTCCCCCGCGAGATCGGGCGCCATGGCGCCCGATCTCGCGGGGGAGATCCCGACGTCCCGTTCCCGCCCGCCCGCCCGTCCCGTCGTCCCGCCCGAGCCTGCTGAGGAGCCCGCCATGTCGACCACCACAGACACCACCACCGACCCGCCCGAACCGTCCAGCGCCACCGCCGTCCCGTCCGGCGCGGCGGCCGGTGTCGCCACCGCCCCGGCGTCGGCGGCCGACGTCGCGGCCGCCGGACGTCCGCACTGGATCGACGACTGGCGCCCCGAGGACCCCGAGTTCTGGGAGACCACCGGCAAGGCGATCGCCCGCCGCAACCTGGCGTTCTCGATCCTGTCGGAGCACATCGGCTTCGCGGTGTGGAGCCTGTGGTCGGTCTTCGTGCTGTTCCTCGGCGACGACTACGGCTTCACGCCGGCGCAGAAGTTCCTGCTCACGACCGTGCCGACGGCGCTGGGGGCCCTGCTCCGCCTGCCGTACACGTTCGCCGTGGCCAAGGTCGGCGGTCGCAACTGGACCATCATCTCGTCCGCCCTGCTGCTGGTGCCCTGCGTGCTCGCCGGTTTCGTGCTGCACCCCGGCGTCGAGTTCTCGACGATGCTCGCGGTCGCCGCCGTGGCCGGCGTCGGCGGGGGCAACTTCTCGTCGTCGATGGCCAACATCGACAGCTACTACCCGCAGCGGCTGAAGGGCTGGGCGCTCGGCCTCAACGCCGGCGGCGGCAACCTGGGCGTGGCCGCCGTCCAGCTCGTGGGGCTGGCCGTGCTGGCCACCGCGGGCAAGGAGCACCCGCGGGTGATGCTCGGCGTCTACATCCCGCTGGTGGTGATCGCCACCCTGTGCGCGGCGCTGTTCATGGACAACCTGACGCACGCCACCAACGAGAAGCGGGGCATGCGCGACGTGAGCCGCGATCCGCACACCTGGATCATGTCGTTCCTCTACATCGGCACGTTCGGGTCGTTCATCGGGTTCAGCTTCGCCTTCGGCCAGGTGCTGCAGGTCCAGTTCGCCGAGCAGTTCGACACCCCGATCAAGGCGGCGTCGCTGACGTTCCTCGGCCCGCTGATCGGCTCGCTCATCCGCCCGGTGGGCGGGCGCCTGGCCGACCGCTTCGGGGGCGCCCGGGTCACCATCGTCAACTTCGCGGGCATGGCCGCCGGCGCCGGGCTGGTGCTCGCCGCCTCGGTGGCCGAGTCGCTGCCCCTGTTCATCGCCGCCTTCATCGCCCTGTTCACGATGAGCGGCCTCGGCAACGGCTCGACCTACAAGATGATCCCGGCGATCTTCCAGGCCAAGGCGGCACGGAGGGTCGCCTCCGGCGCCGACCTCGAGGCCGAGGCCCGCAACGCCCGCCGGCTGTCCCGGGCGCTGATCGGCATCGCCGGATCCGTCGGCGCCTTCGGCGGCGTGTTCGTGAACCTGGGCCTGCGCCAGTCGTTCCTGTCGAGCGGCTCGGCCGACGCCGCCTACGTCGGGTTCATCGCCTTCTACGTCGCCTGCGTGCTCGTCACGTGGACGGTGTACCTGCGCCCCTCGCCCCGGCGCCTGGTGGGGGTCTGAGGCCCGCATGACCGAGGTCGCCGTCCCGCTGGGCCGTCGCCGACCGGAGGGGGCCGGGCCGGCCGGGTCACCGACCCGGCCGGCCCCGGCCGCCCCAGGCGCCCCGGTCCCGGCCGCTCCGGCCCCGGGCGCCCCGGTCCCCGCCGATCCCGGAGCCGGGTCGGGCGCGGCGCACCACCGTCCCGAGCTGCTGCCCCTCGACGCCGGCGAGCACTACCGGTTCGGGTTCGACATGAACTCGTGCATCGGGTGCCACTCGTGCGAGGTGGCGTGCGCCGAGCAGAACGGCCTGCCGGCCGGGACGGTGTGGCGGCGCGTCGGCGAGATCGAGGGCGGAGACCACCCCCGGACCCGCCGGTTCCACCTGTCGATGTCGTGCAACCACTGCCTCGACCCGGCGTGCCTGAACGGCTGCCCCACGAACGCCTACGAGAAGCTCGACACCGGCATCGTCGCCCACCACGCCGACGACTGCATCGGCTGCCAGTACTGCACCTGGACCTGCCCGTACTCGGTGCCCGCCTTCCAGCCCGACCGCCGCATCGTCACCAAGTGCGACATGTGCCGGCCCCGGCTCGACGAGGGCTACCTGCCCGCCTGCGTGGACGCCTGCCCCACCCACGCCATCACCGTCGAGAAGGTGCGCGTCGACGACTGGATCGCCGACCACTCCGCCGCCGACGCGCCCGAGCTGCCGAGCAGCGACCTGACCCTGTCGACGACCCGCATCGAGCTGCCCCGCGACGTGCCCGTCGAGACGTTCGCGGCCAGCGACTGGAACGTGCGCCCCGAGGATCCCCACTGGCCGCTCGTGTGGCTGACGCTGGTCAGCCAGGTGGCGCTGGGGGTGAGCCTGACGCAGGCGGCGGGTGGCTCCGCCGGAGGGCGGGCGCTGGCCGCGGCGCTGGCGACCGCCGGCATGGTGGGGGCGCTCGGCCACCTGGGCCGCCCGGTGATGGCGTGGAAGGCGCTGCGGAACCTGCGCCGCTCGTGGCTGAGCCGCGAGGTGGCCCTGCTGTCCCTCTACGCGGCGCTGGCCGTCGGGGCGGTGCTCGTGCCCGCGCTGGCGCCCGTCGCCGCGGTGGCGGGCGTGGCCGGCGTCGTCGCCTCCGCGTGCCTGTACATCGTCCCGGGGCGCCCGGCCTGGGACACCCCGCTCACGATCGTGCGGTTCCTGGCGACCGCCCTGGCGTTGGGGCCACCGCTGACGGGTCACGTCGCGCTCGGCGCGGCCGGGGGCCTGGTGGCCGTGGCCGCCACCGCCGCCAACTGGGCCCGCCTCGCCCGCCGGCCCGACCACGCGTGGCGGGGAGCGGTGCGCCTCGAGCTGCGGTGGTTCGCCCCTGCGACGGTGATCCGCCTGGCGGCCACGGCCGTGGGGGTCGGCGCGGGGCTCGCCGGCGGCCCGCCGGCGCTGGTGGTGGCCGCGCTCGCCCTGGGCGAAGGCCTCGGCCGCTGGCTGTTCTTCGTCACGGTCGTCCCGCTGAACATGCCCGGCTCGTTCTTCCGGGGAACCACCCATCTGGCGTCTCTCACCGCGCGATGGCGCGGTGAGAGACGCCAGAACCACACCGGAGGACGCCACTGATGGGCAGGATCATCGAGCGCGTCGGGGGTCGCATCGGCAACTGGATCGGCCTCGACCACGGCGCCGACCGCTACACCTACGTCGACGAGCCGGGCCGCGGCCCGGTCAGCGCCAGCCGGGCGGTCGACCGCTGGGTCCGCACGACCTGCGGCTACTGCTCGGTCGGGTGCGGCATGCGCATCGGCGTGCGAGACGGGCGGGCCGTGGCCGTCGAGGGCGATCCCGACCACCCCGTCAACCGGGGCCGCCTGTGCCCCAAGGGCCTGTCGGAGCACCAGATGCTGGCCGCCGAGGGCCGCCTGACCCTCCCGACCGTCGACGGACGCCCTGCCTCGTGGGACCACGCCGTCGACCGCGTGGTCGACGGGTTCCGGGCGCTGCTCGACGAGCACGGGCCCGAGTCGGTGGCGATCCTGTCGACCGGCCAGCTCGTGACCGAGGAGTTCTACGCCCTCGGCAAGCTGGCCCGGCTGGGCATGGGCCTCGCCCACTACGACGGCAACACGACCCTGTGCATGGCCTCGGCCGTGGCGGGCTACAAGCTCAGCTTCGGCACCGACGGCCCACCGGGCTGCTACGAGGACCTGGCGCTGGCCGACGTCCTCGTGCTCTGGGGCGCCAACATGGCCGACAACCACCCGCTGCTCATGCCCCGGGTGATGGGTGCGGACGGTCCGGGCACGGTGATCGTCGTCGACCCCCGGGTCACGAAGACGGCGATGGTCGCCGACACCCACCTGCCCGTGCGCCCGCGCGGCGACGTCGCCCTGCTCAACGGCGTCCTCGTCGTGCTGGTCGAGGAGGGCCTGGTCGACCTCGACGACGTGCGGGGCCACGTCGACGGCCTCGACGAGCTGCTCGCCCACCTCGACGCCTGGACGGTCGACCGGGCGGCCGCCGAGAGCGGCATCGACGCCGGCGCCGTCCGCGACCTGGCCCGCACGATCGCCGGCGCCGAGCGGTGCACGATCGCGTGGACCATGGGCGTCAACCACTCGGTGCAGGGAACCCACACGGTCACGCTCATCAACACGATCGCCCTGCTCACCGGGAACGTCGGGCGCCCCGGCGCCTCGCCGTTCTCGATCACCGGCCAGTGCAACGCCATGGGCACCCGCGAGTCGGGCTTCACCGCCTCCATGCCCGGCTACCGGGCCTACGACGACCCGCGGGCCCGGGCCGAGCTGGCCGGTCTGTGGGGCGTCGACGAGGCCCGCCTGCCCGCCGCCCGCGGCAAGGCCTACCCCGACATCGTGAACGCGGTCATGTCCGGTCACGTCAAGGGCCTGTGGATCATCGCCACCAACCCGCCCGTGTCGTTCCCCAACCGCGAGGTGCTCGAGGACGCCCTCGGCCGGCTCGACCTGCTCGTCGTGCAGGACGGGTTCGAGACCCCCACCACCGCCCTGGCCGACGTCGTGCTCCCCGCCGCGATCTGGGGCGAGAAGGACGGCACGTACACCAACAGCGAGCGCCGGGTGTCGCGGGTGCGGGCCGCGGTCCAGCCGCCGGGCGAGGCCCGCAGCGACTTCGCCATCTTCCTCGACGTCGCCCGCCGGTGGGGGTGCGCCGACGAGCTCTTCCCCGGCTGGACCGGGCCCGCCGACGCCTTCGCCGAGTGGCGCCGCGTCTCGGCCGGCCGGCCCTGCGACTACAGCGGGATCAGCTACGAGCGCATCGACGCCGCCGGCGGTGTGCACTGGCCGTGCCCCGAGGGCGACGACGACGTCCCGCTCACCGGCACGCCCCGCCTCTACGGCGACCGGGTGTTCAACCGCCCCAACGGGCGGGCCGCGGTGCTGCCGGTGGAGCCCGAGCCGATACGCGACGCGCCCCGGCCGGGGTACCCGTTCCTCCTCAACACGGGCCGCACGGTCGAGCACTGGCACACGCGCACGAAGACGGGGCGCATCCCGATCCTCGAGGGCCTGTCGCCCGAGGCCTGGGTCGAGGTCCACCCGGCCGACGCCGCCGGGTTGGGCGTGCGGGGCGGCGACTGGGTGCGGGTGGCGTCGTCGCGCGGGGCGGTCGACCAGGTCCGGGTGCGGGTCACGGCCATCGGCCGCCGGGGCGAGGTGTTCATGCCGTTCCACTGGGACGAGCGCTGCGTCAACCGCCTGACCGACGATCAGTTCGACCCCATCAGCCGCGAGCCCAACTACAAGCAGTGCGCGGTGAAGGTCGAGCGCCTGCCGACGCGGGTCGGGCGGTCACGGTCGTCCTGATTCTGGCGTCTCTCACCGCGCCATCGCGCGGTGAGAGACGCCAGAACGGGTCAGGCCGCCACCGGGGCCGCGGGCTCGACCGTGAGCGAGCACACGTAGCCGCGGCGGGGGACTGTGCGGACCGCGGTGCCGAGCCCGCCGAGCTTGGCCCGCAGGCGGGCGACGGCGGCCTCGGCCGCGTGGGTGTCGGCGCCGTCGTCGACCAGGCTCGCCTTCGGCACGACGGCGGGGGAGCGGTCGACGAGCACGTCGAGCACCCGCACCTCGCTCGGGGTCAGCGTCGTCACGTCGCCCGACACCTCGTCGATCAGCGCCGAGCCCTGCCACCGCACGGCGGCGCCGTCGTGGCGGAGCAGGCGGTGCCGGGCCTCGAGCGCCGCCACCAGCGCCTTGACCATCGCCCCCAGCCGGGCGCGGACCGGCTCGACGACCCGGTCGACCCCGTGGCGGCGCAGCGCCGCCGCGCACACGGGGCCCACGGCGACGGCCAGGGCGGGGCCCGCCAGGGCGGCGCGCAGCGCGTCGGGATCGGGGGCGAGGGCGAACGTGTTGCCGACGGCGTAGGCGCAGGTGAACGTCACCGCGTCGAGGCGCCCGGCGCAGGCCGCCTCGATCAGCCGCACGGCCGGCGTCGCCGACTCGGGCTGGTGCCAGCGGTAGACGGGCACGTCGACGACCTCGGCGCCGAGCGCCCGGATGCCGTCGGCCAGCAGCGGGTCGCCGCCGTCACGCTGCACCGCCACCCGGCGCCCGGCCACGTCGAGCCCGGCGACGTGGTGCAGCACCTCGGCGCTGGTCTCACCGCTCGCCTGCCAGTCGACCTCGAGGCCGGCGCCGATGGCGGCGCTGCGGGCCTTGGGTCCGCGGGCCAGCACCGTGGCGCTCGCGCCCGCGGCCCGCAGCCGTCCGTCGAGGCCCGCGCTCTCGGCGGCCGCGAACCACGACCGGGTGCCGATGCCGGTGGTGAGGATCACCAGGTCGGGCCCGGCGGCGAGCACCTCTTCGGTCGCCCGCAGGGTGGCGTCGCTGTCGTGCAGCAGGGTCGTGTGCATCACCGGGCCGTGGACCACCTGCGCGCCGCGGCGCGTCAGCATCTCGGCCTGTTCCTCCCAGCGGCGATGGCCGGTGATGCCGATGGTGTGTCCTGTGAGCGCACCAACCACGCCCGCCAGCATGGCGGACCCCGGTTTCGGCGGCGTTTCGTGTCCCGCACCAGCGTGCGAACGTGACCGTGAGCCTCCGCTCGGTGCGGGACGGGATCCCACGGGTGGTGCGAGCCGACGCGTGGCCTGGGGTCACCGCCTCGCCTCCCCGGGCGGCGGGTCCCGGGGCGGCGGGTCCCCGGGCCGCGGGTCCCGGGGCCGCGGGTCGTCGGACGCCCGCCCGGGCCCCCGGGCTCAGGTGGGGGCGGGCTGGGCGCCGCGCAGGAGGCGGCCCGGCAGCTCGCCGGTGGCCTCGTCGTGCTCGCGCACCACGACGCCGCGCTTGACCGTGGCGTCGTAGCCGTGGGCCCGCTGGATCAGGCGCCGCCCGCCCGCCGGCAGGTCGTAGGCCATGGTGGGGGCGTCGCAGCGCAGGGCGTCGAAGTCGATCACGTTGACGTCGGCGAGGTAGCCCGGGGCGAGCAGGCCCCGGTCGTCGAACCCGTAGAACGCGGCCGTCTCGCGGGTCTGCTTGTGGACCGCCTGCTCGAGCCCGAGGCGCGGGCCCCGCTCGCGGTCGCGGACCCAGTGCGTGAGCATGTAGGTGGGCAGCGAGGCGTCGCACAGCAGGCCGCAGTGGGCCCCGCCGTCGCCCAGTCCGAGGACCGTGCCGGGGTGCACGAGCATGTCGTGCAGGGCCCCGAAGTCGCCGGCGGCGTAGCCGAGGAGCGGGATGTACAGCAGCCCGCGCCCGTCGTCGGCGAGCATCAGGTCGTAGGTGACCTCCTGCGGCGTCCGCCCCTCGCAGGCGGCGATGGCGGCCACGCTGGCGTCGGGGCCGGGCTCGTACTCGGGCGGGTCGCCCAGCGGGAACAGCTTGTGCCACGCCGAGGTGATGAACGCGGCGATGCCCCCCACGTCGGGTCGCTCGTCGACCATCGCCCGGCGCACCTCGGGGTCGCGCAGGCGCGCCAGGCGGTCCTCGCGGGGGAGGGCGGCGATCGCCCGCCAGGTCTCGTGGAACAGGAACGGGTGGGCGGTCGAGTCCCAGCCGAACAGCACCGAGGCCGGGCGGCCCGCGACCTGCGGCACGATGCGGGCGCCCGCGGCCGTGGCCTCGTCGGCCAGCTCGATCAGTCGGCGCCAGTGCTCGGGGCGCAGGTCGTCCTGCAGGCAGTTGAACGTGACCGGGCGGCCGGTCTCGCGGGCGATCGTGCGCATCCACGCGAACTCGCCCTCGGGGTCGAACATGTCGCTGGCGATCTCGAACACGCCGGCGCCGGCGTCGCCGAGGGCCGTGCCGATGCCGATGAGCTCGTCGGCGCTGGCCGTGGTGCCGGCCGCCAGCTCGCCGTCCTTGGCCCGGTGCAGCAGCGTGCGGGTGGTCGAGAACCCGACCGCGCCGGCCTCGATCGCCTCGCGCACGACCTTGGCCATCGCCTCGATCTCGTCGGGGGTGGCCTCGGCGTTCTGCCCGCCCCGGTCGCCCATGACGTAGGCCCGCACCGCGCCGTGGGGCACGAGGGCGCTGATGTCGATCGCCCGGGCCATGCGGTCGAGCTCGTCGAGGTACTGCGGGAAGGTCTCCCAGTTCCAGCTCATGCCCTCGGCGAGCGCGGTGCCCGGGATGTCCTCGACGCCCTCCATGAGCTGGATCAGCCAGTCGCGCTTGGCGGGGTCGGCGGGGGCGAACCCGACGCCGCAGTTGCCCATGACGATGGTGGTGACGCCGTGCCAGCTCGACGGGCTGATCTGGGGATCCCACGTGGCCTGGCCGTCGTAGTGGGTGTGGATGTCGACGAAGCCGGGGGTGACCAGGCGGCCGTCGGCGTCGACCTCGCGCCGGGCCGACCCGACGTCGGGCCCCACCTCGACGATGCGGTCGCCGTCGACGGCGATGTCGGCCGCCCCCGGCTCGCGGGCGGCGCCGCCCGTGCCGTCGACCACCCTGCCGTTGCGGATGACCAGGTCGTGCATCGCCGTTCCCCTCCGTTGGCTGACGCGATCGTCAGGGCCAGACAACACCACCTTGACCCGTGGGTCAAGGTGCGCGCCCCAGGTCGGCGCGCGGCGTGCTCGCCCGCCGTCATCGCCGGCCCCGATCGCTAGCGCCCCCGGGAGAACGTGCGGGAGGCGTGGACGACCGGCGGGCGGGGGTGCACACTCCACCCGGGGGCTCGTCCGCGGGCCCCGCGAGCACCACGGGGGGTTGACCGTGCAGACACCCGCGCCGTTCGACTACGAGCGCGCCGGCAGCGTCGACGAGGCCTTGGCGCTGCTCGAGCGCCACGGGCCCGAGGCCCGACTCGTCGCCGGCGGCCACAGCCTGCTGCCGATGATGAAGCTGCGGCTGGCCCGGCCGGACGTCCTGATCGACATCAACGACCTGGCCGACCTGTCGTACATCCGGCTCGACGGCAGCCAGATCGCCATCGGGGCGATGACCCGGCACGCCGAGCTGCTCGACTCGTCGCTGCTCGCCGAGCACTACGCCGTCTTCCGCGACGCCGAGCGCGTCATCGCCGACCCGATCGTGCGCAACCGCGGCACGATCGGGGGGTCGTTCTGCCAGGGCGACCCGGCCGAGGACCTGGCGGCGGTCGGTGCCGCCCTGCGGGCCGACCTGGTCGTCCGGTCGGCCGCCGGCACGCGCACGGTCCCGGCCCGCGAGTTCCACACCGGCCCCTACGAGACGGCCGTGGGCGACGCCGAGATCCTCACCGAGGTCCGGGTGCCCGTCCGGCCCGGCTCGGGCAGCGCCTACGAGAAGGTCGAGCGCCGGGCCGGCGACTGGGCGATCGCCGCCGCGGGCGCGTTCGTGACGCTCGAGGGCGACACGGTCGGCGACGTCGGCATCGGGCTCACGGCCGTCGGTGCGCCGCACTTCTGTGCGCCCGACGCCGAGGAGGCCCTCCGCGGCCGGGCGGCCACCGACGAGAGCCTGGCGGCCGCGGCCCGGATCGCCGCCGACGGCTGCAACCCGTCCGCCGACCAGCGCGGACCGGCCGACTACAAGCGCCACCTGGCGCAAGAGCTCACGTTCCGGGCGCTGCGCCGGTCGGTGGCGCGCGCCCGCGGGGAGGGATCCTGACCATGCAGGTGACGATGACGGTCAACGGCGACGAGGTGACCCGAGACGTCGAACCGCGGCTGCTGCTCGTGCACTTCGTGCGCGACCACCTCGGCCTGACCGGCACGCACTGGGGCTGCGACACGTCCAACTGCGGTGCCTGCGTGCTGTGGATGGACGGCGAGCCCGTCAAGAGCTGCACGGTGCTGGCGGCCATGGCCCACGGGCGCACGCTCCGCACGGTCGAGGACCTCGACCGCGGGGGCGAGCTCGACCCGGTGCAGCAGGGCTTCATGCAGTGCCACGGCCTGCAGTGCGGCTTCTGCACCCCCGGCATGCTCATGACGGCCCGCCACCTGCTCGACGACGTGCCCGACCCCAGCGAGCTCCAGATCCGCGAGGCGATCTCGGGGCAGATCTGCCGGTGCACCGGCTACGAGAACATCGTGCACGCCGTCCGCTGGGCGGCCGAACACCCGGGCGGATCGGCCGGGGCCGATGCCGACGCCATGAGCGAGTCGTCGCCCGCCACCGCCGGCGAGGCGGATTCCGACCAGGAGGTCCCGGCATGACCGCCGCCGACGTCGACGCCGGCGCCACCGCCCCGCTCAGCGAGGCCGGCAACCCGATCGGCTTCGGCCGGATGCTGCGCAAGGAGGACGCCCGGTTCCTGCGGGGCCAGGGCCACTACATCGACGACATCCAGCTCCCCGGCATGCTGCACGGCGCCATCCTCCGCAGCCCGCTGGCGCACGCCCGCATCGTGTCGATCGACACGACCGCGGCCGAGGCGCTCCCCGGGGTCAGGGCCGTCATCACCGGCGCCACGCTCGAGACCCTCGGGCTGGCGTGGATGCCCACGCTGTCGAACGACGTCCAGGCGGTGCTCGCCACCGACAAGGTGCGGTTCCAGGGCCAGGAGGTGGCGTTCGTCGTCGCCGACGACCGCTACGCCGCCCGCGACGCGCTCGAGCTGATCGACGTCGAGTACGACCCGCTCGCCCCGGTGATCGACGCCCGCCGTGCCCTCGACGAGGGCGCCCCCGTGATCCGCGACGACGTCGAGGGCAAGGCCGACAACCACATCTTCGACTGGGAGTCGGGCGACGCCGCCCGGTGCGACGAGGTGTTCGCATCGGCGGACGTCGTGGTGGCGCAGGACATGCTCTACCCCCGGTCGCACCCGGCTCCGCTCGAGACCTGCGGGTCGGTGGCCCACATGGACAAGGTGACCGGCAAGCTCACCGCCTGGATCACCAGCCAGGCACCGCACGCCCACCGCACCGTGTACGCCCTGGTCGCGGGCCTGCCCGAGCACAAGATCCAGGTGATCTCGCCCGACATCGGCGGCGGCTTCGGCAACAAGGTGCCGATCTACCCGGGCTACGTGCTGGCGGTGGTCGGCTCGATCGTGACGGGCAAGCCGGTGAAGTGGGTGGAGGACCGGTCCGAGAACCTGATGTCGACGGGGTTCGCCCGCGACTACCACATGCACGGCGAGATCGCCGCCACCCGCGACGGCGAGATCCTGGGCCTGCGGGTCGACGTCATCGCCGACCACGGGGCGTTCAACGCCAGCGCCAATCCCACCAAGTACCCGGCCGGGTTCTTCAACATCTTCACCGGCAGCTACGACCTCCGGGCGGCCCACTGCAAGGTCACCGGCGTCTACTCCAACAAGGCGCCCGGCGGTGTGGCGTACGCCTGCTCGTTCCGCATCACCGAGGCCGTCTACCTGGTCGAGCGCATCGTCGACGTGCTGGCCGACGAGCTGGGCATCGACCCGGCCGAGCTGCGCATGCGCAACCTGCTGCGCCCCGAGCAGTTCCCCTACACGACCCAGACGGGGTGGGAGTACGACTCGGGCGAGTACCCGCGCGCGCTCCGCCTCGCCCTCGACCTGGCCGGCTACGACGAGCTGCGCCGCGAGCAGGCGGCCAAGCGTGAGCGGGGCGAGCTGATGGGCATCGGGCTCAGCTTCTTCACCGAGGGCGTCGGCGCCGGGCCCCGCAAGCACATGGACATCCTCGGCCTGGGCATGGCCGACGGCTGCGAGCTGCGGGTGCACCCCACCGGCAAGGCCGTGGTGCGCCTCAGCGTCCAGACCCAGGGGCAGGGCCACGAGACCACCTTCGCCCAGATCGTGTCCAGCCAGCTCGGCATCCCCCCGGAGGACATCGAGGTCGTCCACGGCGACACCGACCAGACCCCGTTCGGCCTCGGCACCTACGGCTCGCGCTCCACGCCGGTCTCGGGTGCGGCCGCGGCCGTGGTGGCCCAGCGGGTGCGCGACAAGGCCCGCATCGTCGCCGCCGCCGCCCTCGAGTGCAGCCCCGACGACCTCGAGTGGGAGCACGGTCGCTGGTTCGTGAAGGGCGATCCCACCCAGGGCAGGACGATCCAGGAGATCGCCATGCTGTCGCACAGCGCCCTCGAGCTGCCCGAGGGCGTCGAGGGGCACCTCGACGCCAGCGCCGTCTACAACCCGCCCAACCTGACCTACCCGTTCGGGGCGTACGTGTGCGTGGTCGACGTCGACCCGGGCACCGGGCAGGTGCGGGTGCGCCGGTTCGTGGCGGTGGACGACTGCGGGCCGCGCATCAACCCGATGATCGTCGAGGGTCAGATCCACGGCGGCCTGGCCGAGGGCGTCGGCATGGCGCTCATGCAGGCCATCGCCTTCGACGAGGACGGCAACTGCCTCGGCGGGTCGTTCATGGACTACCTGCTGCCGACGTCGATGGAGTGTCCCGCCTGGGAGCTGGGCGCGACGGTCACGCCCTCACCGCACCACCCGCTCGGCGTCAAGGGCGTGGGCGAGTCGGCGACCGTCGGGTCGCCGGCGGCCGTGGTCAACGCGGTCATCGACGCCCTCGAGCCCTTCGGCGTGCGCCACGCCGACATGCCGCTCACGCCCGCCCAGGTGTGGCTGGCGATGCAGGGCCGTCCGGCCAGGACCGACCTGGCGACGACATGACGGGCGGCCGGTGAACCCCGAGGTCGGCGAGCGCGCCGCCGCGCTGCGGCGCGACCGCGTGCCCTTCGTGCACGCCCGGGTCGTGCGGGCCCTGCGGCCCACGTCGGCCACGCCGGGGGACGAGGCGCTCGTCCTGCCCGACGGCACCGTCGAGGGGTTCGTCGGCGGGGCCTGCGCCGAGTCGACGGTGCGGGCGCAGAGCCTGTCGCTGCTCGACTCGGGCGAGTCGCTGCTCCTGCGCATCTCGCCCGAGGGCGAGGCCGACGGCGCCGCCGGCGAACGCGGCGACTCGGGCGAGGACGGGGCGCTCACCGTGGTGAACCCCTGCCTGTCGGGCGGGACGATCGAGATCTTCCTCGAACCGGCCATCCCGGCGCCGGCGCTGGTGGTGCACGGCGAGTCGCCGATCGCCCGGGCGTTGGTCGCCCTGGCGCCCGGCCTCGGGTTCCAGGTGACGGCCGACGTGGTCGCCGGCGCCGGCCCGCCCTCCGGGCCCGGTGGCGTCAGCGCCGTGGTCGTGGCGTCCCACGGGCGTGGCGAGGAGCCGCCGATCGAGGCGGCGGTGCGGACGGGCGTGCCGTACGTCGGCCTGGTGGCCAGCCGCAAGCGGGGCGAGGCGGTCATCGCCGCGCTCGACCTCGACGCCGCCCAGAAGGCGGCGGTGCACAGCCCGGCGGGCCTCGACATCGGGGCCCGGACGCCGAGCGAGGTGGCCCTGTCGATCCTGGCCGAGATCGTGGCCCTGCGGCCCCGCGCCTCGGGCGTGGCGTCCCCACCGGCGACCGCGGCGACGACCGGCGACGGGGTCGCCCCGCCGCCGGACGCCGCCCACGCGGGCGAGCGGCCGCCGGTGGCCACCGACCTGGTGTGCGGGATGTCGGTCGTGGCCGACGAGGCCGCGCTCCACCTCGACCACGACGGCACCCGCTACTGGTTCTGCGGTTCGGGGTGCCTGCGCGCCTTCGCCGCCGACCCGGGCGTCTACCTGCCGGGCCCCGCCGGCTGACGATGGCCGCACCCGGCGACGTCACCGACGTCGACACGATGCAGCGCCTGCTCGACGGGGCCGACTACCTGTCCGACACCGGCCTGGCCACCGCCCTGTTCTGCGCCGTGCGGCTGCCCCAGCCGCTGCTGCTCGAGGGCGAGGCCGGCGTGGGCAAGACCGAGGCCGCCAAGGCGCTGGCCACGGTGCTCGACACCCCGCTCGTCCGCCTCCAGTGCTACGAGGGCATCGATGCGGGCGAGGCCCTGTACGAGTGGAACTACCCCCGGCAGCTCCTCGGCATCCGCGTGGCCGAGGCCACCGGGCGCGAGGTGACGGAGCACGACCTGTTCGGGCCGGACTACCTCGTCGAGCGCCCCCTGCTGCACGCGATCCGCCATCCCGGGCCCCGCCCGGTCGTCCTGCTGGTCGACGAGATCGACCGGGCCGACGACGAGTTCGAGGCGTTCCTGCTCGAGATGCTGGCCGAGGCGGCCGTGACCATCCCCGAGCTGGGCACCGTGCGGGCCGCGGTGCCCCCGGTGGTGGTGCTCACCTCCAACCGCACCCGTGACCTGCACGACGCGCTGAAGCGGCGCTGCCTCTACCACTGGATCGACTATCCCGACCTCGACCGGGCGGTGGCCGTGATCCGGCGGCGCGTGCCGGCGGCGTCGGCGACGATCGCCGAGCAGGTGGCCGCGGCGGTGGCCCGGCTGCGGTCGCTCGACGTGCAGAAGCCGCCCGGCCTGGCCGAGGCCATCAACTGGGTGGCCACGCTCGACCTGCTGGGCCTCGACCGGCTCGACCCCGCGGCCGCCGACACCACGCTCGGCAGCGTGCTCAAGTACCGCGAGGACCTCGAGCTCGCCCGCGAGCGGGGGTCCGTGTGGGTGGCCGGTGGCGCCTGAGGCCCCGGCGGTCCGGGACCTGACCGGGCCGTGAGCGACCGGTTGGGCTCCGTCGACCTCGCCGAGGTCGTGGCGGCGTTCGGCCAGCTGCTGCACGCGGCGGGCGTGCCGGTGACGCCCGAGCGCAGCGGGCGGTTCGCGTCGACCGTCACGCTCGCCCGCCCGGCGACCGTCGACGAGCTCTACTGGGCCGGCCGGGTCACGCTGCTGAGCGGGCACGACGAGATCGCGGTGTACGACCGCGTGTTCGACCAGGTGTTCCGGGGCGTGGCGGACGTGGCCGACTGGCGCGGCCAGGAACCGTCGGCCCTCGCGCCCCCGCCGCCGACGGGTCGCGCCCGCCCGCCCGAGCGGGGCGCCGCCGCTCCGGAGCACGAGGGCCGGGGCCGGGTCGCCCCGCGCCTGCCGCGGCCGGCGGCCGTACCGCCCGACCGCGAGCGGGGCGCGGCCGAGGCGAGCGACCTGCTGGCGGCGGCGAGCGCCGAGGAGCGCTTGGGCCACGTCGACCTGGCGGTGCTCACCGACGAGGAGCTGGCGACGCTGCGGCACACGATGGCGTCGCTGCGGTGGGCGACGCCGCGGCGGGTGAGCCGGCGCACGGTGCGCCACCGGCGCGGCCGGCCGCTCGACCTGCGGGCCACGTTGCGCCGGGCGCGCACGACCGGCGGCGACCCCGTGCGGCGCACGTTCCGCCAGCCCACGGAGCGGCCCCGCCACCTCGTCCTGATCGCCGACGTGTCGGGGTCGATGGAGCCGTACGCCCGGGCCTACCTGCACCTCCTCCACGGTGCGGTGCGGGCGGCGCGGGCCGACGCGTTCGTCTTCGCCACCCGGCTGACCCGTCTCACCCGGACGCTGGCGACGTCGGATCCCGACCTGGCGCTGCGGCGGGCGACGGCGTCGGCGCCGGACTGGTCGGGCGGCACCCGCATCGGTGCGGCGCTCAAGACCTTCACCGACGACCACGGCCGCCGGGGCATGGCCCGGGGCGCGATCGTGGTCATCGTGTCGGACGGGTGGGAGACCGGCGACGCCGGGGTGCTCGGCGAGCAGATGGCCCGCCTGGCGCGGCTCGCCCACCGCATCGTGTGGGTCAACCCCCGGAGCGCGGGCGCGGCCTACCAGCCGCTGGTCGCCGGCATGGCCGCCGCCCTCCCGCACGTCGACGCGTTCGTCAGCGGCCACTCGGTGGCGGCCCTCGACGAGGTCGTCGCCGCCATCCGGCACGCCGGCGGCGGTCCCCGGCGCTGATCGTCCGGGCCACGCGGCGACCTCGCCGCCGCGGACGCGGCGACCCGTCCGGGGGTGGGCGAGCGGCCCGTCCCCGGCGATCCGGGTGCCCCGGTGCGGGTCGGGCGGGCCCAAAGTGTCACACCCCGTTCTTACGTTGGGCCCCATGGATCTCTGGTCCCCGCCCCACGATGCCCCCCACCTGCTCGAGTGGTGGCGTCCGCTGCTCCTGGTCAGCCGCCGCGCCCGCCTCGACCGGTTCCCGTGGCCCGTGCACCTCGACGAGTTCCGGCTCGCGGGTCGGGTCAACCGCCAGGGTCGGCCCGACATCTGGATCTACGACCACCACGAGAACGGCGGCTCGGTGTGCGTCGACGCCACCGGTCAGACCTACAAGTTCATCGCCACCCCGCGGGGCAAGGGCGTCGGCCAGTTCCGGCCGTGCCCGGTGCGCACGGCCCTGTGGCGCGCGCGCCTGCCCGACGTGGTCGCCCCCGTCTGGTTCGAGGAGCCGCCGGCCCACCCCCGGTGGGACGAGTGGCCCCCCGACGAGTCGGCCGTGCCGGCCGGGCCTCGCAGCCACGTCCCGGGCGACGACGTCGTCCCCGCCGACGGCGCCGACGACATCGAGCGCATCGAGGGCACCGACCACGCCGGCGGCATCGACGACGAGCCCCGGGTGATCCGTCGGGGTCACCTCACCCTGATCGCTGGGTGAGGCCCGCCTGCCGGCCGCTCACCGAGGGGCGGCGAAGGTGCCGGCCTGCCAGCGGGCCGGCGGCGGAGTGGCCCGCCGGCAGGTCCGGCGATCGTGGGGCGAACGGTGCGAGCGGCGCCGCGGCCCGGGGCTGCGGTGGTGCTCGACGTCCGCCGAGGCTCAGTCCTGAGCGTGCCCCGCGGGGATGTGCCCCATGCGCCCGGCCTGGAAGTCCTCCACTGCCTGCACGAGCTCGGCCCTCGTGTTCATCACGAACGGACCGTACTGCGCCACGGGCTCGCCGATGGGGCGCCCTCCGAGCAGCAGGACGTCGAGGTCGGGGGCGTTGCCGTCCTGAGCGGTGTCCGCGGCCAGCGTCAGGTGGTCGCCCGGGCCGAACGCCGCCAACTGGCCGGTGCGCACGGGCCGGCCGTCCGAACCGACGGTGCCGCGGCCCGCCAGCACGTAGGCGAGGGCGTTGTACGTCGGCGACCACGGCACGGTCAGGCGGGCACCGGGGGCCACGGTGGCGTGCACGTAGGTGATCGGGGTGTGCGTGATGCCCGGGCCGTCGTGGCCGTCGATGCCGCCGGCGATCACCCGCAGCAGCGCGCCGCCGTCGGCCGAGCGCAGCAGCCGCACCTCGCCCCCGCGGATGTCCTGGTAGCGGGGGTCGACGAACTTGTCGGCCGCCGGCAGGTTCACCCACAGCTGCACGCCGTGGAACAGGCCGCCGCTGGCCACGAGCTCGTCGGGCGGGCGCTCGATGTGCAGCAGGCCCGACCCGGCGGTCATCCACTGGGTGTCGCCGTCGGTGATCAGGCCGCCGCCGCCGGTCGAGTCCTCGTGCTGGAACGTGCCGTCGATCATGTAGGTGACGGTCTCGAAGCCGCGGTGGGGGTGCCACGGCGTGCCCTTGGGCTCGCCGGGGGCGTACTCGACCTCACCCATCTGGTCCATGTGGATGAACGGGTCGAGCAGGTGCTGGGGCACGCCGGCGAAGGCCCGGCGCACCGGGAAGCCCTCGCCCTCGAAGCCCGACGGGGCGGTGGTCACCGACACGACCGGGCGCTCGACCGAGGCCCCGATGTCGGGCTCGGCCACGGCCGGCAGGGTCAGGACGTCGTCGACGGTGATGGCGGGCATTGTGCGTACCTCCGGGTCCGCCGAACTGAACAAATTGTACGCGCAACTATTCCGGCGTGTCACCCATCGTCCGCCCGGGTCTCCGGACCGTGCCGGCGAGCGTACGGGACCGTCAGGCGGCGATGCGCACGCAGCACGAGCCGGGCACGGGGTCGAGCCGAGCGGTGAGGCCGCCCGCGGGGGCCATGCCGTCGAGCACGCCCTCGAGGAAGTCGAGGTTCATCCCGCACACGAGCTCGCGGTTCTCCTGGGCGAGCCGGTGGAACGGGCAGTTGGCGAGGGCGATCTCCTCGGGGCCCACCGTGGGCTCGTAGCCGTGGCGGGCGAGGACGTCCACGACCGTGCGGCGGCGCTCGGCGGCCGGGCCCGGGCCGGCGGCCTCGCCGATCGCCCGTCCGGCCTCCCCGCCGGCCTCCTCGCCGATCGCCCGTCCGGCCGCGTGCGCCGCGGCGCGCAGGCAGTCGCGGACGGGGGCTCCCGTGCGGGACGACTCGGCGACGGCGTCGGCGAGGAGCGACCCGGCGAGGTCGTAGCGCCGGTCGGGGATCGACGCCGAGACCTCGTCCTGGCGGGGGCGGTAGAGCTTGGCGGGCCGCCCCGCGCCCGGCCCCTGCCGTCCGCTGGTGCGCTCGAAGCGCACGTCGACGACGCCGGCGTCGGCGAGCTTGTCCAGGTGGAAGGCGGCGACCGAGCGGGCGACGCCCACCGCGGCGGCGGCCTCGTCGCGGGAGGTCCATCCCTCGGTCGCGGCGAGGTGGCGGTAGAGGTCGCGCCGCAACGGCTGGTCGAGGGCGGCGATGCCGGCGATGCGGCGTTCCAGGTCGGGGGGGATGGGCACACGCCGATTCTAAAACAAAGAATCCTTGACGCAACAGGCTCGGGCCTCTATTGTCAAAAGTATTCACCTATAGAAACGGAGGTGAGCCGATGGCCACCACCTGGCTGCACCCGCCCCGGCAGCACCACCTGTCCCACGGCGCACTCGCCGATCCCGCCTACCAGGGGTACCTCCTGCTGCGGATCGGCTTCGTCGTCGCCCCCATCCTCTTCGGGCTCGACAAGTTCCTCGACTGGCTCGTCGACTGGCCCATCTACCTGGCCCCCGAGATCGACGACCTGATCCCCGGCAACGCGCACCAGGCGATGCTCGCCGTCGGCGTGGTCGAGATCGTCGCCGGCCTCGTGGTCGCGGTGCGCCCGAAGATCGGCGGGTACCTCGTCGCGGCGTGGCTCGGCGGGATCATCGTCAACCTCCTCCTGCTGGGCGGTCACGCCGACGTCGCCCTCCGCGACTTCGGTCTCCTGCTCGCGGCGCTGGCCCTCGCCCGCCTGGCGACCGCCGACGAGCGCCGGGAGCCGGCGCCGCCGGAGGCGGCCCGATGAGCCGGGTCGCCCCGCTCCCCGACCACCGCGCCCGACCCGTCGACGCCCGCGCCGCCCGCCGCACCACCTGACCCTGCCGCCGCGGCCCGGCCGGCCAACGTCGCCCGGTCGGGCCGCGGAGCCGTGCCCTCCTGCGGAGGGCGCACCACTCACCCACACCCACGACATCGGAGGTCGACCGTGACCACTCGAGACACGCTCGTCATCGTCGGCGCCGCCCTCGCCGGCGCCAAGGCCGCCGAGGGCGCCCGCGCCGCCGGCTACGACGGCCGCGTCGTCCTCCTCGGCGACGAGCCGACCGCACCGTACGAGCGCCCGCCGCTGTCCAAGGCCGTGCTGCGCGGCGAGGCCGATCTCGACTCCACCCGCGTCCACCCCGACGGCTTCTACGCCGAACACGACGTCGAGCTGGTGACCGGCCACGCCGTCGCGCTCGACGCCGCCGACCGCCGGATCGAGCTCGACGACGGCGCGGCGATCGCCTTCGACCGCGCGGTCCTGGCCACCGGGGCCGCACCCCGCCGGCTGGGCGTGCCGGGCCACGACCTGGAGGGGGTGCACCACCTGCGCACCGCCGCCGACGCCGTCGCCCTCGGGGGCGCGATACGCGCCAGCGCCCGGGTCGCGGTGATCGGCGCCGGCTGGATCGGCACCGAGGTCGCCGCGTCCGCCCGTCAGATGGGAGCCGACGTCGTGCTCGTCGCCCCCGGGCCGGTGCCGCTCCACCGTGTGCTGGGTCCCGAGATCGGGGCGATGTTCCGCCGGCTCCACGCGGACAACGGCGTCAGCCTGCGCCTCGGGGTCGGGGTGAGCGAGCTGCGCGGCCCCGACGCCGTCCGCGAGGTGGTGCTCGACGACGGGCGCGTCGAGGAGGCCGACGTCGTCGTCGTGGGGATCGGTGCGGTGCCGCGGACCGAGATCGCCACCTCGTCCCCCGGCCTGCGCGTCGACGACGGCATCCTCGTGGACGAGCACCTCGAGACGACCGTCCCCGGTGTCTTCGCCGCCGGCGACGTCGCCGACGCCTGGCACCCGCACTTCGCCCGGCACGTCCGCGTCGAGCACTGGGCCAACGCCCTGCACCAGGGCGTCGCCGCGGGCGGCAACGCCGGCGGCCGCCACGACGTCTACGGGCGCCTCCCCTACTTCTTCTCCGACCAGTACGACCTGGGGATGGAGTACGTCGGCCTCGCGGAGCCGGGAGACACCCTGGTCGTCCGGGGCGAGCTGGACGCCCGCAGCTTCGTGGCGCTCTGGCACCGCGACGGCATCGTCACCGCGGCGATGCACGCGAACGTGTGGGACGTCGTCGACGACCTCACGGCGCTGGTCGCGTCCCGCGCCCCGATCGACGTCGACCGGATGGCCGACCCCGACGTGCCGCTCGCCGAGCTCGTGCCCGCGTCGAGCGGCTGACGGCATCGTGCCGCTGGGGACCATCGTGCCCGCGGGGATCACCGACCGGCCGGCCCCGGTTCACCCGGGCGGGATGACCCGTCGGCGGTCGGGACGGTGGACGATCCAGCGATGTTCTTCACCCTCCGCACCGACGTGCTCGCCGTGGTCGTGCTCGGGATCGTCGTCGGGGCGACGGCCGTCGGCCTGGCCATCGGGCGGTCGATCCGCGCCCGATCCGACGAGCCGCAGGACTCGTTCGGCGTGCTGCAGGGCGCCCTGCTGGGTCTCATGGCCCTCGTGCTCGCGTTCGGCCTCAGCCTCGCCGTCGGCCGCTACGAGAGCCGGCGGGCGGCGACGGTGGCGGAGGCCACGGCGCTGGGGACGACCTACCTGCGGGCCCAGACCCTGGCCGAGCCGATGCGGTCCGAGTCGATCGCACTGCTCGAGCGGTACACCGAGCTGGGCCTCCGCATCTCGGACGCGGTCCCCGACAGCGCCGCGGCGCGGGCCGCCATGGCGGACAGCGACGACGTCGAGCGCCAGCTGTGGGCCCTGGCGGGCCAGGCCCTCGACCGCGCGCCCCAGGACAGCGCCCCCCGGCTGTACGTCGAGTCGCTGAACGAGTCGTTCGACGACCGCGTCGCCCGCGTGGCCGGGCTGGCCAACCGGGTGCCCACGACGGTGCTGCTGGTCGAGCTCGCGGGCGCGGTGCTGGCGCTCGCGCTGCTCGGGCTGCACCTCGCCGTCCTCGGCCGTGGGGCCCTGGTCAGCCTGCTGGCCGCGGCCCTCGTGGGCGTGCTGCTGTTCGTCACGTTCGACCTCGACCGGCCCACCCGGGGCCTGATCACCGTGCCGGCGACGACCCTCGAGAGCCTGCTGGACTCCATGCAGGAGCCCCCCGCCGCCACGCCCGGCGGCTCCTGAGGGCGAGCGCCGGGCGGTCAGGCCGTGCGGCCGCGCCCCCGGGAGCCGGCCCGGGCGTCGACGCCCTCCTCCGGCAGGAGGCTGCGCTGGTCGAGCGTGAAGAGGAGGGCGATCGACGGCACGATGACCACCGCGGCGACGCCGAAGACGACCAGGAGGGTCGCCAGCGTCGCCGACGGCGCGGCCGCCGCCGAGACCTTCAGGCTCGTCGGCAGGACGTACGGCCACTGGGCCACGCCCCATGCCCACACGATGCCGGCCACCGCCCCGACGGCCGCCAGCCGGGCGCCGCGGTGCGAGCTGCGCAGCAGCAGCACGAGCGACCCCGCGCCGCACACCGCCGACAGGACGACGAGCGGGAGGGCACGCGAGGTCAACCCGTCGAAGACGTGGCGGGCGTCGTCCCGCAGCACGAAGATGCCGGCGAGGGCGACCACCCCGGCCACGACCGCGGCCACGAGCGCCCGCCGCCGGAAGTAGTCGACCATGGCGTCGTCGGCCAGCCGGTCGGCGTCCCAGATCAGGTACACGGAGGCCAGGTACGCACCGACGGTCACCGCCAGCACCCCGCCCATGATCGACACGGGGTTGACCCAGCTCGACCAGGGATCGCCCGCCTTGCCGCCGGCGGGGACCCGGCCCGAGGCGATCGCCCCCGCCACGGCCCCCATGCAGTAGGGCACCAGGATCGACGACACGGCGAAGATCGCCCCGAGGACCCGCCTCTCCGCCGTGCGGAACAGGCTCTTGCGGAACGCGAAGCTGGCGCCGCGCAGCACGATGCCCAGGGCGACCAGGGTGAGGGGCACGAACAGCGTGAGCGTGATCGACGCGAACGCCTCGGGGAAGCCGGTCCACAGCACGACCAGGGCGAAGATCAGCCACACGTGGTTGGCCTCCCACACCGGGCCGACCGAGTGGTCGATGACCGCACGCGGTCGCGCCCCTCGCGCCGCCCCGCCGGCGACGAGGTCCCAGAAGCCGGCGCCGAAGTCGGCCCCGCCGAAGACGGCGTAGGCCGACACCGCCACGAACAGGACGACGGCGACGGCGTCAGCCACCGACGGGCTCCTCCTCGTGCGGCGCCTCCGCCGCGGGTTCCCGCGGCCCGTAGGGGACGTCACCGTCGACGAGCGCGTCCTGCCGCCGGAACCGCCGGCTCATGCTCCGCAGCACGAGCACCACGGCCGTGGCCAGCGCCAGGTAGACGCAGACCACGACGATGAAGGTGATCCACACGCCGCCGTTGGTGGTGGCCGCCTGGTCGACCCTCATGTGGCCGCGGACGATCCACGGTTGCCGGCCGACCTCGGTGACGGCCCCCCCCGCCTCCATGGCCAGCACGGCCGCGACGCCGGCGATCGAGGCGAGGCGCAGGAACAGCTTCGACCGCGGCATGTCGCGCCGGAAGATCCACGACACCCAGTACCAGGCCGACAGCAGGAACAGGGCGGTGCCGAGGCCGACCATGACGTCCCAGGCGAGGTGGACGGTGTTGACCTGGCGCGTCGTCGGCCGCTCGTCGGCCGGGAACGAGTCGAGGCCCTGGATCTCGGTGCTCGTGCCGGTGCCGGGGTCGGACAGCCACGAGGCCAGCCCGGGGATCTCGATCCCCCCGCTCACGTCCCCGTCGGAGTCGATGCGGCCGAGCAGCGTCTCCGGGACGTCGCTCTCGGTCTCGGGCACGAGCTCGATCGCCGCGAACTTGGTCGGCTCGTTCTCGTACACCCAGCGCGCCAGCGTGTCGCCCACCAGCATCTGCACGGGGGTGGCGGCCGCGGCGACGGTGAAGGGGATGAGGAAGCCGAGCCGGTGGTAGCGGTCGCGGCGGCCCCGCAGCATGCCGACGGCGTAGACCGACGCGACCATGAAGCCGCCGACGAGGTAGGCGGCGACCAGCATGTGCGAGGCCTCGTAGGGCCACGCCTCGTTGAAGAACACCTTCAGCGGATCGACGTCCACGACGTCGCCCGCCTTGTTCAGGGTGAACCCGGCGGGCTCGTTCATCCAGGCGTTGGCCGCGACCACCGAGAGCGTGCCCCCGATGCCGGCCAGCACGATCGGCACGCCGGTCCAGAAGTGCGCCCAGGGGCGGAGGCGCGTCCAGCCGAAGATGTAGAGGGCGATGAAGATCGCCTCGATGAAGAAGAACAGCCCCTCCACCGAGAACGGGATGCCGAACGCCGCGCCCCACCGGCCCATGAACCGGGGCCACAGCAGCCCGAACTCGAACGTCAGCACGGTGCCCGTGACCGCCCCGACGGCGAAGGTCACGGCCATGTACTTCGACCAGCGCTGGGCGAGGCGGAGCGCGTCCGCGTCGTCGCGACGGATCGCCCGCCAGTTGGCCGCCAGGGTCATGCAGGCCCACGACACGCCCAGCGGGACCAGGATGATGTGGCTGGCGAGCGTGAACGCCATCTGGGCCCGCGCCCACGGCACCGGGTCGACCGCGAGCACCTGCGCCCCGCCGACCGACAGCGGGCTCATCCCGGGCCGAGCCGGTCGAGCAGGTGGTCGCCGACCCGCAGGGCGTTGGCCATGGCGGTGAGCGCCGGGTTCACCGCGCCGATGCTGGGGAAGATGCTGGTGTCGACGACGTAGAGGTTGTCGACCTCGTGGGCCCGGCAGTCGGTGTCGAGCACCGACGTCGCCGGGTCGGCGCCGAACCGGCAGGTGCCGGCCTGGTGGGCGACCCCGGCCACCGGGATCGCGGTCTTCAGGTAGGCGTGCCGGGGCACGAGGTGGTCGGGGTGCATGCCCAGGTGCCCGAGCATCGAGCGGAGCTTGTGGTACAGCTGCTGGCTCGCCTCGTGGTTGGACTCCCGGTACTCCAGCTGGACGCTCCCGTCCGCCGTCAGGGTGACGCGGTTCCCGGGGCGGGGCAGGTCCTCGGTCGACAGCCAGAAGTCGACCGCGTGCTCGGCGATGTCGCGCAGCGCGAACGTGGGGGCCAGCTTCGTCTCGATCGGCTTCTCGCCGCGGTACATCTCGGCTTGCGACTTGCCGACCATCTGGATGTTGCCGAGCGGGTGGTCGAACTCGTCGGAGGCGAGGTAGAAGTCGTTGAGCCCCAACGTCTTCTGGAACACCGTCGGGTTGGGCTCGCGCGACAGCGCCAGCACCGCCTGGCTGTTGTGGAACATGTAGTTGCGGCCGACCTGGTCGGACCCGTTGGCCAGCCCGTTCGGGTGCCGGTCGTTCGCCGAGGCGAGCAGCAGCTTGGCGGTGTTGGCCGCCCCGCACGACACCACGACGATGCCGGCGGTGTGGGTCTCGACCTCGCCGTCGCGCTCGACCTCGACGCCGGTGACCGTGCGACCGGACGGGTCGGTGACCAGCCGGCGGGCGGTGGCGCCGGTGACGAGCGTGACGTTCGGATGCTCCAGCGCCGGGCGCACGCCGAGCACCTCGGCGTCGGACTTGGCGTGCAGGGGACAGGGGAAGCCGTCGCACTGCCCGCACCGCACGCAGGTGCTGTAGGGCATGTTGGCCTCGTCGAGCAGCACCCCGCAGGGCGCGTGGAACGGGTGGTGGCCCGCGGCGGCGAGGTCGTCGGCGAGCTGCTGGATGCGGGGCTCGTGGTGCAGCGCGGGGAAGGGGTAGTCGGCGCTCGCCGGCGGCTCGGTCGGGTCCTCGCCGCGGGCGCCGTGCACCTGGTAGAGCTGCTCGGCCAGCGTGTAGTAGGGCTCCATGTCCGTGTACGAGACGGGCCACGCCGGCGACAGGCCGTCGACGTGGTGGAGGTCCTCGAAGTCCTCGGCCCGCAGCCGGTACAGGGCGGCCCCGTAGAGCTTCGTGGCGCCCCCGACGAAGTAGTGGACCTGTGGCTGGAACGCCCGGCCGGCCCCGTCGTACCAGGTGTCCGGCGAGATGTAGCGGCCGTCGACGAAGACGTCGCCGGTCGACCAGTTGGCCGGCTCGCGGGGCAGCCACCCGCCGCGCTCGAGCAGCAGGATGCGGTGGCCCGAGGGTGCCAGGTGGCGGGCGAGCGTGCCGCCGCCGGCCCCCGTGCCGATGATGATGACGTCGTGGTCGGTGCTCGGGGTCACGTGTACTCCCGGAGGCGCTCGAGGAGGATGATCCGGCCGGCCGCCTCGATGAGCGCCAGGTGCGAGAACGCCTGCGGGAAGTTGCCGAGGTGGTGGGCCGTGTCGGTGTCGAACTCCTCGGCGTACAGGCCGAGCGGCGACGCGATCCGCAGCAGGCGGTCCATGAGGTCGCGCGCTCGCTGCTCCTCGCCGATGATCGCCAGGGCCGACACGAGCCAGAACGAGCAGATGAGGAACGTGCCCTCCTTGCCGCTCAGGCCGTCGTCGGTCTCGTCGGTGCGGTAGCGCAGGACGAAGTTGTTCTCGGTGAGCTCGTCGGCGATGGCGAGCACCGTGGCCCGCAGCCGGTCGTCGTCGGTCGGGAGGAACCCGAAGATCGCCGCCAGCAGGGTGGAGGCGTCGAGGGCGTCGGTGTCGTAGTGCTGGCACAGGACACCCCGGCCGTCGACCCCGTGCTCGAGGATGTCGGCCCGGATCTCGTCGGCCGTCGACCGCCACGTCGCCTCGGCGTCGGCGTCGCCCCGGATGCCGGCGAGCAGGGCCGCCCGGTCGAGCGCCACCCAGCACATCAGCTTCGACGAGACGTAGTGCTGCGGCTCGCCCCGGGCCTCCCAGATGCCCTGGTCGGGATGGCGCCACACCGCGGTGGCGCACGCGGCCTGCGACTGGACCAGCGGCCACAGGCCGCGGGGCAGGCGCTGGCTGCGCCGGGTGTGCAGGAGGATCGAGTCGAGCACGGCGCCGTACACGTCGTTCTGACGCTGGTTCCACGCCCCGTTGCCGATGCGGACCGGGCGGGCGCCGGCGTAGCCGGACAGGTCGTCGCGGGTCGTCTCCGTGAGGTCGCGGCGCCCGTCGATGCCGTACATGATCTGCAGGCCGCCGTCGTCGACCGGTTCGAGCTCGCCGACGAACTGCATGAACTCGTCGGCCTCCCAGTCGAGGTTGAGCCAGTGGAGCGCCTGGAGGGTGAACGTGGAGTCGCGCATCCACGTGTAGCGGTAGTCCCAGTTGCGCTCGCCGCCCGGGGTCTCGGGCAGCGAGGTGGTGAGCGCGGCGACGGTGGCCCCGGTGGGCATGTAGGTGAGGCCCTTGATGGTGAGCGCCGACCGCTCGACCGCCTGGCGGTAGGGGTGGTCGATCGTGCGCATCTTCCCCAGCCAGGTCCGCCACACCTCCCGGGTCGCCTCCATGGCGGCCTCCGCCTCGTCGACGTCGGTGGGGGCGGCCAGGCCCTCGGCCCACGACAGCGCGCAGTACGCCCGCTCGCCGGCGCGGAGGACGTGGCGGGCGCGGACCCGACCGCCTTCGACGCCGAGCGCCAGGTCGGTCCGCAGCCGCACCGTGCGCCCGGCCCCCGCGGCGTCGGCGGCGTGCCGGTCGTCGCCCACGAGCTCCCAGGTGGCGGCGGTGCGCCCGTAGTCGAACACCGGCTCGCACACGATCTCGATCTCGATCTCGCCTGCGAAGCACTCGACCGTGCGCACGAGCACGTGGTCGGTGTCGTTGTCGGACGGCGGCCGCGTGTGGGGCGTGACCGTGTCCTCGCCGCGCCGGGGCCCCAGGGTGAGGGCGTCGCGGACGACGGCCCAGCCGCCCGACGAGTTCCAGGTGGTGGTCAGGATGTTGGTGCCGGGCTCGTAGGCGCGGGCCGTCGGCACGTTGATGCCTAAGGGCCCCATCCGGAAGTAGCCGGCCTCGCGGTCGAGGATCGTGCCGAACACGCTGGGCGCGTCGAAGCAGGGCACGCACAGCCACCCCACCGCGCCGTCCGGGGCGACCAGGGCGCCGGTGTGGCAGTCGGACAGGAACGCGAAGTCCTCGATGGGCGGGAACGGCGACGGCATCGACGCGCTCTGGGCCGGCGCCTCCTCGGGGACGGTCACGACGCCACCCACGGCTCGTGCCAGTGCGCGTGCCCGGCGACCAGGTGGTCGGCCGCCTCGGGGCCCCAGCTCCCCTGGGCGTAGGGGTGGACGGGTGGCGGCTCGTCCAGCAGCGGCTGCATGATCCGCCAGGTCTCCTCGACCCCGTCCTGGCGGGTGAAGCGCACGCCGTTCCCCAGCATCGCGGCCTCGAGCAGCACCTCGTAGGGCGTGGCGCCCTCGCCGCCGGCGTCGGCGAACTCGACGTCGAGGGCGACGGTCTCGGGGGCGGGGGCGTGGGCGCGGCGGGCGTCGATGACGAGCCGGATGCCGGTCGACGGGTCGAGCTTGACGACGAGCTGGCTCGGCTCGGGCGGCCGGTCGCCGACGAGCCCGAACCCCAGCCGGGGCGGTCGCTTGAACACGAGGCGGACCTCCGTCTGGGTCACGGGGAGGTGCTTGCCGGTGCGGATGAAGAACGGCACGCCCGACCACCGCCAGTTGTCGACGTCGAGGCGCAGGGCGGCGTAGGTCTCGGTGGTCGACCCGGCGGCGACGCCGGGGGTGTCGAGGTAGCCGTCGTACTGGCCGCGCACGTAGTGGGCGGGGTCGGCCGTGGCCACGGCGCGGAAGACGGCGAGCTGGGCGTCCTTGATGGTGGCCGGGTCGCCGCCGGCGGGGGCCTCCATGGCCGTGGCCGACACGAGCTGCATGAGGTGGTTGACGACGACGTCGCGCAGCGCCCCGACCGGGTCGTAGAAGTGGCCGCGGTCCTCGACGCCGAAGCTCTCGGCCATGGTGATCTGCACGCACTCGAGGCTGTTGCGGTTCCAGACGGGCTCGAGCAGCGAGTTGGCGAACCGGAGGTAGAGCACCTCCTCGATCCCCATCTTCCCGAGGAAGTGGTCGATCCGGTAGATCTGCGACTCGTCGAGGTAGGTGTGCAGCTCGGCGGCGAGCGCCTGCGCCGACGCCAGGTCGTGTCCGAACGGCTTCTCGACCACCACCCGGGCGCCCGTCGTCAGGCCCGCGTCGGACAGGCCCGCCACCACGGTGCCGAACAGGAACGGGGGGATCTCCAGGTAGAACACGGGCTGCTCGGCGCCCTTGATCGCCTCGGCCACCCGCCCGTAGGTGGCCGGCTCCCCGAAGTCGCCAGCGACGTACGACAGGCGGGCCGCGAGGCGGGCGAACACCGCGTCGTCGACCGGCTCGCCGGTGCCGGCGATGCAGGCGCGGGCGTGGTCGCGGAGCTGGTCGTCGGTCCAGTCGTCGACGGCCACGCCGACGATGGGACAGCTCAGCAGGCCGCGCCGCTCGAGCCGGTAGAGCGACCGGAAGGTCATGACCTTGGCCAGGTCGCCGGTGATCCCGAAGATCACGAGCACGTCGGCGGGTGCGGGTGTCGCCATGTCGTCTTCTCCGCTGATCGTTGGGGTGCTAGTCGGCGTCGGTGCGCACCGAGATCCGCCCGGAGCGCTCGTGGGTGAACCCGGCCCAGGCCCAGTCGACGACCGCCTTGGCACGGTCCTCGCCCGTCGACAGCAGGGCGAGGTGGACGGCGCCCCACGCCAGGGACGCGCCCCGACCCTTGAGCGTGCGCCCGCCCGCGGTCTGCACGACGGCGGTGTAGCGGCCGATCGTCGCCATCGTGCCCTTGTCGTGGTAGGCGAACGGCTCCGTCTCCTCGCCCTGCGTGAGCCGGGCGATGTTCCTCCCCGCGTGCCTGCCGGCCTGCAGCGCGACCGAGCCGAGCTGGGGCAGCACGTCGCCGGTGCCCGTGTCGGTGGTCCAGGCCATGTCGCCCAGGACGAACACCTCGGGGTGGCCCGTCAGGCGGAGGTCGGGCTCGGTGGCCACGCGTCCCCCGCGCTGCAGGTCGACGCCGAGCCCGGCGGAGATCGGGCTGGCCTCGAGCCCGGCTCCCCACACCAGCGTGTGGGCGGGGATCACGGTGCCGGACTTGAGCGTGACCCGCGTCGGCTCCACCGCCGAGACGACCTCGCCCAGCATCACCTCGACGCCCCGCTTCTCGAGCGCCTTCCTGGTGTAGGTCCGGATCGACGGGA
>Ga0111539_10001033_pt1 | contig 36485 bp, 36 predicted proteins | sample RhiMethybrSRZTD1_FD_79667 | JGI IMG/M metagenome (GOLD analysis project Ga0111539, IMG submission 79667) | Populus rhizosphere microbial communities from Tennessee, USA - Rhizosphere MetaG P. TD hybrid SRZTD1 (version 2) (version 2) | ecosystem: Host-associated > Plants > Roots > Rhizosphere >...
ACGAGCGCTCGCAGCACAAGAATCGCGCGAGCGCGATGAAGGTGCTGAGGGCGCGTCTCTACGATCTGAAGATGAAAGATCAGGCGGCGAAGCTGGAGCAGATCGGCGGCGAGAAGCGTGACATCGCGTTCGGCAGCCAGATCAGGAGCTACGTCCTCCAGCCGTATCAGATGGTCAAGGACCACCGCACGAAGGTCGAAGTCGGGGATGTGAACCGGATTCTGGATGGTGACGTGGAGGGCTTTATCAAGTCGTACTTGATGAAGAAGGCCAACGGGACTCTGGGCACGCCGGATGCGCCCGATGAGGATTAGGCGCATTCCAGTTTGCGCAAATCTGCTCTTCTCGGGTTTTGGGCTTGACCCAGGTCCAGCCGAGCGTATAGTTAGGGCCTACTAGGGACCCCGCGTCGCTTGAAGGAGGTCGTAGTGCTCACTCTTCTGCGCCGGTACTGGAACGACTTGGTCAGCTACGACGGAGGCATGTCGTTGCTGATGATAGACGGGCTCCTACTCATCCCCCTCATTTTTGCCGCCTTCTTCTATCCGATTCAGGTGCTGATTGGTGTGGGAGCCGTGCTGGTCCTGGTGATCGCCGCCTACGAGTGCGTCGCCTTGTGGCGGAAGCATCACCCGCGCCCGCACCCGCCTCAGGCGCAGGTCTAAGCGCAATCGCTATTCGATCGTGGGTGTGGGTGCCGCGGGCGTCGGCACAGGTACGGGTGTGGACAGCGCGGACGCGGCCGGCTGCGTCCCGTTGATGAACGCCTCCGAGACGCCCGAGTCCAGCGTCACGAACACGATGTTGCCCGGTGCCTCGAATTGCGGCGGGTTCTTCCGGTCGGCGTGTTTGGCGAGATACACCTTCATGAAATCCATCCAGATCGGCAGCGCCGCGGCAGCGCCGGTCTCGCCGGTGCCGAGCGGTTTCTTCTCGTCGTAGCCAACCCACACGCCAACCGTGATGTTCGGATCGAAGCCGATGAACCACGCATCGGTGTACTCGTCCATCGTGCCGGTCTTGCCGGCGAGCGGCCAATCGAGCGCGGCGGCCGCTTGGGCTGTGCCGCGCTGGACGACGCCACGAAGCAGATTGGTCATGACAAACGCCGTGTCTGCGCGCAGCGCCTCGTGCGGTTCAGGACGGTTTTCGAGCACGATGTTGCCTTCGCGATCGGCAATCGACATCACGGCGTACGGCTCGAGCCGCACGCCCTGATTCGGGAACGCGGAGTACGCGCTCGTCATCTCGACCAGCGTTGACTCGGCAGCGCCGAGGGCCAGCGAGAGATACGGCTGATAGTCGCCCTTCAAGCCAAAGCGCTTGGCATAGGTCACGACTTCTTTCGGCCCCAGCTCTGCCATCGCTTTCACTGCGGGAATGTTTCGCGACTGTTCGAGCGCGCGACGCAGTGTCACGTTTCCCTCGTATTTGCGGTCGTAGTTCAACGGCCGGTAGGGTGGCTGGTTCGGTCCGGCCTCGTACGAGACCGGTTCGTCGATGAACGTCGAAATCGCCGTGAAGCCGCGATCGATGGCTGCTGTGTAGACAAACGGCTTGAAGAGGGAGCCCACCTGGCGGCGTGCCTGTGTGGCGCGGTTGAATTTGCTGCGCGCAAAGCTGAACCCGCCGACCATCGCGCGTATCTGTCCCGTGTGGTTGTCAATCGCCACGAGCGCACCTTCGACCGCCGGCGGCTGTTCGAGTAGAAGCTCGTTGGGCTTTCGTCCATCAAGCGATTTCACCAGGATCTCGATGAGATCGCCGACCTTGAACAGTTGCGCCGCTGACGTCCGCCGCGTCCATGCGAACGCCGACGGCTTCAGTTCGAGGTCGTATTCACCAATTCGAACGCGTGCGCTTCCACCGCTCGGGCCCGGGACGAACGTGACGACCGCGGGGACGATGTCGCCGGCGAGGATCGGCTGCGACCAGCGTTCGATGGTGAACTTCTCGAGCGACTTGCCCTCAGCGACGATGTTCCGCGCCGGCTTCCTGAATCCGTTCTTGCGCTTGTCCACGATGCGCAGGCCGCGATCGACGGCCGCGTTCGCCGCCTCCTGCAGATCGACATCCAGCGTCGTCTGGACGCGAAGGCCGGTCTGATAGAGGGCATCCGCGCCGTACTTCTGCTCGAGCGTTTTGCGGATGTCTTCGACGAAGTAGGGTGCGATCGACCGATCGGGCGTCGGCTGTCCCTGGAGTACGAGCGGACGCTGCTGCGCCTCGATCATCTGATCGCGCGTGATGAAGCCTTCTTCGGCCATGCGCGGCAGCACGTAGTTGTTGCGCCGCGCCATCGTACGTTCCGGGTTGACGAAGGGGCTGAGGCGCGCCGGCGTCTGGATGATGGCGGCAATCGTCGCCGCCTCTTCGAGCGTCAGCTCTTTGGCCGACTTGTCGAAATACATCCGCGAGGCGGCCTCGACGCCGTAGGCCCCGTGTCCGAGATTGATCTGGTTGGCGTAGAGCGTGAGGATTTCAGCCTTCGTATAGCGCCGCTCGAGTTGCACGCAGAGCAGCATCTCCTTGAGCTTGCGCTCAACGAGTGGCCAGCCCGATCGCACGAACACGCCGTTGTTCATGTACTCGCCGAGGAACAGCCCGCGCGCCAGCTGCTGGGTAATCGTGCTGGCGCCGAAGCGCTGCCCGTAGACGATGTCCTTGAACGCGGTGATGACGATGCGGGAGATGCTGAGGCCGAAATGCTGCTCGAAGTCGCCGTCCTCGCTGGCGATGATCGCCTGCCGCAGCACCGGCGCCATGTCGTTGTAGCCGATCACGATCCGGCGCTCGATGGCGAATTCGCCGATCACACGCTCATCGCGAGCGAGCAGGCGGGTGATGGTGTTGGGCTGATATCTATCGAGCGCGCTGATTTCGGGAATGTCTCCGGAGAACGCGAACAGGACGCCGCCAACGCTGCCCAGGAGGGCGGCGACGATGAAGAGCGCGATCAGGCCGGCGTTGCGCGCGACGCGCAGCACCAGTTTGCTCTTTGGCCGTACAGGCACGGCCTCACCCGTTTCGTTTGCCCTGAGCGAGTCATCCTCCCGAGCAGCGGGAGGATGAGGAGTCGAAGGGTCGTCGAGAGGGTTCATCTAGTTGAAACCAAAACGCTTACATTCGATTATACGCCCACCGGCTTTGACAGTGTTACACTCAGATTTGATGCGAGCGTGATCATGAAGTAGGGGCGAGGCGTGCCTCGTCACGAATGCGCAAACGAGGACGTGAGAGACATGAGCAAAATCATTGGTATCGACCTGGGCACCACCAACTCCGTTGTCGCCGTCATGGAGGGTGGCGAGCCGGTCGTGATCACCAACCCCGAAGGCAGCCGGCTGACGCCATCGGTCGTGGCGTTCACCAAGAGCGGTGAACGGCTCGTCGGCCAGGTCGCGAAGCGTCAAGCGGTCACCAACCCCGAGAACACGATTTTCTCGATCAAGCGGTTCATGGGCCGGCGCCACTCCGAGGTCAACGAAGAGATGAAGATGGTGCCGTATCAGGTCGGGTCGGCACCGAACGGTGACGTGCGCGTGAAGATCGGCGACAAGGAGTACGCGCCGCCCGAGATTTCCGGAATGATCCTGCAGAAGTTGAAGCAGGCGGCGGAGGAGTATCTCGGCCAGCCGGTGACCAAAGCGGTGATCACCGTGCCGGCGTATTTCAACGACGCCCAGCGCCAGGCCACGAAGGAGGCGGGCAAGATCGCCGGCCTCGAGGTCATGCGCATCGTCAACGAGCCGACCGCCGCCGCGCTGGCGTACGGCCTCGACAAGAAGAAGGACGAGACGATTGCCGTCTATGACTTTGGCGGCGGCACGTTCGACATCTCCATCCTTGAAGTCGGCGAGGGTGTCGTCGAGGTCAAGGCCACCAACGGCGACACGCATCTCGGCGGCGACAACCTCGACCAGCGCGTCATCGAGTGGATCGCGGCCGAGTTCAAGAAGAGCGACGGGATCGATCTCAGCAAAGACCGGATGGCGCTGCAGCGTCTGAAGGAAGCGGCGGAGAAAGCCAAGATGGAGCTCTCCACGGTGATGGAGACCGACATCAACCTGCCGTTCATCACCGCGGACGCCAGCGGTCCCAAGCACCTGCAGCTGCGGCTCTCGCGGTCCAAGTTCGAACAACTCGTCGAGGACTTGCTGCAGAAGACGGTCGGCCCCACCAAGCAGGCGCTCTCCGACGCCGGTGTCGATCCGAAGCAGATTGACGAAGTGGTGCTCGTCGGCGGATCGACGCGCATCCCGCGCGTGCAGCAAATCGTCAAGGAGATGTTCGGCAAGGAGCCGCACAAAGGCGTGAATCCCGACGAAGTCGTGGCGGTCGGCGCGGCGATTCAGGCGGGCGTGCTCGCCGGCGAGGTCAAGGATCTGCTGCTGCTGGACGTGACGCCGCTTTCACTCGGTATCGAGACGCTCGGCGGCGTGTTGACAACCTTGATCACGCGGAATACGACGATTCCGACCCGGAAGAGCGAGACGTTCTCGACGGCTGCCGACAGTCAGACCAGCGTCGAGGTCCACGTGCTGCAAGGCGAGCGGCCGCTGGCGCGCGACAACCGGACGCTCGGCCGATTCCAGCTCGTTGGCATTCCGCCGGCGCCGCGCGGCATTCCGCAGATCGAGGTCACCTTCGACATCGATGCGAACGGCATCGTGAATGTGTCGGCGAAGGATCTCGGGACGGGCAAGGAACAGAAGATCACCATCACCGCGTCGAGCGGCCTCAGCAAGGACGAGGTCGAGCGGATGATGAAGGACGCTGATTCCCACGCGGAAGAAGACAAGAAGCGGCGTGAGGAGATCGAGACACGCAACAAGGCCGACCAGGCCGTGTACGGCGCCGAGAAGATGCTCCAGGAAATGGGCGACAAGCTCGCCGCCGCGGACAAGTCCGCGGTCGAGAACGCGGTCGAGGGCCTGAAGAAGGCCATCGCTGACAACGACGTGGCGGCCATGAACCGAGCGATGGATCTGCTCACGCAGATGCAGCACAAGGCCGCGGAAGCGCTTTACAAGAACGCCGGCGCGCCACAGGGTTCCGGAGGTTCCGAGGGTTCCGCGGGTTCCGGAGGTCCGGGTTCCGCAGGTTCATCGGGTTCCCAAGGTTCTGGGTCACAGGGTTCACAAGGCGACGTGATCGACGCCGAGGTTGTCGACGACAAGTAATCGCCAATGGATCTCTACATCGTTCTAGGCGTGGCGCAAGGCGCGACGGAGTCCGAGATCAAGCGGGCGTACCGTCGTCTTGCGCGTCGGTTTCACCCGGACATCAATCCGGGTGATCACGCGGCCGAGGAGCGATTCAGAGAGATCCTCGAGGCCTACGAGACGTTGATCGATCCAGCGCGGCGGTCACGGTACGACGCCGGCAATCACACCTCACAGGCGCCAGGACGTCAGGCCGCGGGGTTCGAGGGGTTCGACTTCTCGACACGCGGCGTGGACTATTCAGCGACGTTCGGTGACCTGTTCGCCGAAGTGCTCACCGAGCGCGGCGGCCGGGGGCCGGCGCAGCAGCGCGGCGCCGATCTGCACGTGGACATGCAGGTGACGTTCGAGGAGGCGCTGAGCGGCATCCAGCGTTCAATTCCGGTAACTCGTCGCGAAAGCTGCCGCACCTGTGCTGGCAGCGGACGGACGCGTCTGAGCACTGGATCGTGTCAGCACTGCCAGGGCACCGGCGCCGTGCGATCGGTCCGAGGACACATGGTGTTCTCGCGCGCGTGCAGTGCGTGCGGCGGCACCGGTCAGCAGACGCCGCGGCCGTGTGAGCCGTGCGCGGGCAGCGGGCAGGAGACACGACACGAACGAGTGATGGCGCGGATTCCGCCCGGCGTCGCCGACGGCGATCGCTTGCGGATTCCGTCGAAAGGCAATGCCGGGTTGAACGGCGGCGCTCCAGGCGACTTGTACATCACCGTTCGAGTGGCGGCGCACACGGTGTTCCGCCGCGAGGGAGACGACCTCCACATGGTGGTGCCGATTGCGGTCCATGAGGCGGCGCTCGGCGCGAAGATCGACATTCGTACCCTCGACGGACAGGCCAAGTTGCGTGTGCCGCCTGGCACGCAGTCGGGCCAGCGCTTTCGTTTGCGCGAGCACGGTGCGCCGTCCACACGGACGGGTCAGCGCGGCGATTTGATCATCGACGTGCGCATCATGCTGCCGAAACTGATCGACGAACGATCGAAAGAGCTGCTCCGGGAGTTCGGCCGCCTCAACGGCGAGAACGTGCGAGAGGCATGACGTGGCCAAGCGGGCTGAACGCGGCAAAGCGTATTTCATGATCAGCGCGGTGTCGCAGAAGTACGACATCCATCCGCAGACGCTGCGCCTCTACGAGCGCGAGGGGCTGCTGAAGCCGTCGCGCACCGAAGGCAACACCCGTCTGTATTCGGAAGAGGATCTCGAGCAGCTCGAAACGATCCTGACGCTGACGCGCGACCTCGGTGTGAACCTCGCCGGCGTGGAAATCATCCTCAACCTGCGTCGCAAGATCGAGCAGATGCAGGGCGAGGTGAATCAGTTCATGGACTACGTCAAGCGCGAGATGGCCCGCGGCATCGATGACTGGGAGCAGCGGCTCGGCACGGCGCTCGTGAAGTCATCGCCCACCGATCTCGTCCGGCGCACCCCACCGGCCGCGCCCGACACCAGCAGCGACGAAGAGAACCCCAAGCGTCACACGAAGGGTTAATCCGACACGATGTGGAGGTTGGTCGGCGGGTTCGGCGGGTTCTGTCCCGTTGGCTGCCATCCACGCGTGATCACGTCGAAGTCGGCGGCTGTCAGCGCCCCGAACGCGGGGTTGAGGATGTCGTTGTCCCACCGCGTGTCGAACGTGCCGCTGATGTACATATCCGAACCGTTGTCGGCGACGATCACGCCATACCGCTGCATCGCGCGAAAGATCTTCTGAAGCTCCGGCCGGAAGCCTGACAGGTTCTTGCTGGCTTTCAGCCGCAGACGCGCGCCCATCGGAAGGGCTCCCGTGGTGGATCCGGCGCGATGCGAGGCGGGGTAGACGTAGCCGTTGGTCGCCCGCACCGTGACGCGGAATGCGTGCTCAATCTCGTTGGGCCCGAAAACTTCGTCGTAGCGCACCAGTCCCGGCAGAATCGCCAGTCCGGCCGCGTCCGCGGACGTCCAGCCGTCCGGCCGACGGCCATTCTGCGAGAGGTCGAAGAACGCGCCCGAGCCGGCGTGCCACCGCGTGCCGTCGAAGAACACGTTGTACAGCTCGTACAAGTGGCGGTTGTCGCGATCGACGATGAGCAGGTGCCGATCGCTGTCGCTGCGCAGGTCAACGTTGCCCGGCTGACCGCCCTCGATCCAGTGCGCCTGCGTGATCGCCTCGTCAGGAATCGGATAGAACGGAACGCTTTGATCCGTCGTGTGATTCACGCCGTCGCTTTCGTCGGAGTAGGTGAACTCGACGGTCTTCTTGGGCTGACTGCCATCGACCACGACGTATGGGAAACCATAGATCTCGTCGCTGCCTGGCGAGACTTCGCCGCCAAAGTCAGGATGCAATCGGCGCGTGGTGCCAATGAATGAGATGAACGTGGCTGACGACGGATCGATCGGCGCTTGAGAGATGTCGACGTTCCACCAGCTGGTGCGCGGGAAGAGCGGAAGCGGACCAGGCAGTACGCCATTGAGCGTCGCGGCCGTTGCAGCGGCGCCGAGCGCGACGACCGCAACGATCGTCGCAGGAAGACGAAGCCTGCGTGGACGAATCATCACGATCGCTGCCTAGGCAACGGACGTGCCACGCCATTTCCTGATGTTTCTGCGGAATGCGTTTAGTGGTGCGAACCATTCTGTCGTACGACCATGCGTTTCTTGCGCATGAGTGATCGATCTCGCACGTGCAGATCCGAGTTAACATGACACGTGGCCTGCCCGATCTGCGACGACACTGGATGGAAGTCGATTGACGTTGACGGTGTCGAACGCGTCACGCGCTGCGACTGCGTCCGTGAAAAGACCGTGGACCAGCGCCTTCGCGATGCGCGGATTCCGCCGCGGTATCAGCGCTGCACGCTCGACAACTTCCTGACCTACCAGAACGAAGAGTTGCTGCGCGCTGTCGAATCCGCGCGCCGCTTCTCCGAGGCCTTTCCCGTCGTGCAAAAGGGGCTGATGCTGATTGGGCCGCCCGGCATCGGCAAGACGCACATCGCCGTCTCGGTGCTACGGCACGTCGTTCGTCGTACCGGAGCGCGTGGGCTCTACTACGACACGCGCGCGCTGCTGAAAGACATCCGCAGCACGTACAACCCCGTGACGCACACCGCGGAAATGGACGTCATTCGTCCGGTCATGGAGGCGGAGATCATCGTGCTCGACGACCTCGGTGCCGAACGGTTGACCGATTGGGTCGAAGAGACGATGAGCCTGATCGTCAACACGCGATACAACGAGCGTCGTGCCACGATCTTCACGTCGAACTACGAAGACGTTCCTGACGAGGGGGAACTGAACTCGCTGCTCGTCCGCGTCGGCTTCCGTCTGCACTCGCGCCTGCGCGAGATGTGCGAATTCCTCGAATACGACGGTCCGGACTACCGGAATCTGCCGCCCAACGCCGGCGCCGACGACCTGTACAAGCTGTGGAAGGCCCAGCCGCGCCGCAAGTTACCGACCCGCTCGCAGGGCCAGGTTCGCGCCCAGATCAAAGCGCCCAAGCACGAGAAGGTGGATCTGAAATGGTCGGGCGGCAGAGCCGGGTCCTAGAAGTTCGCCGGGGTCTACAGACCCGGCGCCACGACCTTCGCTAACATACGTTGTAGCGGCCCGTCTTTAGACGGGCCGTCATCTGATGCCCCTAGGCCTGTACGTCCACATCCCGTTCTGTTCGGCCATTTGTAACTATTGCAACTTCAATCGAGGTCTCTTTGACGGAGACCTCAAGACTCAGTACGTCGCTGCACTGTGCGAGGAGATCCGCCGGAAGGGCGACCAGGACGCCGCCGACACCATCTTCTTCGGCGGCGGCACCCCGTCGCTGCTCGAACCCTCGGAGATTGCCGCGATCATCGGGACCTGCCGCAGCGCCTTCACTGTCGCCGCCGACACCGAGGTCACGCTCGAAGCCAATCCCGAGACCATCAGCTCCGAGAAGCTCGCCGGGTTTCGTGAGGCCGGCGTCAACCGCCTGAGTTTCGGTGTCCAATCGTTCAGGGACGAGGAGCTGCAGCGTCTGAGCCGATTGCACTCGGCGGCTCGCGCCCGGGAAGCCTTCGCCATGGCGCGGGCGGCCGGTTTCGACAACGTCTCCTTGGACCTGATGATGTGGCTGCCGGGTCAATCGGTGGACGACTGGCTGGCATCCGTCGAGGGCTTGATCGGTCTTGGACCGGAGCACGCGTCGCTCTATCTCCTCGAGATTTATCCGAACGCGCCGCTTCGAGATGCGATGGCGCGCGGACGGTGGGTCGTCGCGGCCGAGGACGATGCAGCTGAGATGTATTTGCGGGGGATGGAGGCGCTGGATCGCGCCGGCTACGAGCAGTACGAGATTTCGAATGTGGCAAGGCCCGGCCGGCAGGCGCGGCACAACGTCAAGTACTGGACAGACGGTGAGTGGTTCGGCTTCGGGTGTGGAGCACATTCGACCCGAAAAGGCGTTCGTGAGAAGAATGTTGCCTCCACTTCCGAGTACATTTCCCGTGTCCGGTCGTGGGGTGAGCTGGCCGTGGAGACGCGTGCGCTGAGCGGCCAGGCGCGGCTCGAAGAGGCGCTCTTCATGGGCCTGCGCCTGACCCAGGGCCTCGATTTGGCCGGGATAGAATCGCGCTACCAGACCGATGTCTGGCGCATGTATGGCAACGAGCTTGAACCGTTCGTGGATCAGGGACTCTTGATCTATGATGGCGCCCATCTGCGCCTGACCCGGTCGGGAATGCTTCTTGCCAACGAGGTCATGGCGGTTTTTATCAGTTCACCGGTACGTTAGGATTAGCGTCCTTTTCGAGGAGACGTGAAGATGCGACGACTGTCCGGAGTCCTATTGGCTGGCGCGGTTCTCATCCTGCCGGCGTTTTCGCAGTCCGCTTTCGCGCAGGCCGCCCCGCCGCAGAAGACGACCTACACGGGCGATGTGGTGCTGGCGGCGTACGTTGTGAATGCCGACAAGGTGGCCGACTACGAGAAAGTGATGGCTACGCTGAAGGACGCGCTGTCAAAGTCGACGCGTCCCGAGGCCAAGCAGCAGCTGGCTGGCTGGAAGGTCATCAAGAACGCCATGAATCAGCCTGACGGCAATCCGCTCTTCGTCCACATCATCAGTCCGGTCGTGAAAGACGCCGATTACTCGATTACGAACCTCGTCTACGAGGTCGTCACCGATCCGACGGAGCGGACGAATTTCTACAACCTGTATCGGGGCGCGCTGAAGCAGGCGCTGTTCGTGATTCAGGGTCCGATGGTGTCGGATTTCTCGAAGTAGACCCGTCGCGCACCGCGTAAAATCGAAAGCCACGGGCGATGTCGTTTCCGAGACGGCAGTCGCACCGTGGCTTTTTTCTTGGACCTTGGCCGGTCCGCAAGGACCGGCCCTACGGAGGACATGCATGCGTGTTGTCCGCGTCGCGGCCGGGACTCTGCTCGTGCTGAGCATCGCCTCGTCGGGTCTGGCTCAACAGCCTGCCCCGACGCCAGCGCCGACGCCGTCCGCGCCGCCACAGGCGCCCGGTCAGCCCGCGTCACCGACGCAACCACCGCCGCCGACCGCCGCCGGTGCGGCGACGGCCCCGACGCCGGCGCAACCGCGTACGTTTACGGCGCCTGTCGGTCTCCTGCTCAATACCGTGCGCGCGGACCGCGTGGACGACTTCGAGAAGGCGATGGCCTATCTGCAGGCCGCACTTGCCTCGTCCACCAACGAACGCGTTCGCGCGCAAGCCGCCGGCTGGCGCATCTTCAGGGCGACTGAGGGCGTCCAGGGCGGGGCAGTGCTCTACGTGTTCCTCCTCGATCCGACGGTGATGGGCGCCGACTACAGCTTGGGCCGAATCCTCGCCGATGCCTATCCCGATCAGACCAAGCTGCAAGAGATCTGGAAGCTCTACTCGAGCTCAGTGACGGGCGGAAGTCTCCTCAACCTGATGCCGTTCAAGCCACCAGTGTTCAAGGAAGACAAGGCAACGGCGCCCGAGAAACCTTAGAACTTGAGGTTCAGGCCCGCGTAGAAACGGTGAACTGTCTCGAACACCGGGTCGCCCTGCAGTCGAAAGACCCGATAGTCCACTCGCGCGCGAATCGGTCCGGCCAGCGAGATCTTCACCCCACCGCCGGTATTGAGTCCGAAGCTCGTCTCAGACTGGGCGGCCAGCTCCTCGTGGAACACGCCGCCGCCGGTCGTGAAGTACGGCTGGAACCCGTGGATGGCGATCGGTGTTTGCAGCAGCACGTTGCCCATGCCGGTCCACAGGGATGGCGCACCTTCGACCAGATCCTCTGACGTGTTGGCGTATTCGAACTCGAAGGCGACGATCAGGAGTCCGGCGCCGACGGAGAAGCCTTTGACGGCGCGAGTGGACGGTGTGGTCGTGGTGCCGATGAACACCGTGGCGTCGGCGAGAGCCGGCGAGGCGATTGTGAGGACGAACAGGGCAACGAGCAGAGCGCGGATGAGTCGCATACCGAATGATACGATCTCGTCGGTATGTACGTGTGCTTGACCGACGAGCAGGAGCTTCTTCGGCGTAGCGTTCGCGAGTTCGCTGAAGCTGAGCTGCGCCCGCATGTCAGGGAGTGGGACGAGGCGCAGCAGTTTCCGCCGGCGCTCCTGTCCAAGTTCGCCGAGCTCGGCCTGATGGGCATTCAATTCCCCGAGAGTTACGGCGGCGCGGCGATGTCGTCGGTGGATTACTGCCTGTGCATCGAAGAGCTGGCACGCGTCGATCCCTCGGTGTGTCTGTCGATCGCGGCGCATAACGGGCTCGGTGCCGCGCACATCTTCCTGTTTGGAAACGAGACGCAGAAACAGAAGTATCTCGTTCCGCTGGCCAAGGGCGAGAAGCTGGCCGCGTGGGGCCTCACCGAAGCGTCATCAGGCAGCGACGCGGCGTCGATGCAGACGCGGGCCGTCCGTGACGGCGACAGCTGGGTGATCAACGGCACCAAGCAGTTCATTACACACGGCAAGACCGGCGACATCATTGTCGTCATGGCGGTCACGACTCGCGCCAAAGGCAGCCGCGGCATCTCTGCGTTCATCGTCGAGCGCGGCACGAATGGATTCCGGGCCGGCAAGAAGGAAGACAAGCTGGGCATGCGCGCGAGCGAGACCAGCGAGGTCATCTTCGAGAATTGCCGCGTACCGGCGAGCCATCTGCTCGGGACGGAAGGGCAAGGGTTCATCAACGCGCTCCAGGTACTCGACGCCGGACGGATCGGCATCGCCGCGCTGGCCGTAGGCCTCGCGCAAGGCGCGTACGAGGCGGCGAGAAACTACGCCTTCGAACGGAAACAATTCGGGCAGCCGATCGGCACCTTTCAAAGCATCCGCGCCAAGCTGGTTGATGCGGCGACTCGGATCCAAGCCGCGCGTCTGCTGACCTATCGCGCGGCGGCGATGAAAGATGCCGGTCAGCGCACGACGCTCGAGGCGGCGATGGCCAAGCTGTACTCCAGCGAGATCGCTGTGCGCGTCGCTGAAGACGGCGTACAGATTCACGGCGGCTACGGCTTCGTGAAGGACTACGTCGCCGAGAAGTACTTCCGCGACGTCAAGCTCACGACCATCGGAGAGGGCACGAGCGAGATCCAGCGGCTCGTCATCGCCCGGCAGCTCCTCTGACATGAGCGTGGCGGACCTTCTGCTTGAAGGTGATCCGCGCGCCGTTGCCCGCGCGATCTCGCTCGTCGAGGACGATGCCGAAGCGGGCCGCACCCTGATCGGGCAGATCTACGGGCACACTGGACGCGCCTACGTGATCGGTGTCACCGGCGCACCTGGAGTCGGCAAAAGCACGCTGGTCGATCGGCTTGTCTCCGAGGCGCGCCGTGCCGGACGCACCGTCGGCGTGCTCGCCGTCGATCCCACGAGCCCGTTCTCGGGCGGCGCGATTCTCGGTGATCGCGTTCGCATGAGCGCACACGCCAATGACACGGGCGTCTTCGTGCGGAGCATGGCGACGCGCGGGCATCTGGGCGGGCTCGCCGCGGCGACGAGCGACGCTGCGCTGGTGCTCGACGCTGCCGGGAAGGAGATCGTCATCATCGAGACGGTCGGCGTCGGCCAGGACGAAGTAGACATCGTCCGCACGGCCGACGTGTCGATCGTCGTGCTCGTACCGGGCACCGGTGACGACGTGCAGGCGCTGAAGGCCGGCATCATGGAGATCGCCGACATCTTCGTGGTGAACAAGGCGGACCGCGACGGCGCCGATCAGGCGGTGAGCACGGTCATTGCGAGCCTGTCGCTGCAGACGTTTGCTGAAGGGGAGTGGCGCCCACCGGTGCTGAAGACGGAAGCCGTGAACGGCGTCGGCGTCGATCGGCTGTGGGCAGAGATCCAACGCTTCCGGGAGCATGCGGCGAATCAACAGCACGATCGGCGCAAGGCCAGCCATGAGTCTCGATTGCGCGGACTGCTGGCGCAGCAGCTTCTCGAGCACGTGGAGAAGCGTCTGCCGCCCGGCGAGTTCGATCGCCTCGTCGAAGCCGTTGCGAACCGCAAGACCGACCCATATTCAGCGGCGGCGCGTCTCATGAGCCGGGCGCTGGACGTATGAAGGCCGTCCTGGATCACATCGGCATTGCCGTGAAGGACGTCGAGGCGGCGCTCGCCTTCTATCGTGATGCGCTTGGGCTCGAGGTCGAAGCGCCGGAGGACGTGCTGACACAGCGCGTCCGCGCCAGGCATATTCCCGTGGGCGGGCCCAAGCTCGAACTGCTCGAAGCGACGACGCCGGATTCGGCGATCGCGAAGTACATCGAGAAGCGCGGCCCCGGGATTCATCACATCACGCTGCGCGTCGAGGATATTCGCGCCGCGCTCGATCACCTCAAGGCTCGCGGCGTCCGGCTGGTTGACGAGCAGCCACGGCCCGGCGCCGAGCACGCGCTGGTGGCGTTCATTCATCCGTCCGCGGCACACGGCGTGCTGGTTGAGCTGAAGCAACCCGCGACGCAAGACCTGGTGCTGGAGGCAAAGCGTCTCGCGTTCGGCGACCTTCAGCTCACCGGGCTGCACGACGGTGGCTTCAGGCTCGACGGCGGAGCGATGTTTGGTACGGTGCCGCGGCCGCTGTGGGAGAAGCTGGCGCCGGCTGACGATCGCCATCGTATCCAGTTGGCGATGCGCCCGCTGCTCGTTGAGGCCGACTGGGGCCGCCTCATCGTGGACTGCGGCGCCGGCGACAAGATGTCGGCGAAGCAGGCGGACATCTACGCGCTGTCGCGCGAGCGGCATCTCGATCACGCGCTTGCGGAAATTGGCCTGACGTCTGCGTCGATCGACTTCGCCCTGGCTACGCACCTGCATTTCGATCATTTCGGCGGCGCAACGGTTCGCGAGAACGGCGCGTTGAAACCGAGGTTCCCCAAGGCCGAGTACCTGATTCGGTCAGCGGAATGGGAAGACGCGACACACCCGCACGAACGCAACCGTGCGAGCTATCTGCAGGAAGACTTCGTGCCGCTGAAGGAGGCCGGCGTCGTGCGCTTCTTCGACGGAGACACGACGATCAAGCCTGGTGTGCGTGTCGAGCGCACCGGCGGGCATACCGGGCAGCACCAGGTCATCTACATCGAGTCAGGCGGCAAGACGGCCGTCTACGTGGCGGACATGATTCCGACGACCGCGCATCTGCAGGACCCGTGGCTCATGGGCTACGACCTGTTTCCCATGGACACGCTGGCATTCAAACGCCGGTTCATTCGCGAGGCCATCGACCGCGAGTACCTGATTCTGTTCGAGCACGATCCCCGCATTTCGGCCGGATACATCAGAGAGAACGCGAAGGGCCAGCGGTTCGTGGAGCAGGTGCTGTAAAATTGAGGGTCCTCCAACACATGGAACACGTTCACATTGGCATCATCGGCGGTAGTGGTCTGTACGACATGGCCGAGGTCACCAATCGCAGCGAGGTGACGCTCACGACGCCCTTTGGCGAGCCGTCAGGCCCATACATCCTCGGCACGTTGCGCGGGAAGCGCGTCGCGTTCCTGGCCCGGCACGGCGCAGGCCATCGGTTCTCGCCATCCGAGCTGAACTTCCGCGCCAACGTCTTCGGCATGAAGATGCTGGGTGTCGAATACATCCTCTCAGCCAGCGCGGTGGGGAGCCTCAAGGAAGAATACGCGCCGCTGCATATCGTCATCCCCGATCAATTCATCGATCGCACGAAGGGCCGTATCAGCACCTTCTTTGGCCGTGGGCTGGTGGCTCACGTCGGCTTCGCGCATCCGTTCTGCAAGGTCCTCAGCGGCATCGCCTTCGACAGCGGCACGCGCGCCGGCGCGACGATTCACAACGGCGGGACCTACGTGTGTATGGAGGGTCCGCAGTTCTCGACGTTGGCCGAGTCGCGGCTGTACCGCTCATGGGGCGCCGACGTGATCGGCATGACCAATCTGCAGGAAGCGAAGCTCGCGCGCGAAGCGGAGATCTGTTACACGACTATCGCGCTCGTGACCGACTACGACTGCTGGCATCCCGAGCACGACTCGGTGACGGTGGACATGATCATCGCCAACCTGACGCAGAACGCGAAGACGGCGCAGCAGATCATCGCCGGCGCAGTCGATGCGCTGCCCTACGAACGCTCCTGCGAGTGCGCATCCGCCCTCAAGTACGCCCTCATCACCAGGCCTGACGCCATCCCGGCGCAGACCCGCCAGGATCTTGCTCCCATCGTGGGCAAGTACCTTCAAACCACGTAGCCCGAGAGGACACAGTCAGAGATGAACACCCGACGGTTCGATGTCACGGCGATTGGCAATGCCATTGTGGACGTCATCGCCCAGGCCGAAGACTCGCTGCTCGCCGAGCACAAGTTGCCGAAGGGCGCGATGAACCTGATCGACGCCGAAACGGCGGAAAAGCTCTACGCGATCATGGGACCTGGCAAGGAAGCCTCCGGCGGATCGGCCGGGAACACGATCGCCGGCATCGCGGCGCTCGGTGGCAAGACGGCCTATATCGGCAAAGTCGCCGCCGACCAGCTGGGCGAGGTGTTCACACACGACATCCGCGCGGTCGGCGTCACCTATGACACCAAACCGCTCGTTGGCGGCCTGCCGACGGCGCGGAGCCTGATCTTCGTCACCCCTGACGCGCAGCGGACGATGCAGACCTTCCTCGGCGCCACGACGCAGCTTGGACCCGAGGACGTCAATATGGACTACATCACCTCGTCGAAGGTGGTGTACCTCGAGGGCTACCTGTGGGATCAGCCGCGCGCGAAGAAAGCCATGCGCGACGCCGCGGTCAAGGCGCAGGAGTCTGGAGTGAAGGTGTCGCTCACGCTGTCCGACTCGTTCTGCGTCGCGCGCTTCCGCGACGAGTTCCTCGAGCTGGCGGAGAAGCACGTGGACATCCTGTTTGCCAACGAGGGTGAAATTCTCTCGCTGTATCAGACGGACAACTTCGACACGGCGCTCCAGCAGGTTCGGAAGCATTGCGAGATCGCCGCGCTGACGCGCAGCGAGAAGGGCTCGGTCGTCGTCAACGGCAACGAGGTTCACATCGTCGATGCCGTGAAAGGCGTCAAGGTCGTAGACACGACCGGCGCCGGGGATGCGTACGCCGCAGGCTTCCTCTACGCCTTCACGCAGGGTCGCGACCTGGCGACGTGCGGCAAGCTCGGTGGCGCAATGGCGGCGAAGGTCATCAGCCACTTCGGACCAAGGTCCGAGGTTGCCGACGTCAAGAAGATCGCGGCGTCAGTTCTCTAGGCTCGATATTCGGCAGCAGTGCGGTGAGCAGCCCGATGGCGGGCAGGAACGAGCAGACTTTGTAGACGAAGTCGATGCTCGTCGAGTCCGCCAGCTGGCCCAGCAGCGCCGCGCCGATTCCGCCAAAGCCGAAGGCAAATCCGAAGAACAGCCCCGACACCGCACCGACCCGGCCAGGCACGAGCTCCTGCGCGAACACGACGATCGCCGAAAACGCGGACGCCATGACGATCCCGATGATGATCGTCAACACGTCGGTCCAGAACAGACTGGCGTAGGGCAGCAGCAGCGTGAACGGCAGCGCACCGAGGATCGACACCCACATCACGTACTTGCGACCGATGCGGTCGCCCACCGGCCCACCGATGAACGTGCCGGCAGCGGCCGCGCCCAGGAAAAGGAACAAGTGGAGTTGGGCGCTCCGGACCGACAGGCCGAACTTGTCGATCAGATAGAACGTGTAAAAGCTGCTGATGCTGACCAGATACACGTTCTTGGAGAACACGAGCAGCATCAGAATCACGAGCGCCCAGCGCACGCGCGCCTGTGAGATTCCAGCGTGAATGGCGGTGTGCACTGTCTTCGCGTGCACCACGAGATGCGCCTTGTACCAGGCACCCACTCGCGCGAGGATCGTCATGCCAATGCCCGCCACCAGTCCGAACCACGCGATGCTGCGCTGACCGTAAGGAAGCACGACAAAGGCCGCCAGCAGCGGACCGGTCGCCGATCCCGCGTTCCCGCCAACCTGAAAGAGCGATTGGGCGAACCCGTGGCGTCCGCCTGATGCGAGCCGTGCCACGCGAGACGACTCAGGATGGAAGATCGACGAGCCGACGCCCACCAGGCCAACGGCCGCCAGGATCGCTCCGTATGACGGCGCGACCGATAGCAGCAACAGACCCAGCAGCGTGAATCCCATCCCAATCGACAACGAATAGGGTTTCGGCCGCTTGTCGGTGATCAGACCGACGATCGGCTGGAGCAGCGAAGCGGTGACCGTGTTGGTGAAGGTAATGAGACCGATCTGACCGAAGTCCAGCCGATAGGCGGTCTTGAGGATCGGATAGACCGCCGGCAGGACCGACTGCAGCAGGTCGTTCAAGCCGTGACAGAGACTGATCGCGCTCAGGATGCCGAGCGCAACCTGGGGTGCCGCCGTCTGCGGACGCGCGGCGGGAGCCGGGGACGCCATTCCCTATAAGCTTAGTCCCGGCGCGTGATCATTCGCGAGAGAGGCCGGGGAGATGTCGCCGGTGCGCGACGCGCAGAGCGACCAGATCCTTCTGCTCGATGCGCAGCTCGTTCGCGATGCGATGAATCTCCGCTTCCTCTGCCATCGAGATGGCGTCATCGGTGACCGAGATGGCAAACAGGCACCGCATCAACGCGAGCTTCTGCTCGTAGTCCGCCAGCTCGGCGAACTGTCGCGCCACGAGATAGTTGGCCGACCCGCCGAAGAGCAGTTGGCTGGTCTTCGCCAGCTGCACGACGACCATCGCCTGGTCTTGCATGAGCGCTCCCTGCTCACGGACCAACGCTTCCATGGTGTGTGTTTCTTCGGCCGAGACGTGTTGATCGGCATGCGCCACGCGCCCAAGGAGGTATGCGAACGCGGCAAGAAAGCGCGCACGGTCCGGCTCGAGATGATCCAACGCCGCAAGCGTCTCACGCAGCGGCGCAAACTCTGGCTCTTCCGGCCGATCGATGCCCAACCACGAGCGAATCGACTTCAGCGCCATGGCATCTACCGATCGAAGGATTCTCGGCGGCCCGACTCGGACAGCCGGATCACGTAACGACTGGGATCGCGAGCGAAGATGTCGCGGAGTTCGGCCAGGCTTCCCGCGCCGCCGTAGCTGATGGCCGAGCACAGGTGCTTCAGCGTGTCGCGGATGATCGGCCGTACCGAGCCCCGCGCCGGCACGCTGATCTCCATGCCTTCGGCGCCGAGCGCCTCGACGTCGGCGGTCTCGGCGTCTTCGACGTCCAGTCGATCGACGATGGCCTGCAGCGAGGCCATGCCGCGAAACACTTTGAAAGGGACCTTCACCGTTTTGTGCGATTCGGGAATCACCACGGGCTTTTGCACCGTGTCGCCAGGCGTCTCGAGCGTCCCGGCCAGCACACTGCCCAGCATCACCGTGTCACCGCCGAAGAGCAGCGCTTGCACAATTGCGCCGTCACGCTTGATGCCGCCGTCGGCGATGAGCGGGACTCGTGAACCTGCGGCGGCGCGGCAGACGACGAGCGCTTCGACCTGCGGCACACCGAAGTTGGTATTGAGCCGTGTGGTGCATCCGCCGCCGGGACCGATCCCGACCTTGACGCCGTTCACGCCGCGCTCGATGAGGAAGCGCGTCCCTTCCGCGGTCGCCACGTTTCCGGCGATCAGCTCGGTGTCGCCAAACTGCTTGCGAAACGCTTCGATGGCGCGGCCCATGACCGCGGAGTGCCCGTGCGCGATGTCGATCACGATGACATCGGCGCCGGTGCGAATCAGCTCGGCGGCGCGCTCGAGATAGTCGCCCTTGGCGCCGATGGCGGCGCCGACGCGCAAGCGGCCGTGATCATCGCGCGTCGCGAACGGCAACCGCTCCTGCTTCAAGAGGTCCGCTGCCGTCACCAGGCCAATCAGCTTGCCGTCCTTGTCGATGAGCGGCAGCTTCTTGATCTTGTGGACGCGCATCACCTCCTCGGCAGTGGCGCTGTCGGGTGCGCCCTCGCGGACGACGAGCCGATCGCGCGGCGTCATCCGATCGGCGACGATGCCGGCTGTGTCCACGAAGCGGAGGTCGCGTGCGGTCAGCAGTCCGAGCAGACGCCGGCTCTCGTCGACGACGACGAGCGTACCGACGCCGGTGCGGCGCATGGCGTCACGCGCCTCGCTCAGCGAGGCGCCGGTGCGAATCGTGTAGGGGTCGGTGATGATGCCGTGCTGACGCCGCTTGACGCGCTCGACTTCACGGACCTGCGGCTCGATGTCTCCCGACCTGAAGCCGCGGTCGATGATGCCGATGCCGCCTTCTTCGGCGATGGCGATGGCCATCTCGGCGCGAGTCACCGTGTCCATGTTGGCGGAGACGAGCGGCCGTTTCAGCGTGAGGTGCTCGGACAGACGGGACGACAGATCGATCGTCGCCGGATCGCGCCGCTCGACGACGCTGTATCGCGGGGTAAAGAGAAAATCGTCGAAGGTACAGCCGCGGACGCACGCGAGGAGGTCGGTCACGGTATCAGGATAGCGTGTCCGCGCGGGCTGAAGCCCGCGCTCTACTTGCCAAACAGCGGTTTGTAGTCGCGATTGTTCTCGCAGAAGAACTCGTCCACCCGATTGAACTCCGGCAGCAGCGGGAATGTGCGAGTGATGAGCCAGGGCCCCGCAAACACGTTCGGGTCCTCGATCACCGCCTCGTACTCCAGGGTGCCGAGGCTCGGCCGACGGAAGCGCTCCACGACGTGCAGATCCTCGGTCGTCTTGTAGCCGCTGATCTCGCTCTCTTTGAAGCCGACGGAATCGACCACCAGCGTGTCACCCTCCCAGCGTCCGACCGAGTGTCCCATCCAGAACGGATCCGGATCGGGCGGGTGCGGCGCGCCGTCCAGCGTGATCGTTCGCGAGAGGTGCAGGTACTCGTGAAGGATGATCAAGTGCTTGGGCGCCTGGACGAACTGGACGTAGTAGGGAACCATGAACGTCTGCGGCACACCCGGCGGCGTGCACGTGGAGTACTGCCCGGTGTCCTGCGGGCCACGAACCACTCGGTATTTCTCGGCCCCCGGCTTCAAGGTCGGTGTGCGCGGCAGCGAGCCTGGCGCCGCTGCCGGCGGAGGCGTTCCGCGCCCGGGCCCGGCACCGTAGCCGTAGACGCCGGTGAAGTCAGGTTTGCCGTCAGCCGTACGCGGTGCAGGCTGCTCGATCAGCGGCAACGACGTCGTGGCGGTCACCGGCAACGTGCCGGCCACGTTGACGGTCACTGTTTTCGTCAGTGTGCCGTTCACGCCAGTCACGGTCAGCGTGTACGTCGTCGTGGCTTTCGGCGTCACCTTCAGCACACCGCGAGGCACCGCGCGCCCGACGGTCGGCTCGATGGTGGTGGACCGTGGGTTCTCGACCGCCCACGTCAGCGTCGTCGATTCGCCGGGCTTGATGGAGCCGGGCTCGGCCTTGAACTCCATGATCCGGGCTGGCAGCTGACCGGCCTCTGTATACGGCGAGCGGCCGCGCCCCTGGGGAGGACCTGCCGGTGGGGCCTGTTGCGCCGCCGACAGTGTCACGCCCGTGAACGCAACGAGGAGAAGGACTCGGGCGCTCATGATCGGATCTTTCTGCCGTCAGGAAGCTCGATGACGGCGCTGATCATCGATGGTGCACCGCTCTTGGCCGCGCCGCCGGTGGCGCTGATGACGTCCCCTGGCTTGACCGTCGTGCGGATCCAGCCGTACGAGCGCAGGTGATTGAGGCTCATGAGCTCGATCTCCCACTCGACGGATGCGCCCTTGTCGTCCTTCACGTCGAGAAAGATGAACGCGTGCGGGTTGGTCCACTCGAAGCGCTTCACCGTGCCCTTCACGGTCACAGGATTCGCCATGTCGTACATCGCGGTCGAGTGATGCGCCGCCGTCCGTGCGGTCGCAAACGCCAGCCCCAGGCCGGTCGTCAGCAGTGCTCGCCGAGTCAGCATTCGTGCCTCCGTAATGCTTCGTAGAGGCGGCTCTTTAGACCCGCCTAACCTCGAGCAGTGTACCGTATGTCCGCGCGGGCTCAAGCCCGCGCTCTACGCTGTGCTGAGCGTGCCAGCCGCCGTCGCGTAGACGAACGCCGCCGTGATCAGCGCCGTGGAAAATCCCCAGTTCATCGCGATGAAGACCGCGAGCGTCGCTCCGACAACCGAGAACGCGCCGTTCAGCCCCCACCCCCACGGGATGATGTCGGGGCGGCGCGTGGCCAGCAGCCGCATGCCCCCTGGGAGTGGCATGCCAAGCAGCACTCCGAGTGGCAGCAGGATCGCGATGGCAAGACCGATGCGAAACGAGAGCGGCCATGGGATCGCCACGTCGATGAGCCGCGGCACCAGAAACGGCGCGGCGAGCGCGACGAGCGCGATGCCCCCCAGTGCACGGCGCGTCATGGTTTTCACGCGCTCGGGACCGATGCGTCGGCTGATCAGGCTGCCGACGCCGGTGCCGAGCAGAAGAGAGAAGAGTGTCACCGTCAGCGAGTAGACCGGGTGGCCGAGAAGAAGGACGAACTGCTGTAGCAGCGCGACCTCCAGCAGCATGAAGCCGGCACCCAGCGCACCGAAGTACGCCAACCACCTCGGCCATCCTGATCCGGGCCGATTGGCGCCGATCAGCAAAGGCCCCACGATGAAGATCAGGACGAGAGCGCCGGAGATGCCGAACAACGTGAGCAGCGCACTCAGTCCGTTCCCGAACAGCATGGTCTTGCCGAAAGCCGTTTCGAATTGGTTCGCCAGCCGCGTCGTGTGGAAGAAGAAGGGCCGGTCGTCAGTCGTCGGCCGAATGTCGAGCGGGTAGTCGGCAAGGAACTTCTCGCGATCGCCGGCGAGAATCAGGCGGCGATAGTCGGCGGCGCTGGTTCCGGTGCGAGCCATTTCCACCGGTTCGGCGGCAATCGGATCGGATTCGACGCCGGGCGCATAGAGAATCGTGAACTCGAGGTCGTGCGCGATCTGCCGCAGCTTGGCGACCTCGGATTCGGTGAACGGCGTCTTCTTCAGCAGGAAGGTGGCGACGCGGTCGTAGCGGACGATTGCCAGGTGCTTCGACGCATCGAGCCCACGCGCGGCGCACGCGGCTTGTGCGAGCGACACGAGGCGCAGACCGTCAAACACCCATCGTGTGATCGTCAGCAGGCCGCGATCGGTGAGATGGTCCATGTACTCGCCGAACGCTTCGGCGGTATAGAGCGAGTTCTCGGTCAGGGTGTAGGCGCCGGCGGCTGTTGCAGCCCAGGTGTCTACGAGCGACGCCTGAATGACGTCGTAGCGCATCGGGCTGCGGCGCACGAAGCTGCGGCCGTCATCAACGTGGATCGTGACGCGGCGATCTTGATAGATGCCGCCCGAGTACGCGCGAAAGCGATCCAGCATCACGTCGCTGGCGATGATCGGGTTGATCTCGACGCCATCCACGCGCGTGGCGCCGAACACGAGCGCTGACAGCAGATCGCGTCCGCCGCCGGGGCCAATGACTAATGCCGAAAACCCACCGGGTTGCTCAACGAGGTTGTACCCGAGCGCGGTCAGTTCGTATCGGAGGTAGCGAGCGTCCGAGGGTTGGCCGTTGCCCTTCACGATTGGCGTCGACGCCGCCGAGTCGATGTCCATGAACAACGACTCGATGTGCGGGCCATTGAAGCGTGGGCTCAGCGACCAGTCGCCGTGCGGGCGGTCGTAGACCGCGACACGCGAAAAGGAATTCCATTTGCTGAAGAGGATGCGGTCGCCGAGGTGGCCCTTGGTGTCCACGACGGCAAATGGAGCGCGACCGGTGAGCTGAGCGGCAGTCGGCACAGCGAGAATGACGAGTGCCGCGAAGCTGACACGCCACCGTGTCTCGGCCGCCGCAAAGCACAGCGCAGCAGCCATCGAGAGCGTGGCCGCGGTCATGACCACGCCAGGCGCGCCGAGCCGGTTCAGCAGTGGAATCAGAAGCAGACAACCAAGCGCGGCGCCGATCAGGTCCGACGCGTACAAAACATTGATGCGATCGGCCAGTCGTGCAAACGCCAGCGATATCACCGTTCCGCCGGTGAGGAAGGGCAGCGACGCCAGAACATAAATCGCAATCATCAGGAACAAGTTCTGGGGCGAGTAGTCGAGTCCGACGCGGATGCGCACCAGGTAGGCGAGCGAGATCAGCGTAGCCACACTGTGCAGAAGCGCGCCGGCCGCGAGCAGATCGTGCGTCTGCCACTTCGCCAATCGATGACGCAGTACGTAGACGAGCACACCGCTCGCGCTGAGACCGAAGAGCGCAATCGAAATCGCAAGGAAGGCGAAGTGGTAATACATCGTGACCGAGAAGATGCGCGTCAGCGCCAACTCGGTCATGAGCAGTGCGGCGGACACGGCGCTGATACCTGCGAGTGCCAGCCGATTGACACCAACGGTGTCGGGACCGACGTGTTTTGTCATCGGTGCGAGTCTACACGCAGCGCCGAGGCGGATCGGTCAGCGCGCGTGTTGTGTGAAATATCCAGCAATTCCAGACGTTCTGTTCTAAATGCGCACGCCTTCTCAGATCGGGCACATCCTTTGCACAAACGTCACAGCGTGTCCGGGTTGATGGCCGGGTAAGAGGAGGGTGCGGTGAGTCGGTCGATTCTGCTTCTTGCGTGTGTCCTGGTTGCGGCCAACGCGGGCGCACAAGCGCTGCAGACGACGGATTCCGCGCCCAATGGCAGCACCGCGACCAGCACGACCGCCGCCCCCGCCACGACATCACAACCCACCGCCACCTTCCGCAGCAACGTCGATATCGTCGCACTCAACGTCGTCGTGACCGACGGAGATCAGAAGTACGTGTCGGGATTGAGACCATCCGACTTCGCGGTCTTCGAGGACGGCGTTCAGCAGGATGTGTCGTTCTTCGGTGCGTCCAATGTGCCGCTCGATCTCGCCATCCTGCTCGACACCTCGGCGAGTATGACCGGCAAGATGCAGCTCGTGCAGCAGGCGGCCATCGGTTTCCTCGAGACGCTTCGTCCCGGCGATCGCGCCATCATCGTGGATATTAAAGACGCGACCAAGGTCATGTATCCGCTCGGCGACGACATGGAAGCCGCCAAGAAGGCGATTCTGACCACGGCGCCGCGCGGGGGCACCGCGCTCTATAACGGCACCTACCTGACGCTGAAGGAGATGGCCAAGGAGCGCCGCGCCACGAGTGAGGTTCGCCGGCAGGCGCTGGTGGTGCTGTCCGACGGTGAGGACACGGCCAGCCTGGTCTCGTATGACGATCTGATGGATCTGGCCAAGCAGTCCGGCATCGCGATCTACACGATCACCATGCGGTCGAAGTACCTCGTCACGCAGGCCGCGACGCGCGGGCATTCGTACTTCTCGCAGTCGGAGTTCGGGATGAAAGCACTGGCCCAGGAGACTGGCGCCCGGTCGTTCTTCCCGACCGAGCTGAGTGAGTTGTCGGGTGTCTATGCGTCAATCGCCGAGGAACTGGCCACGCAGTACGCGATTGGCTACTCCTCGAAGAATCCGAAGCAAGATGGCTCGTACCGCCGTGTGATCGTCCGCATTGCGGACAAGCCCGGCATCCGCACTCGCACGCGCGCCGGGTATACCGCGCCGCGAGCGCAGCGCATTGCATCGGCAGCTCCCGCAACCCATTAAAATTGGCGGGTGCTTGCGCCCGCCATCGCTCTCGCCTCGCTCGCCTGGCTGGCGCTGCTGATCGTCACACCTTTCGCGCCTCCGACTCTGGCCACGCTGATCTACGCAGCGGGGTCGGTCATCTGTCACCAGCTTCCTGAACGTTCGTTTCATCTCGCCGGTTTTCAGATTCCCGTTTGTGCACGATGCCTGGGCATCTACCTGGGTGCGGCTGTCGGCGCCTCGGCCCACGTGCTCGGCGCGTTCGCGACCGACGCAATCCGGTGGCGGATCCTCACGCCCCAGGGCGCGCGGCGGACTTTCATCGTCAGCGCCGTGCCGACGCTGGTGACGGTCAGCCTCGAGTGGGGGAACGTGTGGCGCGGGACGAACATCGTGCGAGCCTTCGCCGGTGTGGCGCTTGGGATCGGCGGCGCACTCGTGGTGATGAGCGCAGTGGCTACGCTACACTACAACGCATGCCAGCGACGACGGCCGATCGAGCCCAGCCAGATACCACCGCATATCTGATCTGCGCCGCGGCCTGGCTGGTGCCCGGAGTGGGGCATATCTGGTTGGGCCGACGGCAGAAGGGCATCATCTTTCTCGTCTCGTTGACCCTGATGTTCGTCTTCGGCTTGTGGCTCGAGGGTGCGCTCTTTCCGTTTCAACTTGCCGAGCCGCTCGTGGCGCTGGGTGCGCTGGCCGATCTGGGCGTTGGTCTCCCGTACATCATCGCGCGCGCCGTGGGCGCGGGCGCCGGGCGCGTGGTGGCGATTACGTACGAATACGGCAATACATTTCTCATCGTGGCGGGACTGCTCAACATGCTCGTGGTTCTCGACGCGTTCGACATCGCGAAAGGTCGAAAGTGACCAGCCACTTCGGGCTCATGGTGATCTTCGCGCTGTTCGTGTCCGTGGTGTTCGCGACCTTGATGCGCGACGAGCCGCGCGAGCAGCTCACGTTCGCCGGCCGGCTCTTCGCCGGGTTCATCGGCGCCGGAGTCGTCATTGGCTGGCTGCTGTATCCGCTGCCGTTGTGACGGTATGGTGCGAGTTCCATGATGGAGCTGCAGGGCTCGGACACTGCCGCTGGCTACCGCTTCGCCATCGTCGTTTCCAGGTTCAACGAAGAGATCACCGAAGGGTTGCTGACGGGCGCGCGGGCCGCGCTCGCGTCGGCACAGGTGCGGACCGACGACATCACGCTCATCCGCGTGCCCGGCGCCTTCGAGATTCCGGCCACCGTGCGACGCCTGGCCGAGACCAAACGCTTCGACGCGATTATCTGTCTCGGCTGCGTGATCAAGGGCGATACGATGCACTTCGAGTACATCGCGTCCGCGGTCTCGCAGGGGATCATGGACGTTGGTACCGCAACAGGAATCCCGGTCGCCTTTGGTGTGTTGACCACGTTGACTGACGAGCAGGCTGCGATTCGCGCCGCGGACGGACCGGACAACAAGGGGCGCGAGGCGGCTTTGGCAGCGATTGAGATGGCCACGCTGTGGCGCCGCATCGGCGAGGCTGGACTTCATGAACACTGAGCCGCGATCGGCATCGACGCGGCCGGCGCCTGAGTCGCGTCATCGCGCACGTGAGGCCGCCGTCCAGATGCTGTACCAGTGGGAAATCGGCCGCGCCTCGATCGACGAGGTGCGGCACACGTTCTGGGCGCACGCGCCGGAAGGCACGCCGTTGACCGAGGAGCTGCGCGCGTTTGCCACCTCGCTGGCGACGGGAACGGCGGAGCACGTCGCCGAGATCGATCCGATGATTGCCGATGCCGCCGAGAATTGGCGAGTCGAACGGATGAATGTGCTCGACCGGCTGATTCTCCGGTTGGCTGTCTACGAGTTTCTGCACGAGCCGGAGACACCCGGCAAGGTGGTCATCAACGAGGCCCTCGAGCTGGCGCGATCCTTCAGCGCCGATGACTCGGTCCGCTTCATCAACGGCATTCTCGACGCAATCCGTCGCACGCTCTCACGCGAATGAGCACAGACGAATCCGATCAGGTCATTCAGCGCCGCGCCAACTTGGAGGAGCTCAAGAAGCTCGGTGTCGATCCCTATCCGCGGCGATTTGAGGGCGGGGTGCAGATTGGCACGCTCGTCGCCGAGCATGGCGCCAAGACCGCACAGGAACTGGAGACGCCGCGCATCACGGTTCGGACCGCGGGACGGATTCTCGCCATCCGTGGCTTCGGCAAGGCGGGCTTCCTTCAGCTCTCCGACGGAATGGCGCGGGTCCAGGTGTATGTGCGCCAGGACGCGGTCAGCGCGCATGAGTACTCGGTATTCAAGCTGCTCGATCTCGGCGACTGGGTCGGTGTCGAAGGGTATCTGTTTCGGACGCGGACCAACGAGTTCAGCGTGCACGTCACGGCGCTCACATTTCTCTCGAAGTGTCTGCTGCCGCTGCCCGAGAAATGGCACGGTCTGCAGGACATCGAGACGCGGTATCGGCAGCGGTATCTCGATCTGATCGTCAATCCCGATTCGCGCCGGGTCTTCGAGGTCCGCAGCCGCGTCGTGTCCGCATTCCGCGAATTCCTCAGCAGCCGCGGATTCCTCGAGGTCGAGACACCGATGATGCAGCCGCTGGCCGGTGGTGCGCTGGCGCGTCCGTTCGTGACGCATCACAACACCCTCGACATGCGGCTCTACCTGCGCATTGCTCCGGAGCTGTATCTGAAGCGCCTGACCGTCGGTGGGATTGAGCGCGTGTTCGAGATCAACCGCAACTTCAGAAACGAAGGGATCTCGACGCAGCACAATCCCGAGTTCACGATGCTCGAGTTCTACTGGACCTACGCCGACTACAACGATCTGATGACGCTGACCGAGGAGATGTTGCAGCACGTATCGATCGTGGCAGCAGGTACCGATCAACTCACATTCGGTGAGCACGCGCTTTCACTGGCGCCGCCGTTCCGTCGTCTCTCGCTGCGAGAAGGCGCGGCCGCCGCAGCCTCCAAACGTCTCGACGCGACCGTGACGCACACCGACTTGCGATCCCAGGAAAGCGCAGCCGCGCTGGCGGGAAGACTCGGTATCACCGTTGAACCCGGCAGTGGACCTGGACGAATCGCGGCAGCTCTTTTCGAGGCGTTGTGCGAGGACGACCTCGTGAGACCGACCTTTGTCTACGACTTCCCGACAGAGGTCTCGCCGCTCTCGAAGCAGAAGCCAGACGATCCCGACACGGTGGAGCGTTTCGAGCTGTACATCGGAGGGTTCGAGGTCGCCAACGCCTTCAGCGAGCTCAACGATCCCGTTGAGCAGCGGCGGCGTTTTGAAGAGCAACTGCGTCAGCGCGCGGGCGGCAACGAAGAGGCCCATGCGATGGACGAGGACTACATTCGCGCGCTGGAGTTCGGCCTGCCGCCGGCAGGTGGGGAAGGGATCGGTATCGACAGGCTGGTGATGCTGCTCACAAACAGCCTGTCGATTCGCGACGTGATTTTGTTTCCGCTGATGCGTCAGCGAAGCTGAATCGTGACGACCTTTTCCGATGGCACTGGTCGGCCGTTGAGCAGGGCCGGCGTATAGAGCCACTCGCGTGCCTTCTGCAGCACCAGACGGTCGTACAGCGGATGCGACGGCTGCTGCATCGACGCGTTGATGACCCTTCCGTCAGCCCCGATCTCGACCTTAACGGACGCCGTCGGGCTCCCGAGTCCTGAAATGCCTGATGGAATCGGCGGGATGTCCTGGCGGACGACGACCGGCTGAATCACTTCGGCTGGAGCCTGCGGAGTCTCGGCCGCAGCCACCTTCGGAGTCTCTGCTGCAGCGATCTTCGGAGTCTCGGCCACCGGAGTGGGCGGGGGCGCGTTCGCCGGTCCTGCCGCTGGCGCCTTGGCGTCTGCACGTGCCGGAAGAGGCGCGCTGGCGTTTGTCAGCTCGATGAACCCGCTCGCCAGGGTGCGGAGATCTTCGGCGTCTGGCGAGTCTTTGAATCCGGGGCTCGAGGTCAACGTGACCACGAGATTGAACTTCTTCAGCGCGGCCTCCCGGTCGCCAGTTTTGAACTGGTCGCGGGCTTCGTTGAACGTCTTGCGCGCGATGCCCGGCAGCAGCTTCTTCTTGGCTTCCGAAACGAGCGTGACAAATCGCGGAGGCACGTCCTCGGTTGAAGGCTCGAACGTCGGTGAGGCGGAGACGAGCAGTTCCACCGCTCCAGTGGCGTCCTGCGGACGGCCCAGAGCCAGCATACACAGCGCTCTGTACTGCTGCGCCTCCGGGATATTGACCGCGGCCAGTACGGTCAGTGCTTCTTCGTAGGCGGCGGAGTCGTAGAGCGCCTTGGCCTTCGTCAACGGCTCCTGTGCCGAGGCCGTCGCGGTGACGAGCAAAGCGGCGAAGCTACACAGTATGCGTTGAGAAAGCGGAGTGCTCATCGCTGCCTCATGTCCATGGAGATACGATTGGCCTCTTTCATCGTCACGACCGTGTTCACCCGACGCTCGCCGAGCTGGGGATGACGGAAGACGATCTCATGTGGCCCGAGCGTCTGCGGCAGATTGCCCAACGGCGTTTCGCCGGCGCGAGTGCCGTCGATAAAGACCTCCGCCCATGGGACCGCATTGATGCTCAGCGGGGCTCGTGGCAAATCGACGGATAGTGCGACAGTCTGGCCTGCCGTTACACGGACCGTGCGGGTGCCTCGGAACCCAACCGAGTCGGCGGCCAGCTCCAGGAGGTGCTCGCCGGCCGGCAACATGATCCGGTCCATGTCGCTGGTTCCGATCAGGCGCTTGTCCTCAAAGACCTGGACAGACACTGGGGACTCGATCGTGACCGAGCCAGGCACGGCAGCCTGGGCCCCGCCAATGAACAGCGATGCGGTCGCACCCGCCTCGATTTGCACGGTACGCGTGTACGTCGTGCCACGGGCACGGACGACGACGCGATGTTGACCTATAGTGAGGTCGCGGAGCGTGACGGGCGACAGGCCGCGCGCTTCACCGTCAATGAGTACCTCGCTACCGGGCGGGTCGGTGGCGATCGACAGGTGACCGGTCTCCACAACCGCCGCCCGCGCCGTATCCGCCAGCGCAACGTGGTAAACCGTAGCGGTTCCGTCGCTGACGGACACCGGCATTTCCTTCTTGCCCGCGCCGTGCTGCAGCGTAAGCGTGTAATTGCCGGCAGGGATCGACAGTGCGAGGGGGGTCGTGCCTCGGGCTGTCCCATTGAGTAGAACCTGGGCTCCTGGCGGATCCGATTCGATCCGCAGGCTGCCTCCGGCAGCGACGGCCGCTGGTTGCCACTGATCTTTCCAGTAGACTCCAGCAGTGATCAGCGCGATAACCAGAGCGCCGATGAGGATTCCGACGACGTGTTTGCGTTCGACCTTGGGTACGGGCCTCGAATCCTTGACGGCGACCGCGACCATGGCGGACTCCGCCGCAAACTCGAGCGTGGCGTCTGCGCTCCCATCGGTGGCGGGACTGACGTCTGGCACCCGCTTGCCGAACGCGGCAACTATTCTCGTCTTAGGTACAGATGGACGCACGGTGTGAGACCGTTAGCGTGGTACGTGCCAAGATTTCTTGTGCAGATGGGCCAGATCTCGAGGCATGCCGTTGACAAGTTCTCCGATAGGTTGACTCTTGTCGCGGAAGGTTGGGACTCTGGCCACAGCCTGACTCGGAGCTGATGCTGGTATAAGTGGTTGAGCATCGTGTCCTTTGAGCTCTTTGTCGCACTCAGGTATCTGCTCGCGCGGCGCCAGCACGCGTCGATCTCACGCGTGTCCCTGTTCTCCACAATCGGCGTCGCTGTGGGCGTTTTGGCGCTGGTTGTTGCCCTAGCCCTGATGACCGGCCTGCAGGGGGAGCTTCGCAACCGCATCCTCGGATCGACCGCGCATATATATGTCTGGAAGATCGGCGGGATCAGCGACTACCACGCCGAAGTCCAACGGCTGAGCCAGGTCCCCGGCGTCTCGGGAGCCGGCCCAGCCATTATGGGCAAAGCCATCATCTCGAGCGAGAGCGATACCGGTTTCATCACGATCAAGGGCATCGATCCCGCCCTCGAAGGGCGAGTCACTGACATCGAACGCACGATGCAGCAGGGCAAGCTGCTCGCGCTGGAAGGCGCCGAAGACGAGCGTCCGGGAATTCTCCTTGGCCGCGACCTGGCCAAACAGCTCGCCGTGAAGGTGGGCGACCTCGTTGACATCACGACACCGACTCCCGTGGCGACGCCCAGCGGCATCATGACCCGCGGCCGCACGGTGAGGGTGGTTGGCATCTTCGCGCTTGGCCTCTATGAATTCGACTCTGCCTACGGCTTCGTGTCGCTCGACCTCGCCAAGCGTCTGCTCGCGAAAGAGCATCCGGACCTGATTCAGTTGCGCGTCAACAACATCTACGCGGCCCGCTCGATCGCCCGAGCCGTCGAAGAACTTGGCGACAAGTATTCCGCCGACGACTGGTCGCGGATGAACCAGTCGCTCTTCTCGGCGCTGTGGCTGGAGAAAATGGCGATCTCGATCACCATCGGGCTGATCGTGATGGTTGGCGCGCTCAACATCATCTCGTCGCTCATCCTGCTCGTCAGGCAGAAGAGCCGTGACATCGCCATTCTCAAGACGATGGGCCTTTCATCACGGCGGGTAATGGGCATCTTCATGATGCAGGGTCTCGTCATCGGCGTCGTCGGGACGACGGTCGGCGCGCTCAGTGGTCTGACGCTGTGCTGGGTGCTCGATCGATACGAGTTGATCCAGATTCCGATGGACGTCTACCAGGTCTCGCACGTCCCGTTCGTCGTGCTGCCGCTCGATCTGTTGACGGTGGTGTTTTCGACCGTTCTGATTTGTTTCCTGGCCACGATCTATCCGTCGCGTCAGGCGTCGGCACTCGATCCGGTGCAGGCGCTGCGGAATGAATAGCCTCATGGCCTTCGTCAACGTCAGCGGTCTCAACAAGTCCTACGAGGTCGGTGCGCGGCGTCTGCACGTCTTGCGAGACCTCGAGCTCAACGTGGCGCACGGTGAGATGGTGGCGGTCGTCGGGGCATCCGGCGTGGGGAAGAGCACGCTGTTGCACCTGCTGGGCGGACTCGATCGCGCCGACAACGGGCAGATTCGCGTGGCCGACACCGACCTGCGTGCGCTGAGCGACGGCCAGCTCGTCGAGTTCCGCAACCGCAACGTGGGCTTCGTGTTTCAGTTCCATCACTTGTTGCCGGAGTTCGATGCGGCGGAGAACGTCGAGATGCCGATGCGCATCGCCCGTCGTCCGCTGAAAGAGGCGCATCACCGTGCCACCGCGCTGTTGGGCAGAGTCGGTCTTGGCGAGCGCCTCGAGCACCGGCCGGGGATGTTGTCGGGAGGGGAGCAACAGCGCGTCGCGGTCGCGCGAGCGCTGGTGATGGAGCCGGCGCTGCTGCTTGCCGACGAGCCAACCGGCGATCTCGATGAGAGCACCGCTGACGCCCTGCACGACCTGCTGCGAGAGATGCACCGCGAGCGTCAGCTCACATCGATCATCGCGACACACAATCCACGCCTCGCGGCGGCGTGCGACCGCGTCCTACGAATGGAACACGGTCAGTTGAATCCTGCCTGACCGCAACTCCCAACGCCCAACCCAAGAACTACCAACCACTAACCACCAACCACCAACCAACTAGTTGGTCTGCGTGGCGCGGTTCACGTAGTCCCAATGGCGCGTCGCGCGCTGGACGACGTCCTCGACGTCCTGCTCGAGGATGAAGCGCTCCTTCACCAGCGCGGTCGCCGCTGACCGAATTCGCTGCAGGTAATCATCGCGGCCTTTGTAGCGCTCCTCGATCGAGAGCCGTGGATCGTGACGCGCGTCGCGCTCGGCGCGCGTGCGCGCCAGCGGCATGTACGACCCGAGCAAGGCATAGATCGTCGTGGGGTTTCCGATGCGCTCCGCCCGGAAGTTCCAGCCCGTCGTCGTCGCCAGCGGCACCGACACCTCTGCCACACGAATGCCGGCGAGCTCATTGCCGTCGGCATCGACTTGCGGGACAAGGAACGGCAGCGCTGAAAACTTCTCGTTGATCATCTGGCCGGGCCCTTCGATCACGCGCGGATCGCCGACACCTGGAATCGACGGGAAGCGAAGCGCTTTGAGCGGCACGAGCGTGTCGCCGCGCAATTGTGGATGCCGGCTGTCGGGAGGACGCACACCGGACGCCGCCCACTGATGTGCGACTCGGAGCAGCGCGCGCATCACGTTGGCCTGCGGCGTGGGATTGCCCATCGCCTGACCGGTGCCGAACGACGGTGGAAACGCCGACTCGCCGTGCTGCGTGCCAGACAGCAGGTAGATGCGCACGTTCTCGGGAACCGTCGCGTCGTTCTTGCCATCGATCGTCGTGTGCGTGAGCGCTGCAGCGCGACCCTGACCCCAGTACTCGACCGACGTGTTGGTGTAGATCACCTTCGGCAGCTGATCGGGTTTGTAGGCAGTGAGAATGCCGCCGCGCGAACCCTGCGCATTCCGCTGTTCGAGATCGGTGTAGGGGAACCGCGTTGCCGGGAACGACGAGTAGCCCGGCATGGCGAACCGCTCGTTGAACGATCCCTGACCCGCGCCGGCGATGTGCGGCCACACGACGTCGAAGACGCGACGGTCGCGCTCGTCGGCGTTGAAGCCGTCGTGCAGGAACTGACGCAGAAAGCGGCCGCTTTGCGAGATGCCGAAGACGAACGCGGATCGCCCGCGTACCGGCATGTCACTGTTGTGGAGGAATGCGGACGCTGCGTCCCGAATCGCCGCAAGGCCGACGCCGGCCACGCGCGCGCCGCTGCCGGCGTAGTCCACTTCATACACACGGCCGGGCTCGAAGCCGCCGTCGAGGACCACGCGCGGTCGTCCGCTGCCGGCGGACAATCGCCACGACTGGCGGGGAAGCACCGTCGGCGTGTCCCAGAAGCGGTCGCGGACGGTCAACGTTGCCGACGGATCGTCAGGGTTGGCCGGCGGATACTGCGGCAGATCGGCCGGCGCAACTTCTGTGCGCTTGTCGTCGGGAATGAATGAGATGCGCACACGACCGGGCACATTGGCGGCGGGGGCGATGACCCGAAGGTTCGGCGCTTCGACGTCGAACTGCCAGCCCACCCAGACGATGGTGTAGCCATCCTTCATCAGGAAGCCGTCGCCGAAGTCGTTCGGCGCGGTCGGATCCTGACTGCCGCCGGCGCGATTGAACCGGCCGAGGATCCCCTTACGTCCACGATTCGCAATCTCGAAGAGCAGCGTGCCGTTGCCACGTGACGGATCGACCGGCTGCAGCACATACAGGTCGGCGGTGAAATGCACGCGTCCATCACTGTCCCGCGGCGCCGCATCGAGGTCGACGATGGCCTTGTTGCGAGGATTGGCAGGATCGAGTGCGAACTCGATGGTGCCGGTCAACTTTTCGTACGGCCCGACGGGTCCGAACGGTTGACCGTTGGCAACCACCGCTCGCGAGGCAATCGTGACTTTGGTGACTTCCGCCGTCGCGAAGGCGGGCACGAGAACGGCACTGACCAGTGCGAACACGAGACGAAAGCGTGAATCGCGCATCGACGTCCTCCGACTGCAACTCCCAACTCCCAACGCCCGACTACCAACCACTTGCCACAAACCACCAACTACTTGAGACCGGACATATCAAACACTGTTTTGGCCATCACCGAATTGTCGTCATTGCCTCGCCCGGCGGCCATCGTCGCATGGAGCAGCTGCTGGACGACGGCGGTGACTGGTGCCGCCGTTTCATGCTCGGCAAGCGTCGCGACGACGTTTCGCATGTCCTTCGCGAACAGGTGCGTGTAGAACCCCGGCTTATAAGTATTCTTGAGGGCGCGATCGCCGTGGACCTCGAGCACGCGGCTCTGTGCGAAGCCGCCAAGCAGCGCCTCCCGGACCTTGCCGGCGTCCACGCCCGCTTTCTTGGCCAGCGCCAGCGCCTCGGCGACCACGACCAGCGTGCCGCCGATGACCATCTGGTTGCAGAGTTTGCACAGCTGGCCCGAACCCGACTCACCGATGTGGACGATCTTCTCCGGGTTCCCCATGACATCGAGAATGGGCTTGGCCTTCGCGAATGCGGCCGCGTCGCCGCCGACCATGATCGAGAGGGTGCCGTTAATCGCGCCGATATCGCCGCCGCTGACCGGCGCATCGAGCATCGTCCCGCCCAGCGCGTTCGCCCTGTCGGCGAGCCGTCGCGCCACTCCTGGCGCGATGCTGCTCATGTCGATGATGATGGTGCCAGGTTGGAGAGCGGTGAACACGCCGTTGGGGCCGTCGAGCACCAGCTCGACGTCAGGGGAGTCCGGCACCATGGTGATGATGCACGTCGCCTGACGCGCGACGTCGGCGGGCGTGATCGCGCGTACTGCGCCCGACGAGACGAGATCGTCCACCGGTCCCTGACTTCTGCTGTTGACGACCAGTTTGTACCCCGCCTTGAGGAGATTCTTCGCCATGGGACGGCCCATGAGTCCCAGGCCGATAAAGCCGATCGTTTGTGACATGGCGTTAGAAGCTACCACCAACTACCAATCACTAACCACCAGCCGCTACGATCTGCCCCATGCACATCGTCCTCGTTGTCGTGACCATCCGTCCTGAGATGCAGGCGGAGTTCGAACAGGCACTCCTCGTAAACGCCAGGGAATCTGTCGCACACGATCCGGGATGCCGCCGGTTTGACGTCAGTCAAGACGCCAATGAACCGGTTCGTTGGATACTCCACGAGGTTTACGACGACCCGGCCTCCCACGCCGCCCACCGGCAGTCACCACACTTTCTGGCCTACGACGCGATTGCGCAGCGCGCCATCGTGGAAAAGACGGTGTTCCGCGCCGTCGGTAGGCACGTTTCGTGAAATGGGAGGAAAGAGTGAGGGGTTACGCGCCGATATATAGGTTGACAGCGGGTCGTTGAGACCCTCGAGGCAGAGGCGGCGTCGTATCGATCAGGGGCGGGTCGTCGGAGGCATCTGCCCCAAGGGAACCGGCGAAACCTCACGGGAAGTGGGACTTAGAAGCGAAGGACCATTGGTATCGCCGAAGCTTTGCCTTATAATGAAATCACACGAGGTTCTGAGTCACTCAGTCACCTCAAACCCTAGGCAGGCCGGATGTTCGAACGCTATACGGAACGGGCGCGACGGGTTCTCTTCTTTGCCCGATATGAGGCCAGCCAGCTCGGG
>Ga0111539_10001034_pt1 | contig 36476 bp, 32 predicted proteins | sample RhiMethybrSRZTD1_FD_79667 | JGI IMG/M metagenome (GOLD analysis project Ga0111539, IMG submission 79667) | Populus rhizosphere microbial communities from Tennessee, USA - Rhizosphere MetaG P. TD hybrid SRZTD1 (version 2) (version 2) | ecosystem: Host-associated > Plants > Roots > Rhizosphere >...
ATGCGGTGTGATCTCGCGCTCATGCTCTTCGAGTTGCGCGGGCGTCAACCCGGCGCGCGGCTCCGCGCGCGTACTTTCCGAGCGGCGTTGCGCGATTTCACGCTCGCGCTCCTCGAGTTGGGCAGGGGTCAGCAGCGCGCGGTCGCTGCCGGGTGCGGCGGCGGGAGCCTGCGCGGCGCCTGGCGCGGAGAACCAGGGCCAGCGGAACGCACCCGACTTGGGCTTGACCTTGATGTCGATGTCGTCGTCCTTGTCGGGCGGCGGATTGCCGTCGTAGACCAGGCTGCGGCGGCGCTGGAGATACGCATCGCGGATAAACTCGTAGGGATCGAGGGCAGCCGTCTTGACTATCTCCTCGGTATCCAGCAGCTCGGACCGGCGGTTCACGAGGCGGGTGCCCCACAGGATGTTGCGGTCGCGCGATGGATCCACGTAGGTGATCGGGTCGGTGTAGAAGTCCGCCAGCCAGCCGATGCCGTCGCGAAAGCTGCTGGGGCCGATAAACGGGAGTACGAGGTACGGTCCATCAGCCACCCCCCACCAGCCCAGGGTCTGTCCGAAATCCTCGTTGTGCTTTTCCAGGCCTATCTCGGTCGCGACATCTATTACACCCAGCAGGCCGGCCGTGGTATTGACCAGGATGCGCCCCACGTCGGATACCGCCTGCGTGAACTTGCCCTGCAGGAGGTTGTTGAGAGCGACGATGACGTCGTTGATGTTCGAGAAGAAATTGCTGACTCCGGTGCGCGCAATCTGCGGCACCACGCCCTTGTAAACGATGGCCGCCGGCTTGACGAAGAGATTGTCGACGACGTCGTTGAAGTGATAGACGCCGCGGTTGAGCCCTTCCAGGGGGTCGCGCGGGTTGTTGCTGGTCGCCGCGCAGCCGGACAGGACGACAAGAAGCGATACGAGCCCGCAAAAAACCAGCGCACGAGCACGCGCGAGGGATGAAGCCATCTATGATCGTCCCGGTGTTCTTGTTTGTAAGTACTTGTACGTAAGTAGCGGTAAGAATGGATTATATCAGCAATGCGCGGGCAGGAAACGAGGGTAACGGGGGGATAGCTCCCCTTATTCCGGTTTACGTGGTCCGGCCGGGCCGCGTTGCCGGATCTCTTCCAGCGTTTTCAGAGAAGCCGACAGGAGCGGCCCTCCCAGGCTCACGGCCCGCTCGGCCGCTGCAAGCGCCTCCTTGAGCCTGCCGCGCTCCGCCAGGACGTGGGCGTAATTGTTGAAAGCTGCCGGGGCTTCAGGATGGGCCAGCGTCGCGTCCCGGAACCAGGATTCGGCGGAGGCGAGGTCCTTCAGGGCGTAGGCCGTATTGCCGCTTCCCATCAGCCCGACGAGGCTCCCCGGCCACCGCCCGAGCATCGCGTTGTACGCAATGTGGGCATTTTTGAAGTTCCCGCTTCTTTCCAGCGCGGCGACCGCCTGGCCATAACGCTCCTCCGTGGCCGTTGCGGGCACCCGGTCCGGCGGGACGACGACCATTGCCCAATAGCCTTCGTCCTTCCACACGTACTCGAACACCGTGAACGGCATGGTCTGGCGCTGCCGGGTGCCCGATCGACGGATCACTTCGCCCTTGTCGAAGTCGTATCCGACGATGACCGCGTAGTGCCACAGGGGCCATACCCTCAAGCGATAGTTCTCGAGCACGACGACCGGCGTTCCGGCGGCCACTTCGCGCAGCAGATCGCCGAACTGGGGCTCCAGCTCGTAGGCGATCAGGCCATGGCGGCGCGGCGCAACCAGCATCTCGATCTGCAGGCTGCCCTTGCGGGCCGGCAGGTAAACCTGCCCGACCATCGCCTCCGGTGTCACCTTCGCCCCGGCCGCGTTCATCGCCATTGCGATAGCCGCCGGGCCGCACTGGAATTCCTCCTGCGGGAAGAACGGGACTTCCGTCAGCTCGGCGTGGACGGGCAGATCGGCCGGGCGCTTGTCCCGGATTGCCTCGGTCTGCGGCAGTATGAGGGCGCAGCCGTTCAGGAGCGCGCCCAGAAACAGAAAGCCCGCTATGACGCGGGCTTTCCGGTACAGCGCTGACACGTTCGGTATTACTTCTTGTACCACACCGCCCAGATGATGAGTCCGACGATGAGGATGCCGGCCACCCATGCCCACGCGTCGCTGGCCCCGGCGGGGAGCGCATCGATCTTTCCGGCGATGCGGTTGACCTCTTCCTGCGTCATGGCGTCGACGCGCTCTTTTGCCGTGGAGGCGGAGAGTCCGAGGGCCTCGAACTGGCTGGCGACGTCGCTGCGGCTCACGAAGGAGGCGACCTTGTCGCGATTCATCTGGTCCTGCGCGCTTGCTGCGACCTGGTCGGTCCCGACCATTCCTGCCTGAATCGAGAACGGCATCCAGATCATGCTCAAGATCAGTACTTTTGCCACCAGCTTGTAGAAGGCTCTCATCGTTTACGCTCCTCTGGTTGAGTTTGAAAACCAGTCCCGTACACGCCTAACGCCAGCCTCCCCTCTCACCTTATAGCCCCCGTCAAAAGAGAGCGTCAAGTCGATGCAGTCCTACAGGACCCTTTGCTATACTGGCTACCCCGGCGGCAGCGCTCGCCACCGGCCGGCGCCTGCCGGCCACCCGCCGCGACACGACCACCAGTGAGGAAACCGCCATGCTGCAGAAAGTCAAATCTGCCTTGCAGTTGAAGGATATGAGCCTGTTCCGCGAGCAGTGCTACATCGACGGTTCGTGGGTTGATGCCGACAACAAGGCCACCCTCGCCGTCTACAACCCGGCCGACGGGGTGCAGATCGGCACGGTACCCGCCCTGGGCGCCGCCGAGACGCGGCGCGCGATCGAGACCGCCAACGCGGCCTGGCCGGGCTGGCGCGCGAAGACCGCCAAAGAGCGGGCGGCGATACTGCGCAAGTGGTACGACCTCATGATGGCCAACCAGGAAGATCTCGCGGTGCTCATGACGGTGGAGCAGGGCAAGCCCCTCGCCGAGTCGCGCGGCGAAATCGCCTACGGGGCTTCTTTCATCGAATGGTTCGCGGAGGAGGGCAAGCGCGTCTACGGCGACACCATCCCCGCGCAGGCCACGGACCGCCGCATCGTAGTGTTGAAGCAGCCGATCGGCGTCTGCGCGGCGGTGACGCCGTGGAATTTCCCGAACGCAATGATCACGCGCAAGGCAGGCCCCGCGCTCGCCGCCGGCTGCACGATGGTCATCAAGCCCGCGAGCATGACGCCGTACTCGGCGCTCGCGCTGTGCGAGCTGGCCGAACGTGCCGGCATTCCGAAGGGCGTGATCTCGGTGGTGACCGGCGCGTCCGGCCCCATCGGCAAGGAGCTGACGACCAACCCGCTGGTGCGCAAGTTCACCTTCACCGGCTCGACCGAGGTCGGAAAGCAGCTGATGGCGCAATGCGCAAGCACGGTCAAGAAGGTTTCGCTGGAGCTGGGCGGCAACGCGCCGTTCATCGTGTTCGACGATGCGGATCTCGACGCGGCTGCGGAGGGCGCGCTGGTGTCCAAGTTCCGCAATACCGGCCAGACGTGCGTCTGCGCGAACCGCATCTATGTGCAGGACGGCGTGTACGACGCGTTCACGAAGAAGCTCTCCGACAAGGTGTCGGCCATGAAGGTCGGCAACGGGCTGGAGGCCGGCGTGGCGCAGGGCCCGCTGATCGAGGAGAAGGCGGTGGAGAAGGTCGAGGAGCATATCGCCGACGCGGTGGCCAAGGGGGCGCGCATCGTCACCGGCGGCAAGCGGCATGAAAAGGGCGGCCAGTTCTTCCAGCCCACGGTGCTCGCGAACGTCACGCCGGACATGAAGATCACCCACGAGGAGACGTTCGGCCCGGTCGCGCCGCTCTACCGCTTCAAGGCGGAGGACGAGCTGGTCCGCCTCGCCAACGACACGCAGTACGGGCTGGCGGCGTACTTCTATGCCCGGGACATCGGCCGCGTATGGCGGGTCGCCGAGGGACTGGAATCCGGCATCGTGGGCATCAACGTCGGCATCATCTCGACCGAGGTCGCGCCATTCGGCGGCATCAAGGAATCCGGCATCGGGCGCGAAGGCTCGAAGTACGGCATGGAGGAGTTCCTCGAAGTGAAGTACCTCTGCCTGGGCGGGCTGGACAAGTAGGTGGTCCAGATACTCGGTCTCGACCACCTCGTCCTGCGCGTGCGCGACGCGCGGCGGATGACGCGGTTCTACTGCGAGGTCCTGGGTTGCCAGGTCGAGCGCGTGCGCGAGGAGCTGGGCTTGACGCACCTGCGCGCGGGCGAGGCGATGATCGATCTCGTGGCGGTGGACGGCGAGTTGGGCCGCAAGGGGGGCGCGCCGGCCGGAACCGAGGGCCGCAACGTCGATCATTTCTGCCTGCGCGTCGAGCCGTTCGATGCGGCGGCGCTGGTGAGCCACCTGGCCTCGCATGGCGTTACCGCCAGCGAGATCAAGCCGCGCTTCGGCGCCGAGGGCACGGGCCCGTCGCTGTACCTCACCGACCCGGAAGGAAACGTCGTCGAGCTGAAGGGGCCGTCGCGCTAACTGCCGTCAGGGGTCAGGCGTCAAGGGTCAGGCGTGTCAACGCCCGTCCGAGTCAGTTTGTGACGCGTCAGGCGCCTCAACACCCGCGAGGCATCAAGCTGTCAAGCGCGCAAGAATCATGACGGCTTCCGGCCCGCCTGACCGCTGACCCATGACCGCTGACGGGTTCAAATCAGCCCGGCGACGTGCTTCGCGAACGCCTGCGTGCCGAGCTTGCCGTTCAAGTCGGGCGTGCGGGTGTCCGCGCTCTGGAGCGAGCTGTCGATCGCGCCCTCGATGACCTGCGCGGCCTGGGCGAGCTCGGGGCGCCGGTGCCGCGCCGCCAGCCACTCGAGCAGCATCGCCGCCGAGAGTATCAGCGAAGTCGGATTGGCCCTGTCCTGTCCCTGGATGTCCGGGGCCGAGCCGTGCTGGGCCTGCGCGCAGCAGGCGTCGTCTCCCGCCATGGTGGAGCCAGCGAGCCCCAGGCTGCCCGAGATTTCCGAGGCCTCATCCGACAGGATGTCGCCGAACATGTTGCCCGTGACGATGCAATCGAAGCGGGAGGGATCGCGCACCAGCAGCGCCGCCATGGCATCCACGATCTTCTCGTCCAGCTCCACGTCCGAGTACTCCTGCGCTACCTTCCGGACCTCGCGCAGGAACAGGCCGTCCGACATGTGCAGCACGTTCGCCTTGTGGACGGCGGTGACCTTCTTCCGGCGCTTGCGCGCCCAGTCGAACGCCACGCGCGAGATGCGGTTGCACTGGCGCGCCGTCACCTTGCGCACGGCGATCGCCATGTCCTCTGTCGGCATGAATTCGCCGCGCCCGGAAAACATGTTGCGGTCGGCGTAAAAGCCTTCCGTGCATTCGCGGAAGATCACCAGGTCCACCGGCTTGCCGGTAAGTCCCACGCCCATGCGGGACTTTGCCGGCCGGATGTTGGCGAAGAGATCGAGCTTCACGCGCAGCTCGCCGGACGGATTGATGCCTCCGTTCTCGCGCGCCGGATACTGGAGATGGTCCACCGGGCCGAGGATGATGCCGGGCGCCTTGCGCGCGGCTTCCATGACGGAATCGGGTAGTGTCGACCCCTGCGCTTTGAGCGTTACGAGGCCGATGTCGCGCTGGTCCCACTCCAGGCCGAGCATGAATTTCGCATTCGCGCGATCGAGCACGGCGAGCGTGGCTTTGGTGATTTCGGGGCCGATGCCGTCGCCGGGGAGGACAAGGATCTTCATAGGATGAAGGATGAGGGATGAGGGACGAGGGATGAAGGATGAGGGATGAAGGCGGAAGGCGGAAGGCGGAAGGCGGAAGGCGGAAGTATTACCAATCACCAATCACCAATCACCAATCACCAATCACGAATCACGAATCACCAATCACGCCTTTATTGTGATGTAGAGCGTGCGATTGTAACATCGGCCTTATCTACTCTCTGTGCTGTCGATGATCTCCGTCGCTGATTTTCCGTTGCCGAGACGCTTCCCGTGAGCCGAGCGCCGACCGCGTGCCTGATCGAGCCCCGGGCGCTGCGCGACGAGATGGTCCGTGGCGATCTGCCGCTGATCATAGACGCGCGCGGGCCGGCGGCGTACGCGCAGGGTCACATCGCGGGCGCGGTTAATTTCTCGACCTACGACCATTTCGCGCTCGATACGCGGCCGGAGGGGCTCGCCGCGTTCACGCAGGACATGGCGGCGCGCTACCTCGGAACCGGCATCTCGAATTTGCGGCCGGTGGTGGTGTACGAGGACGAAACGGGCATGCGCGCGGCGCGCGAAGCGTGGATCCTGCAGTTTCTCGGGCACCGTGGTGTCAGGATGCTGCACGGCGGCTTCTCGGCGTGGCGCGCGGCCGGCTGCGAGGTGAGCGGCCAGCCGGCCGACGAATGGACCGTCAGCTTTCTCGTGCAGGAGCGACCGGAGATCGTCATCGGCTGCGACGAGATCGCCGGGCGGCTCAACGAACGCGGCCTGACGCTGCTCGACGTGCGCGACGAGCACGAGCACGCCGGGCGCGACCGTACCGTCTGCTGCACGCGTCGCGGACGCATCCCCGGCTCCGTGCGCATCGAGTGGACCGAGTTCCTGGAGGGCGGGCGCTTCCGGGAGCCGGAGGCCATCCGCGGCCTGCTCGAGGAGCGCGGCATAGACACGGACGCCGAGATCGTGCCGTACTGCCACCGCGGTGCGCGGTCGGCCAACACCTACTACGCGCTGCAGCACGCCGGGCTGACGCGCGTGCGAAACTACATCGGCTCCTGGCACGAGTGGTCTTCCCGATCGGAGCTTCCGATCGAGCAGGGATGACGGCGGAAGGATGAACGTGGAACGTGGAAGGATGACCTGCCTTTGCAACAGCTATTTAGCCAAGGTCATCCCTCATCCTTGCAGCCGCAATCCTATTGCGGCTGGATGCCCGCCGCCTTGATCACCTTCGCCCACTTCGCCATTTCCGACTTCACGTAGGCGCCCAGTTCCTCCGGCGTGCCCGGCGCCGCATCGAGTCCCTGGTTGAAGAGGAACTCCTTGATGTCGGGCAGGGAGAGCGCCGCCGTCAGGTCCTTGTTGAGCCGGTTGATGATGGGGCGCGGCGTGCCGGTGGGTACGAAGAAAGCATTCCAGTTGTTCGCTTCGAAGCCCTTCAGGCCCGACTCCGCGATCGTCGGCAGGTCCGGCATCAGCGCGGTGCGCTTCAACGTCGTCACGGCCAGCGCGCGGATCTTTCCCGATTTGATATGCGCGACCGAGCTGGCTCCCGTGGCGAATATCAGCTGGATGTTTCCGGCGAGCAGATCGATGATGGCGGGGCCGCCGCCCTTGTACGGCACGTGCGTCATCTTGACGCCGGCCTGCAGGTTGAACAGCTCGATGGCCAGGTGACCCGTGCCGCCGATGCCCGAGGATCCGGCGTTGAGCGGCTTCGCTTTCGCCAGGTCGATCAGCTCCTTGACGGACTTGGCCGCGACTGCGGGATGGACGACGAGTATGTTGGTCGAATCGGCGGCGCGGGTGACGGGCGCGAGGTCTTTCAGCGTATCGAACGGCATCTTCGCGGTCAGGCTCGGGTTGACGACGAGCGCGATCGTGCCGAGCAATATGGTGTGTCCATCCGGCACCGACTTGGTCACGATGTCCGCGGCCAGCGTGCCCGAATGCGCCGGGCGGTTATCGACGATCACCTGCTGACCCCACGTCGGTGAAAGCTTGTTGCTGAGGGCCCGGGCCGTGGTGTCGGTCCCGCCGCCCGGCGCGAAGCCGATGACGAGGCGTACGGGCTTCGACGGAAAGTCCGCGGCTGGGGCGGCAGGCGCCGTGATCGCCACGGCCGCGACGAGCGCGGTAAGGGCAATTCTCATGTCGATCTCCTGATCCCCGTTACGGGTTCTGCGGCTGGCTTATGTGCTCCATGAACTTGACCATCTCCGCTTGCTGCTGGGCAAGGGACTTGCCCCAAGCGGCGCTGCCGAGGTAGTTGTCCTCGAAATTGTTGCGCTTCGCGAATTCCTTCCACTCGTTGCTGTCGTACACGCGCTTCATCGCTGCTTCCATGGCCGCATGCGCTTTAGGGGGCACGCCGGCGGGCATCACGAAGCCGCGGCCGGTGCCGACGACCACCTTGTAGCCCAGCTCCTTCATGGTCGGCGCGTCCGGCACGGCCGGCAGGCGCTTGTCGCCCGTTACCGCCAGGACGCGCAACTTCTTGCCCTCGACGAGCCCCAGCATTTCGCTCAGGTTCTCGGGCGTGAAGTCGGTGTGCCCGCCGGCGACGGAGGTAGTTGCCTCGCTGCCGCTCTTGAACGAGACGTACTTGTACTTCGCGCCCGTCTCGCGCTCGATCACGTAGAGGAGCAGGCGCGCGGTGCCGGTCGCGGAGGTAATGCCGGCGATGAGCGTGTTGGGCCTTCTGATGCCGGTGTCGATCATCTCCTTCATCGACTTGAATTTTGACTCCGTGGCGACCGCAATGACCTGTGGGTCGATGGCGAAAGATACGAGCGGCGTGAAATTCGCGAGGCCGAGATCGAGCTCCTTGCGCACCGTGGCCGTGAGAAAGGAGCCGGTGGCCATGGTCAGCACCACGTGCGGGTCGCCGCGCTTGCTCTTTATGTGGTTGAACGCGATGACGCCGCCGCCTCCCGGCCGGTTCGCTACGATGATGGGCTGGGAGAAGGTCTTCTGCTTGACCATAATGTCCGTCACCGTGCGCGCGAAGAGATCCGTTCCGCCGCCGGGAGCCGTGTGGACGTTGAACTCGATGGGCTTGGAAGGGTAGGACTGGGCCTGAGGCGCACCCGGGAAAGCGGTTGCGCAGACAGCGGCAACCAGGAACGAACGGACGCAAACACCTTTGCTTGTTTTCATGTGATCTCCTCGGTATCTCCCGCGCCAACGGCGGGGGAGCAGAATTATACCGAGGCCGATCCTGCCGTGATGTAAAGTACGCCGGTGTTGCACACGAACGGGAACTCGCGCGATGAATGATGCGGGGCACAACGCAGCCACGGTGCGCCGGGGGGCGGCGATACACCCGGTGATGGTCAGGTTGAGCGAGTACATGAGCGGGGCTGCCGACCGCGCGTTGCCCGCCGATGTCATCAGGGAGACCAGGCACCACATACTGGATACCATCGCCGCCATGGTGTCGGGGGCGGACCTCGTTCCCGGCCGGCACGCGCTGCGCTTCGCGCGGGAGTACGGCGGGGAGAAGATCGCGACCGTCGTCGCCTCCGACGCACTCATGGGCCCGATCGAGGCGGCGATGGTGAACGGCGTGCTCGCGAATGCCGACGAGACCGACGACAACTACAGCACCGGCGGCGCCCACCCCGGCTGCGCGGTCGTGCCGGCGGCCCTCGCGATCGGGGAAAAGTACGGCATAGCCGGCGCGCAATTTATCAGGGCGGTGGCACTCGGCTACGACGTCGGTCTGAGAGCGTTCAAGCTGGTCGCCAAAGGCGGTGTCCTCGCCGAGACGCACAACATCGTGGGTACGTTCGGGGCGTCGGCGGCCTGCGGTTGCGCGGTCGCGCTCGACACTCCGCGGATGCGCACGTTGATCGACTACGCATCCCAGCAGGCCGGCGCCGGCATCGGCGCCTGGCGGCAGGACACGGAGCACGTCGAGAAGTCGTTCATGTTCGGCGGGATGGGCGCGCGTAACGGCGTGACGGCGGCGCTGCTGGTGCACGCCGGTTGGACGGGCGTAGACGACGTGTTTTCAGGACCGGGAAACCTGTTCCAGTCCTACGCGCCCGGCGTGGATCCGGAATTGCTCGTGCACCGGCTCGGTGAAGAGTTCGAGGTGCAGAACACGATCATCAAGAAGTGGAGCACCGGCGGCCCGATCCAGTCTCCCCTGGAGGCCATACAGCTCATACGCCGGCGCCGGCCGTTCGAGCTCGATGAGATCCGCAGTATCGACGTCCGGGTCTCGACGAGCGCTGCCGACAAGATCGACGACAGCGTGATGGCGAACCTGTCCATGCAGTACCTGATCGCCGTCGTGCTCATCGACGGGACGCTGTCGTTCACGGCCGCGCACGACGATGCGCGCATGCGCGACCCCGCCGTGCTCCGGCAGAAGGCGAAGATCAGGGTCATTGCCGACGAGAGCCTGGAGCGCCTGCTGCCGGCGCGGGTGGCGGTCGTTGATGTCGCTTTCACCGACGGCACCGTCGTCTCGGAACGCAACGATACGGTGCGCGGCAGTCCCGGTAATCCCATGACGAGCGACGAAGTGACCGCCAAGGCCCGGGATCTCATGGCGCCGGTTCTCGGTGCACAGAAATGCGCAACGCTGATCGAGCGAATATTCGCCTTGGAGGAAGTCGCGAACATCCGTGAGTTGCGGCCGCTGCTTCAGCGCGCCGGGACTAAAGACCACAGATAAACACAGAACGCGCTGATGTATATCTGACTTGACCTCCGCGGCGCAGGTCGGATAAGAGAGGAAAGATATTATTGAGAGCGCTTCTAAGGATTAGGGACCAGGTACCACGTCCCTCATCCTGCATCCCTCATCATTGTCCCTGTTTCGCCAGCCCCAGCTCGGCGAGAAACGCCTTCGCGTCTTCGTTGTCCTTCGCCAGGAACTTGCGCGTTTCGGCGCCGGTCTGGAAGTTGGCCTGCCAGAAATTCGTTTCCAGCTCCTTCTTCCATTCCTCGGCGTCCATCATGCGCTTCATCACTCCTTCCCAGTAAGCAACCTGCCCGGCGGTCATGCCCTTCGGGCCTATGAATACGCGCCACTGCTCGACCACGGCGTCGGCTCCCTGTTCCTTCCACGTCGGCACGTCGTTCAAGTCGCCAGGCAGCCGCCGGGGGGAGGTCACCGCGATGATCCGCGCCTGCTTGTTGCGGTGGAGTTGTGACGCGAACCCTACTGAGATCGGGACCACGTCCACGTGTCCGCCGAGGAGCGCGGTGGATGCGGCGCCGCCCGATGGAAAGATCACGTTCTTCATTTTCTTGATATCGATGCCGGCGGCCTTGAATGCCGCCGCGACCCCTGAGTGATTGGGTGCGCCCAGGCTGGTGGCGATGCCGAAGGAGAGGGCGGTCGGATCCCGCTTCATGAACGTGAGGAGATCCTTGCCGCTCTTGATCGGAGACACGGGCTTGACGGTGATGCCTATGTACTCGTCGAAGAGCCGGACGACGGGCGTCAGCTCCATGTAGCTCGGGCCGTGACCCGCGATGTTGTTGGTGAGCAGGGCGCGCGAGCCCATCACGAGGTAGTGGCCGTTGCCGGGGTGCTGGTTCGCGTAGTTATAGGCCACGGCGCTGCCCCCGCCCGGTTTGTTCACGACGTTCATCGTGACCGGCACGTAGCGCTTCTCCTGCAGGACCTTGATCATGATCCGCAGGATCCGATCGGAGCCGCCGCCCGGTGCGTTGGTGGCGATCAACTCTACGGGCTTGTCCGGCTTCCACTCCTGCGCCCACGCCGCGCCGCATGCCATGGCGGACAATGCGCCGAGCGCGATCGACGCCGCGAGCAATCGGACACGAGGCGAAGATGCCGAAATCGTGTATGTCTTCAAGGCTTCCTCCGGTCGGATGTGCGTTGTTATGAGAGGGAAGATTAGCCCGAAAGGCGCCTGGAAGAAAGGCCGCCGGAAGATGGGTAGAATCGCCTGACTAAAAGCGTGACCCGTGACTGGACTCTCTATCGGTCACTGGTCACTGGTCACTGGTCACCGGTCATCGGTCACTCGTCAGAGGACATCGAGCAATGGAAGTCACCAAGACCCTCGCCAAATTTCTGGTCACCCATCGCTACGCCGATGTCCCGGAGAAAGTCCGGCACGAGGCGGCCCGGTCGCTTCTCAACTGGGTCGGCTGCGCCGTCGGCGCGTGCCGGCACGAGACGGTGGACCGGATGCTTGCGGCGCTGGCCGAATTCTCCGGGCCGGCGCAGGCGACCGTGCTCGGGCGCGGGGAGCGGCTGGACGCGATGCTCGCGGCGCTCGTCAACGGCACGAGCTCGCACGTTTTCGATTTCGACGACACCCACCTGAAGACGGTCATCCATCCGAGCGGTCCGGTTGCCTCGGCTATACTCGCGCTGGCGGAGAAATCCCCGGTGAAGGGTGAGGATTTCCTGCACGCCTTCATTCTTGGCGTGGAGGCGGAATGCAGGATCGGCAACGCGGTTTATCCGGCGCACTACAACGTGGGCTGGCACATCACGGGCACGGCCGGGGTCTTCGGCGCCGCAGCGGCGGCAGGAAGGCTGCTTGGCCTCACCGAGCAGCAGATGACATGGGCGCTGGGCATAGCGGCGACCCAGTCTTCCGGGCTGCGCGAGATGTTCGGAACGATGGTGAAGCCCATGCACCCTGGAAACGCCGCCCGCAACGGCATGCTGGCCGCCCTTCTTGCGGCAAAGGACTACACCAGCTCGAACCAGGGGATAGAGGCCGCGCGTGGCTTCGCGCACGTGCTGTCCACGGAATTCAGGCCCGGAGAGATCACCGACCGGCTCGGGGAGACGTGGGAGGTCGCGCTCAACACCTACAAGCCCTACGCCTGCGGCATCGTGGAGCATCCGGCGATAGATGGCTGCATACAGCTCCGCAGCGAGCACAACCTCAAGGCAGAAGACATCGAAAGCGTGTCGCTCAGGGTGCATCCCCTGGTGCTGGAGCTGACCGGCAAGAAGGCGCCGCAGACCGGGCTCGAGGGGAAATTCAGCGTCTATCACTCCACGGCTGTGGCCATCGTGCACGGCGCAGGCGGCGAGGCGCAGTACAGCGACGCGGTCGTCCGCGATCCGAGGGTCGTGGCATTACGCGACAAGGTCAGCGCGACGGTGGAGCAGGGCATACACGAAGACCAGGTGCGCATCGCGATCAGGCTCAGGAACGGGAAGACGCTGGAGAAATTCGTCGAGCACGCGGTGGGGAGCCTCGGCAAGCCCATGAGCGATGATGACCTCGAAACCAAGTTCCGCGGGCAGATCGACGGGATTCTCTCGAAGGCGGAGGCGGACAGGCTGCTCGGCTTGTGCTGGGAGATCGGCAGACTCAACGATGCCGGTCACGTCGCCCGTGCATCGGTGCCCGCTGCCGCCGCCGGAAAGCGGGCGAAAGCGTGATGCCCGGCAGCGGCCAGCCGTTCGGCCATCTGTCGCCGAAGTGAGAGCGCTCCGCTCGCCCGCCATCGCAATCGCCGCCGCGCTCCTCGCGCCGGCGGCCGCGCCGGCGGCCGACTATCCGTCCCGGCCGATCCGGGTCCTGGTCGGATTTCCCGCTGGCGGCGGGCTGGACATCAGCTGCCGCCACTGGGGCCAGAAGCTCACCGCGCGCACCGGCCAGCAGGTCATCGTCGACAACCGCCCCGGCGCGGCGAGCGAGATCGCCGTCAGGATGGCGATCGCCGCGCCCGCGGACGGCTACACGCTGCTGTGCGTCTCACCCAGCGCCACCATTCTGTCGAGCAAGCCGAAGCCACCGTTCGACATGCGCAGCGACCTCACGCCTGTGATACAGATGACGCAGTTCACGTTCGTGTTCTACGTGAATCCCGCGGTGCCCGTGAAATCGATGGCGGAGCTCGTCGCGCACGCAAGAGCGCGTCCGCGGCAGCTCAACTACGGCTCCGTCGGAACGGGCTCCACGCCGCATCTCGCATTCGAGCTGTTCAAGATGGCGACCGGCGTGGACATCGTGCACGTTCCCTACAAGGGCACGGCGCAAACGATGGCGGCTGCGATCGGCGGTGAGATCCAGGTCGGGTTGGACGGGCCTGCCGCGCTGAAGCCGCATTTCGATGCGGGACGGCTGCGCCCGCTCGCAGTCGTTTCCGCCCGGCGCTCGGCCTCGCTGCCCAACGTCGTGGGCATGCAGGAGGCCGGCATCCCGGGCGTCGACGTCACGAGCTGGTCCGGGATCGCCGCGCCGCGCGGGACGCCCCGGAACCTCGTGGCCACGCTCAACGCCCATTACAACGCCATCCTCCACGAGCCCGACGTGAAGTCGACTTTCCTCAACCTGGGCTACGAGACCGCCGGCGGCACGCCGCAGGATTTCGGTCGCCTGCTGGCCGGGGAAGTGGCGACCTGGAGCAAGGTGATCAGGGTCGCGAAGGTCCAGCTCGAATGATCTCGCGGGCGCGTCCGGCCTGGGGATGAGAAACAGCGCTACTGGAAATTAACAAAGGCGTTCCGGAAAACCGGAACGCCCTCGTTTCATCCGCGTGGTCTGCGTTAATCTGCGGTTAGATCTTCTTGGCGGCCTTGGCGTCTTGGCGGTTCAAGAATCTTACGCAGCGCGGCGCTCCACCTTGCCCAGTCCCGCCTTTGCCTTCGCGACGAGGCCGGTCGCCTCCAGGTCGGCGCGCATCTCCTTCTTCGCCTCGTCCGTCATCTCGGAGCAGGGCGCGCGCACCGGCCCGCCCGCCATGCCGATGCATTCCATCCAGAACTTCTGCTCGGCGATCGCCATGCGGCCGGCGCCGCCGTAGCCCGGCACCCATTTCGCCAGGGCCGAGCGCAGGGGGTTCAGGCTCCGCGCGAGCTCGATCGCCTTGTTCATGTCGCCGGCGACCGCCGCCTTGTAGTAGTCGTTGACCGGCGTATAGCCCGGCACCTGGTAGAGATGCGGGCAATAGTTGAGGAGCCAGCGGTCGCCGCACACGGCGACGTTGTAGACGAAGGGCGCCTCGTCCGCCACGCTCACCTCCATCTCCTTGCCGACCCCGTCGCGCAGGGCCGTGGCGGCCGCTGGCTTGCTGATGCCCTGCTTGAAGCCGCAGATGTTCGGCAGCGCGGCGAGGCGCTTCGCGAGCCTGGTCGAGAGCGGGTAGGTCTGCTCGGTGTTGAACAGCACCACGCCGATGTCCACGCGCTCGCACACCAGTTTGAAATACTCGAACACGGCGTCGTCATTGCGGGCGGCCATGTAGGGGGTGAGGATGATCACGAAGTCGATGCCGATCGATTGCGCGTGCCGCGCCAGCGTGATCGCCTCGTACGGGTTCTGGTGGTGGCAGCCGGCGATGAGCGGCACCCGGCCCTTCGCCGTCTCGACGTTGATGTCCATCACGCGCATGCGCTCTTCGTTGGTCATCGCCCAGAACTCGCCGACGTTGCCGAGGCAGTAGTGGCCCGCCAGTCCGAGCTTCGAGATGCAATGCTCGAGGTTCGAGGCATTGGCCGCGTCGTCGACGCGATCGTCCCGGGTGAAGACGGTCGGCAGCGCGGTCCAGACGCCGTGCAGTGTCTTCTTCGCGTATTCCTTGGCTTCGTTCTTGCGGTATTTCATGCGGTGCTCCGCTTCGTGGTTGGTCCAGGATGGTGGAGAGCATAGCACCCGGTTACGGGATGGCCAAATGCCGGATTCCCGGCGGGTCAGCGCGCCGATCGAATCGGAATATCGGGGTATTATTGCCATGCAATCTCATGCAAGGAAGAGTGCCGTGCACAAGTTCGACGTAGTTGTCGTAGGTAAGGGAAATGCGGCCCTGTGCGCCGCGCTTTCCGCGCGGGACAAGGGCGTCAGCGTGGCGATGCTCGAGGCCGCGACGGTCGACGAATCCGGCGGCAACAGCCGCTTCGCCGGCGGCGTGATGCGTTTCGTCTACAGCACGGTCGAGGAGTTGCAGAAGCTCACCGAGATACCCGAGGACGAGGCGCGGAACACGGACTGGGACTCGAACTCGGTGGAGGAGTTTTACGAGGACCTGTACCGCGTCACCGCCTTTCGCACCGATCCGAACCTGAGCGAGACGCTGATCACGAAGAGCTTCGAGGGGATGGTGTGGCTGCGTACGCAGGGCGCGAGCTTCGTGCCCAACTACGGCGCCCAGTCGGCGATCGTCAACGGCAAGCGCAAGTTCTTCGGGCGCTTCCCGATCACCATCAATGGCGGGGGCTACGGCCTCGTGGCGGATCTCACCAGCACCGCCGAGAAGAAGGGCATAGCGATCTTCTACGAGACGCGCGCGGTATCGCTGATCTACGACGGCGAGCGCGTGCTCGGGGTCCGGGCGCGGCAGAAGGGCAAGCCCGTCGAGTTCAGCGCCCGCGCCGTGGTGCTCGCGTGTGGAGGTTTCGAGGCGAACCCCGAGTGGCGCACACGCTACCTCGGCCCGGGCTGGGAGCTCGCCAAGGTGCGCGGCACGCGGCACAACCTCGGCGAAGGATTGAAAATGGCGCTCGAGATCGGCGCGTGCCCCTACGGCAACTGGTCGGGCCGTCACGCGGTGTCGTGGGAGCGCCACGCGCCGGAGTTCGGGGACGTCGAGCGCTCGCACGACCCGTATCGCCACAGCTACCCGCTCTCCCTGATGATTAACGCCGAAGGCAGGCGCTTCGTGGACGAGGGCGCGGACTTCTACAACTACACCTACGCCAAGTACGGCGCCGAGGTGCTGAAGCAGACCGGACAGTACGCCTACCAGGTGTTCGACGCCAAGATGAAGCCGTACCTCAACAAGGAGTACGGCGGGCGCAACGTCACGAAGTTCACCGGCAACACCCTGGAGGAGCTGGCCGCGAAAATGGAGGGCGTGGACGCGCAGGCGTTTCTCAAGACGGTGCGCGAGTTCAACGCCGCCGTGCGCACCGACGTGCCGTTCAACCGGACGGTCCGCGACGGGCGCGGCGCCGCCGGCATCGAGCCGCCGAAGTCGAACTGGGCGAATCCGCTCGATACGCCGCCGTTCGAAGCCTATGGCGTCACTTGCGGCATTACCTTCACCTTCGGCGGGCTGCGCATCGACCACGAGACCGGCCAGGTGCTCGATCTCGGCTACGACCCCATCCCCGGGCTCTACGCCGCGGGCGAGATGGTGGGCGGGATCTTCTACTTCAACTACCCGGCGGGAACGGGGCTCGTCTCGGGGCTCGTGTTCGGCCGCATCGCCGGCAACGGTGCTGCCGCGGCGCTCGGGAAATGAGGGCGGCCCTATCTAAATAGGTTCTGGGAAGGAGAGGCCATGCTGAAACGGTCGAGGATCGAGTCCCGGGAAGACGAGCTGGAGGCTTTCTACGCGCAGCTTCGCTCGCAGCACGTGACGCCCGCGTGGACTGCCGAGGGCACCGGCGTCGAGCCCCAGAGCAGGGCGGTGCCGTACGTGTGGCACTGGCGCGACCTGCGGCCGCAGGCCCTGCGCGCGGCCGAGCTGGTCGGCACCGAGCAGGCCGAGCGCCGGGTGCTGCGGCTCACCAACCCCGAGCTCCGTGCCTCGGCGAGCACTACCCTCGTCGCCAACATCCAGATCGTGATGCCCGGCGAGATCGCGCGCGCCCACCGCCATTCGGCTTCGGCGCTGCGCCTGATCATCGAGGGCCGGGGCGGCTACACGGTCGTGAACGCCGAGCGCATCCCCATGCAGCCGGGCGACCTGGTGCTCACCCCCGCCTGGACGTGGCACGACCACGCCAACGACACCGATGCGCCGATGATGTGGCTCGATGGCCTCGACACGCCGCTGGTGCGGATGCTGGAGGCTGGTTTCTACGAGCAGTACGAGCGGGAGACGCAAGCATTCGACGAGCGGGCGCAGCCGTCGATCGCGAAATACGGCAGCGGGGGCCTGCGGCCCGCGTGGGAGGCAGCGCCGGCCACCCGTTACTCACCGCTGTGGCACTATCCGATCGCCGAGGCGCGGGCCGCCCTGCAACACCTGGCGGCCGATGGAGCCGGGAGCCCGTTCGACGGAACGATACTCGAGTACACGAATCCGGTGAACGGCGGCCCCGTCATGCCGACCATCGCGTGTTATATCCAGATGCTGCGCCCCGGCGAGCACACCCGCGCACACCGCCACGTCTGCTGTACCAACTACCACGTCATCGAGGGCTCGGGCTATTCGATGGTGGGTGGCCGCCGGCTCGCCTGGGAGGACAAGGACATCTTCACGGTGCCGACGTGGACCTTCCACGAGCACGTCAACACCGGTAACCGTCCGGCGTTCCTTTTCAGCTTCACCGACGCGCCGGTGATGAAGGCGCTCGACCTCTACCGCGAGGAGGCCGACGGCCGCGCCTTATGAACGTGTCACGTATCACGTGTCACGTATCACGCCTCTGGCTTTTTCCTGCCGTGATCACCGCCGTCGTGACGGCGCAGGCCGCCGATCCGGCGCAGCCGAAGCGGGAACTCGGCCGCTACACGAGCAAAGCCTGGCGCTGGTCGATCGCCTACCCCGCCGGCTGGACGGTGGAAGCGAAGGATCCGGACCTGGTCCGCATCCGCTCGGCGGCAGATAACGCGTTGTGCAGCATCCACAGCGGTCCGATGGACCGGTTCAATTCGGTGGACGAACTCACGGATTTCCTGCTCGCGAACGACGCGCAGTTCTTCAGGGAGAAGAGCCAGAAGTTCACCGTCCTCGCGCGGAAACGGATATCCCTGCCGAATCGCATCGAGGGCAACGACGTGCTCGCGGAGATCGGGCCGGGCGGCAGGTCGCGGCGCGTCCATGTCCTCGCCGACGGACGAGGCTTCGCCATCGATTGCGAGGGTTACGCGAAGAGCTGGAGCAAGCTCGAGCCCGCCTACCAGCGGGTCATCGCTTCCTTCACCGTCCGCAAGTAACGCGTCGAGGGGCGGAACACAGGCCCCGGTTTCGACTTTCCGGGGCCGCTGGCTGCTTCCGCACCCTGCTGCGCACACCGATGCTCCTGCCGGGATCTGACCCCATGATCGAGCGGCGCGGCTTGACCGTCCGCGCAAGGCTGCTGCAATATGCCCTCGCCACGCTGCGGCCAGGCGCGTCTGCGACCCGAGCGGCTCGCCATGCGCCTCCAACCAGGGAGGAGACGATCATGCAAGGTTTGAAGCAGCTTGCGCTGGCTGGAATCGCCGCATCGGTGCTCGCGCCGATAGGTGCGCCGGCGCAGGGGACGGTGAAGGTAGGCATCGTCGCGTTCATTTCCGGGCCGGCGGCGGCCCCGTTCGGCGTGCCGGCGAAGAACGCGGCGGATTTCGTAATCGACGAGCTCAATGCCGGCAAGGCCCCCAAGCCCTACAACAGGATCGGGTTCGGCGGCTCGAAGATCGAGACCGTCATCGTGGACGAGGCGGGCACCGCGACCACGCAGGTGACGGAGTTTCGCAACCTCGTGCAGCGGCACAACGTCGATCTCGTCATCGGCTACATATCCAGCGGAAACTGCCTGGCGATTGCGCCGGTGGCGGAGGAGCTGAAGAAGTTCACGAACTTCTTCGACTGCGGCACCCCTCGCATCTTCGAGGACGGCGAGTACAAGTACGTCTTCCGCACCTCTCCCACGGCAACGATGGACAGTGTCGGCGCCGCTCTCTACGTGAAGATCAAGAAACCGGGCTTGAAGTCGATCGCGGGCCTCAACCAGAACTACGCGTGGGGCCAGGATTCGTGGAGCGATTTCGAGCTTTCGATGAAGCAGATGGTACCCGGCATCCAGACGAAGACCGTGCAGATGCCCAAGCTCTTCGCGGGTCAGTACAACGCGGAGATCTCGGCGCTGCTCGGCGCGGGCGCCGACGTGATCCACTCGAGCTTCTGGGACGGCGATCTCGAGGCGCTGATGCTGCAAGGCGGGCCGCGCGGACTGTTCAACAAGAGCACCGGGGTCCTCACGACCGGCGAGACGATCATGCACAAGCTCGCGGCGCAGATTCCCGACGGCACCGTGCTCGGCGCGCGCGGACCGTTCGGCCCGTACGCGCCGGACAACGCCTACAACCGCTGGTTCGCCAAGGGCTACGAGGCACGCTTCCAGGCCCCGCCGAACTATGCCTCTTACCAGATGGCGCAGGCGATCCTGGGGGTGAAGACGGCCTGGGAGAAGGCGCTGGCCGCCAATGGCGGCAAGGCACCCACGAACGAACAGCTCGGCGCGGCGCTCGAGCACATGACGTTCGAGGGACCGGGCGGGACCGTGCGCATGGCGATCGGCAAGGGCCACCAGGCAATCATGGAAACGGCGTACGGCATGACCAAGCGCGTGGGCGGGAAGATCACGATCGTCAACATCCAGCGCTATCCCGCGGAGCTGGTGAATCCCCCGGACGGCGTGAAAAGCGCCGACTGGATAAAGAACAGCTTCAGGAAGTAACGCGGCAGAGGACCCTAATTGACCGACGGCTGCCTCTCCGGCAGCCGTTTTCGCATAGCACGCGCCTGTGAACGAAATCGCCCCAGTCCTCATCGACGGCATCATCTATTCTGCCTGGCTGTTCATCGCGGCGGTGGGGCTGACGCTCATCTACGGCGTCATGAAGATACTGAACGTCACCCACGCGAGCTTCTACGCGCTCGGCGCCTACGCGGGAGCCTCGCTCACGGGCGCGTGGCTCGCGCGCGGCTATCCGCCCGTGCTGTCCTACGCGGTGCTGCTCGGCGCCGCGGCGCTCGTTACGCTTGTCCTCGCCCCGGCCATGGAACGGGGCCTCCTGCGCTTCATGTACGCGAAGGACGAGGTGGTAATCCTGCTCATCACCTATGCGCTGTTTCTGATACTCGAGGACGTGATCAAGCTGATCTGGGGCGTGAACCCGTATTACGTCGCCGAGCCGTATGCGCTCCTCGGCAGCTTCGAGGCCGGCGGACTCACCTACCCCACCTACAATCTGATCCTCGTGGGTCTCGCGCTCGTCATCGGCGGGGGGCTCACGTGGATGCTGCGCGCCACGCGGTTCGGAAAGCTCCTGCTAACCGTGATCCACGATCCCGAGATGAGCCGGGCGATGGGAGTGAACGTGGGCCGCTACTATCTCGTCACTTTCACCTTCGGATCGTTCCTCGCCGCGTTGGGCGGAAGCTTCACGGCGCCCACGGTGTCGGTCGTGCCGGGTCTGGGCGTGGACGTGATCGTGCTGTCGTTCGCCGTCGTCGTGATCGGCGGCATGGGCAGCGTGACCGGCGCCGCGCTCGGCGCGGCGATCGTCGGGCTGGTGCGGTCGATCTCGGTCCACTACGTCCCCCAGGTGGAGCTCTTCGTCATCTACTTCGTGATGGCCATGGTGCTCGCCTTCAGGCCGCGGGGACTGTTCAGCCTGGCCGAGCCACGCAGGATATGACCCGCGACCGCACGCCACTGCTGCTCGGCGCGATCTTCGTGCTGATCGTCGCGGGCGGCCCGCTGCTGCCGCAGTGGGCGCTTTTCATCCTCACCATCGCCATCGCCCAGGGCCTGGTCGTGCTGGGGCTCATGCTGCTGCTGCGCGCCGGGCTTGTCTCCTTCGGTCAGGCGCTCTACTACTGCGTCGGGGCCTACACGACGGTCGGCCTCACGCGAGCGTTCGGGGTGAGCGAGATCTTCGTGCGCCTGGCGGCGGGAGCGGCGGTCGCGGCCGTCCTCGCGTTCGTCCTCGGTTTCCTGCTCGCGAAATACCGCGGCATCTTCTTCGGCCTGCTGAGCCTCGCGCTGTCCATGATTCTCTACGGGCTGATCGTGAAGAGCGAAGCGCTCGGCTCGACCGACGGGCTCAACGTCGCGCCCGCAACGCTCCTCGGCGCGCGCCCGGGAGCCGACTCGGTGCGCTACGCGATGGCGGTGATCGCGGCGCTCGTCGGGACGGGGGCCGCATACGCCGTTCACCTCTACCTCGGATCGCCGCTAGGGCGGCTCGGCCCGGCGATCAAGGACAACGAGATCCGGGTCGAGTACATGGGCGCCTCAGTGCGTTACACGATCCACGTCAAGTACGTGATCGCCGCCACGCTCGCGGGCGCGGGCGGTGCGCTCGCGGCGACCACGGTCGGGCACATCGATCCGGAAATGGGCTATTGGACGACCTCCGGCGAGTTCGTCTTCGTCACCATCCTCGCCGGAACCGGCAGCGTGCTCGCACCTTTCCTCGGAGCGCTGCTCTTCAGCGCGATCCACACGATCGCCTACGACGTGTCGCCGCACACCTGGCAGATGAGCCTGGGCGCGGCGTTGCTGCTCGTGATCGTGTTCCTCCCGGGCGGGTTGTGGTCGCTCTTCGCGCGAGGGAAGGCCGGCTGACATGGCGGTCATACTCGACGCCCGGTCCCTGAACAAGAGCTTTGGCGCGGTCACGGCGGCCGTCGATGTCAACGTCGCCGTCCACGCGGATTCGGTCGTCGGGCTGATCGGCACCAACGGCGCGGGCAAGACGACCTTCATCAACATGGTCACGGGCTACGTCAAGCCGGATTCGGGCAGCATCCACTACGACGGGCAGGACATCACCGCGCACGCGCCGCGGGACATCACGCGGCTCGGGATACTGCGCTCGTTCCAGGTCCCGCAGCTCTATGCCTCGCTCGACGTGCGCCAGAACATGCTGATCGCTCTCGGCATCGTGCTGCACAACGCCGGCAGGGGCAGCTTCCTGTCGCGCGCCCGCCCGAACGTGCCCGGCCACGATGCGCCGGCCGAAGAGGTTGCGGAGCGGATTCTGGAGAGCTTCGGCCTTGCCGAATATCGCAACAGGAACACGCAGGCGCTTCCCGGGGGCGTGCGCAAGCTCCTCGACATCGCGCTCACCCTGGCCGCGCGGCCGCGCATCCTTCTCCTCGACGAGCCCACCAGCGGCGTCTCGGCCGAAGAAAAGTTCGGCATCATGGAGACGGTCATGACAGCGGCGCGGAAGGAGGGCGCCACGGTCATTTTCGTCGAGCACGACATGGAGGTCGTAAGCCGCTTCGCCCAGCGCGTGCTGGCGTTCTACGATGGGCGCATCATCGCCGATGCGCCGCCCGAAGTGGCGCTCGGCGACCCGGACGTGAGGCGCTACGTGGTCGGCGGCGAGGCCGGCCGCGGCGCGAGAGAGGAGCGGCGCCCCGGTGCTTAGGCTCGAAACCCTCAACGTCGCGATCCAGTCGGTGCAGATCCTGCGCGATGTCTCGCTCGAGGTGCCCACTGGCAGCATGACCGGTCTCGTCGGGCGCAACGGCGCAGGCAAGACCACGCTGATGAAGAGCGTGATGGGGCTACTTCCCGTCTCGAGCGGCAGCCTGGCCTTCGACGGCACCGACCTGTTGAAGACACCGACGCACGGCCGGACGCGGCTCGGAATCGGCTACATGCCCGAGGACCGCCGGCTGGTTCCGGAACTCACGGTCGAGGAGAACATGCTCGTTCCCGCGTGGGCCGCGCGCCTGCCCGACAGCGCGGCGCGGCTCGAAAAGGTCTACACCCTGATCCCCGAAGCCCGCAGGTTCGCGACCCATAGGGGACTGCAGCTGTCGGGAGGGCAGCAGAAGCTCGCGGCGCTGGGGCGCGCGCTCATCTGCGGGACGCGACTCCTGCTGCTCGACGAGCCGTTCGAAGGTGTCGCGCCGGCGCTGGCGCAGCGCCTCGCGGAGGTGATCGCCGGCCTGAAGCAGGAGGGCATGTCCGTGCTCCTTTCCGAGTGCAACCTGCAGCACTCCAGGCGGCTGGCCGATCGCATCGTCGCCATCGACCGCGGCAGCATCATCGCAAGAGACTGACGCACAGAAAGGAGGCAGCCCATGGCTTTGACACCGATCCGGCGCGTGGTGACCGGCAACGACGAGAGGGGCAGATCGAAGGTGGTATGGGACGGACCTTCACCCGGCGCGCACGAGACGCAGCTCCCGGGAGCGGGTGGGAAGGTAACCGGGCGCGGCCATACCGACTTCTGGGTGTGGCGGGAGACGCCGCCGCGGCTCGATGGCGCCGAGGATGCGGGAACGTGGGACGACGAATTTCCGTGCCCGGTGGGCGGCGGGCATCTGCGGGTAGTGCATTGGCTCGCGAAAACCGCGGAGTCGCCCCCGAACGATCCGTACAAAGCGCCGGCATCGCACGGGCGCACCTGGGACCGCGGCGGCGGCAACCAGTACAACCGCTCGTACATGCACAAGACCCGGTCGGTCGACTACGGGATCCTGCTCTCCGGCGAGCGGGTCATGGAGCTCGACGACCATACGCTCACGTTGAAGCCCGGTGACGTGGTGATAGACGTCGGCGCCTGGCACCTGTGGGACAGCTCGAAGACGGGCTGCCTGATGGCGTTCGATATGTTCGACGCGGAATTCGTCGACGGTCCCGCCGGCACCGCGCAGGGCAACGACAAGCCGATGCGCGCGCCGGAGAACCGGCAGCTCCCGCCGGGAGTGAAGCCGCAGCGGCGCGTGGTCGCCATCGATCGCGAAGCCGGAAAGTCGAACCTCGTGGGCGATGGGCCGTCGCCCGATGTGCGCGTCGATCCCGCGCGGCCCGGCTTCGCGCTGCAGCGTATGTGGGTCGTGGACGGCTCCCCGGCGAAAATCGTCTACGAGACGCTGCACCTGCCCGAGGTGCTGCTGCCGCCCTCCAGAGGCTCGGTGTTGAACGTCTTCACGTTTCCGCCCGATGCCGCGTGGGAAGGGAAGGCCGGTGAGCGCGAGGTCAGGGCGTACTTTCAAGCGGTGGGGGCGCCTGGCGCGTGTTCCTGGTCGGCGCAGGCGCCGCATCCGTACATGCAGAGGACCCGCACGCTGGATCTCTGCATGGTGACGGAAGGCGAGATCGTGCTCGTGCTCGATACCGGGGAGGTGACGCTCAAGGCCGGCGAGATCGTCATCCAGCGCGGCACGCAGCACGCCTGGAACAACCGCTCGGGAAAACCTGCGGTCGTCGTCATCGCATCGCACGACGCGGCGTGATCTCGCGCAACCGGGAGTCGCATGAAGTGAGTGTCCGGTCCTGCATCGCGGCCATTCTTGCGGCCGCGCTCTCGCTTCATGCCGGAACGGGATGTGCACAAGCCTATCCTGCTAAAGTCGTGCGCTGGATCGTGCCGAGCTCGGCAGGCGGCGGTGCCGATACGGTTACGCGGCTCGTCGCCAATGCGTTGCCGTCGATCCTGGGCCAGAGGGTCATCGTCGACAACCGCGCCGGCGCGAGCGGCAATATCGGCTCGGAGCTCGCCGCGAAGTCGGCCCCCGACGGTTACACGTGGCTCATGATCAACAACGCGCAGGCGGCCAACGTCTCGATGTTCAAGAACCTGCCGTACGATCTCCTGCGCGATTTCATGGCCGTGACCCAGGTGGACTCGTCGCCGCACATGGTCGTCGTGCACCCGTCGGTGCCGGTAAAGTCGATGGCTGAGCTGGTGCGTCTCGCGAAAGCGAAACCGGGCGCGCTCGACTACGCGTCGGCGGGCCTCGGCACGGTAACCTTTCTCGCCACCGAGATCTTCAAGGCCGACGCGGGCGTCAACCTGCGGCACGTGTCGTACAAGGGAGGCGGGGAGTCCCTTCTCTCGATTGTCTCCGGAGAGACGGCGGTCTATTTCTCCCCGCTCGTCGTCGCTCTGCCCCACATGCGCACGGGACGGCTGCGCCCGCTGGGGGGCACGTCAAAGACGCGGACGCCGCTCGCCGCCGACGTGCCGACTGTCGCGGAGTCGGGTTACCCCAACTACGAGTTCAGCCTCTGGAACGGCTTGCTGGTGCCAGCCAGGACACCGAAGGACATCGTTGCCGCGATCCATGCCGCCGTTGTCGCGGCATTGAACACGCCGGAAGTGAGCAAGCGTTTCAGCGAGATGGGGTCCAGGACCGTGGGCAGCCAGCCCGACGAGTTCCGTGCGTTTCTGGCAGCGGAAGTGGAGAAGCTCTCCCGCGTTATCGCGAAACTCAAGCTGAGCGACGAGGCGAGCAAATAGAATTGGGGCGATTCGCGACCTGTAACCGGGGTTCCTATCCTAGGCCAGCGCGCTGACGCCGTCCTCGATCGCGATCTCCAGTTCCGCGAGCTCGATCTCTTTCACTCTCAGCACATTGCATTCGGGCAGCGTGCTGAGGCGGATGGTTGGATCCGGCGTGAGCGACATGCCGATCTTGTGGCACGCGTAGTCGGCCAGCCGCACCAGCATGCTGACCGTGTCGGTCGCATCCATGTCGGCGGCATGATGGCTGGCGGCGACCTCGGCATAGCTGTCCGGCAGCGCCCAAAGTCGAATGAGGTTGGCGCCCTGATCGGTGTGCAGCGCCGTGATCACTTCCAGGATGAGCGATTCTGGCATCGGCCGTCCGGACTGCCTGGCGCGCACGCTCTCCAGCACGCGCAGCAGCATGAGCGAGCCGACATCGTGCAGCAGCCCCGCAATGAAAGCCTCGTTCGCGAACTCCTTGCAGCTGGCGTGCTCCGCGATCCACTTGGCGCCGATCGCACAGCCGACCGAGTGCTGCCACAGGCGCTGCATCAGCGATTTGAACAGGGGATCGGATGTCGCGTGCGCGGCGCGCTGGGCGGTCAGCACGGCGATGTTCACGACCTGCCGCAACCCGAGCCGCTGCGCCGCGCCGCCGATGGTGCTGATCTTGCTCAATCCGCCGTAGAACGGCGAGTTCGCCACGCGCAGCACTTGTGCGGCGAGCGCCGGGTCCTGACCGAGCACCACCTCGATCTGCCTGGCATCCGCGTCCTTGTTTTCCACTGCCGCTTGCAGGCGGCTGACGGTGCTCGAGTACACCGGTATCTGCACGGAGCCGGAGGCGAGCGCCTGTTCGACGGCCTGCATCAGGCTGGTTGGCTCACTCATGTTTTTAGTCTCCCAGGATGCGCCGGATCTCGCGCAGTCCGCGCGGCTTTGCGACGCGCGGCAGGCCGCGTAACACTTCATTCAACGACGTGTGCCCGTTGGCGGCCTTGTGCACGCCGTCTTCGACCAGCGTCACCAGACCAGAGGTCTCCGTGCTCAAGCGACGGATCTCGTACGACGTCTTGCGCGCGACGATGGCCTCCTTGACGATCTCGTTCAGGACCAGCAGCTCGAACACGCAGACCCGCCCGCGATAGCCGGTAAAGCGGCATTCCGGACAGCCCCGACCCAGGGCGAAGTGAGCGCCCATGACGTCCGCGGGCGTATAGCCGAGGCGCCGCAGCTCCGTGGGCGTCGGCACATAGGGCTCGGTGCAACGCGCGCACACTCTGCGCAACAGACGCTGCGCGACCACCGACACGACCGTCGAGGAGATCAGGAACGCCTCGATGTTCATGTTGAGCAGGCGCAGCAGGCCGCCGATGCTGTCTTCGGTGTGGAACGTGGTCAGCACCTTGTGACCGGTCAACGCGGCCTGAATGGCCACGTCCGCGGAGAACTTGTCGCGCACTTCGCCCAGCACGATGATGTCCGGATCCTGGCGCACGATGTGGCGCAGCGTTTCCTCGTACGTCAGATTGATCTTGGGGTTGATCGAGCACTGGCCGATGTCCTCGATGACATACTCGACAGGGTCTTCCGCGGTGATGATGCTCACCTCCGGCGTATTGAGATAATCCACGCAGCTGTACAACGTGGTCGTCTTTCCGGAGCCGGTCGGGCCGGTCACGAGCACGACCCCGGTGGGGACGTCCAGCGCGGCCTCGCAGAAGAGCTCCATCATGCGCGGCGCCATGCCGATCTCGCGGATGTTGATGAGCTCGGCGCGCCGGTCGAGCAGGCGCAGCACGATCTTTTCGCCGTGGATGGTGATGTAGCTCGACATGCGCAGATCGAACGACTTTCCGGAATCCGAGTCCTCGAACAGCATGCGCCCGTCCTGATGACGGCGCTTCTCCGCGATGTCGGCCTTGCCGAGCACCTTGATCCGGCTGATCACGGCCGGAGCGAGATCGGGGGAGATCTCGCGATGCTGCGTCATCGCGCCGTCGATCCGGTAACGCACGCGCGTGTGCGTGCGCATCGGCTCGATATGGATGTCGCTTGCGCCCATCTTCGCGGCATCGCGGATTAGTGAGTCCACGATCGCGATGGCCGTGTTGTCGTCGGAGGCGCCCGTGTTGAGCCGGCCGCCGCGCTCGATCGCTTCGATGGTTTCTTGGATGAGCGATTTTCGGGCGATGGCAGGCTCGACCTCGGACGCCAGCATCTGCTGGGCGGCCGTGCGGCTCGCCATGTCGAGCGGATCGTAGAACGCGACCACGACCTTGTTGTCGGCATATGACAACGGTACGAAGCAGTGCTGGTTGCACCACTTCGGAGCGATCTTGGGCATCAGCTTCGGCTCGATGTCGCCGATGCGCGGCTCGACATAGGGGAAGCCGAGCAGATCGGCGAGGATCTCGGTGAGGCGCTGCTCGGAGATGAGGTACGTCTCGACCAGAATCTCTCCGAGCTTGCGGCGCTCCTTGTCCTGCGACTGTGCGGCAAGCGCCTTCTTCAGATCCGACTCGCGGATGTGGCCGAGCTCGACCAGCAGATCTCCCAGGCGCATGCTCGCGCGATTGGCGCGCACGGTGGCAAGGACGGTCGCCCGATCCACCATGCCCAGCTCTTCCAACGTCTTGACGAGCGGCTGCGGCGTTTCGAGCTTCTCGCGCACGCGCATGGCGCGCCGCAGGCCGACCGCGTCGATGTGGCCGGCGCTTTGCAGCATCGCCGCCAGCTGGCTGATGGCCGGATTGGGCACCGTGGACCCGGCGGGGTCGGCGGGCTTGGGTGCGACTGCCGACGTAGCGGGTTCCATGTAAGACCGATCCTTGCAATTGACGCAGTATGGAGATTGTTAGCGGCAGCAAACCGGAAACCTTGATGGCTGGCACGGAATTCGCCGTGCCTCCCTGCCAGGAGGAATTTGCGCGTGTAAATCCGCGGTTCGAGCGCCCGAGGCGAGCAGCGCGTTGTCCCGGGCCGCGAAGTAGTGCTTCTCGGTGCGGAGGCTGTAATGCATATCGAAAACCGGATCCAGAGGCCGGACATGCCGACAGGACCCGGCCAGCTGCTCGGCGAGCGCGGTTTCGTTCCGCTAACCTGACCACCCCGGCGAGCTACGCGCGCCACCCCTCCTATTTGCAGGAGGGAAATGTCTTGCAGGCGCCGGACATGCCGACAGGACCCGGCCAGTTGCTCTCCACTTCATCTACTGCTTCGCCAGTCCCAGCTCCGTCATGATGGAGCGCGCGGCGGCTTGCTCGCCGTCGAGGTACTTCGCGAATTCCCGGCTGCGCATGAACTGGCCGCCCCAATCGCGCGCTTCGACCTCTTTTTTCCACTCTTCGGTCGCGGCGACCCTCGCCAGCGCTTCTTCCCAGAACGCGACCTGCGCCGGCGTCATGCTCTTCGGGCCCATGATCCCGCGCCAGTTGGATACCCAGGAGTCGATCCCTTGCTCCCGGAACGTGGGCACGCCCGCAAGCTGGCCGCCCATGCGCTGCGATGACGCGATCGCGACAACGCGCGCGTTGCCCGATTTTGCCTGGGTCATCGCGGTAGTCACCGAGGACGCTACGAACTGTATGTGCCCGCCGACCAGCGCGATCATGGATTCGGCATTGGTCTTGAATACCACCGCCTTCAGCTTGCGCGCGTCCACGCCCGACGCCTTTACGGCGAGCGACACGGCGAGGTGATTTACCCCGCCTCGGGCGACGATGCCGAGCGCCATGGAGTCGGGGTCTGCCTTGAGCCGCGCCGCAAGGTCCTGGAGGTTCCTGATCGGAGAGTCGGCGCGCACCGAGATCGCGGTATGCTCGACGAGAAGCAGCGCGATCGGCGTCAACTCGGCCGGGCTCAACGGCGTGATGCCCGCCAGATAGTTGGTGACGACCGTCGGATTCGCCATCAGCAGATGGTGCGCGGCGCCGGCGTGCTGCTGGAGGTAGGCCACCGCCACGGTCTGGTTCCCGCCGGGCTTGTTCACGATCAGCACGGGCGCCGTCACCAGCTTCTCGTCCTGCCAGATCTTCTGGATGAGGCGGGCGACCTGGTCGTTGCTGCCGCCGGGCGCCGTCGTGATGACCATTTCCACCGCCTTTTCGGGACGCCACGCCGCCTGTCCCCATGCCGCGGCCGCCACTGCCGCGAGCGCGGCCGTTCCCAGCAGCCTCCCCATCGTTCCGAGCGCCATGGTTTGGAATCTCCTCGCGCTGCCCGTGTATGATTCCAACAATTCTACGGCGATGCGGATAAGGCGATCCGGGTACTGCGGTTCAGGTGCGGCGGGCCAGGTACGGCGCTTTCGTCTTTGTCCGGACCGCTTCATCTGAACCGCTCTATCTGCACCGCTTTATCTGGCTCGCATTTTACGGAGTGTACATGTTGAAAATCGGAGTATTGCTGGGCGACGACATCGGGCTGGAGGTCGTGCCGGAGGCGGTGAAGGTGATGAAGGCCGCGGCCGCGAAGACCGGGCTCGCGGTGGAGTGGCAGGAGCTGCCCATCGGCAAGCACGGACACGAGCTGCACGGCCATACGCTGCCCCAGGTCACCGTGGAGGCCCTCGGAAAAACGGACGGCTGGATTTGCGGCCCCATAGGGCACAACGCCTACCCCCGCAACGACCCAACGTGGGTGATGCCGCCGATACGCAAGCGCTTCGAGCTGTTCGCCAACGTGAAGCCGGTGAAGTCCTATCCCAATATTCCGTCCATACACAAGGACGTGGATATCGTGTTCCTGCGCGAGACGACCGAGGGCATGATGTCGGGCGGCGTGGTAGTAGCGGGCAGCGGCGAGTTCCAGCCCAACGAGGATATCGCGATCGGCATGCGCGTCGTGACCCGCAAGGGCGCGAGCCGCGTGGCGCGAGAGGCGTTCGAGATCGCGCGCACCCGGAAGCGCAAGATGGTGACTGCGCTGCACAAGGAGCCGGTCTACCGGCTGGTGTGCGGCATGTTCGCACGCGAGTGCCGCAAGGTGGCGGCGGATTACCCGGACGTCGAGTTCAACGAGGTGCTGATCGACGGCTTCGCGCTCAAGCTCGTGATGAAGCCGCAGCAGTACGACGTGGTGGTGACGACCAATCAGTTCGGCGACATCGTGACAGACGAGGGGGCGGGACTCGTCGGCGGGCTCGGGCTCGCGCCGGGGCTCGTGGTGGGCGAGACGCAGGCCATGGCCCAGGCGACCCACGGCTCTGCGCCCGACATCGCGGGACGGAACATTGCGAACCCGTACGCCATGATCATGTCGGGCAAGATGCTGTTCGAGTGGCTGGGCCGCAAGCGCGACGAGCCGCAAGCGACGCAGGCGGCAAAACGCATCGACGCGGCAATGGACAAGGTGATCGCGGAAGCGAAGCACCTGACCGGCGACCTGGGCGGCAAGGCGAGCACGAGCGAGATGGGCGACGCGGTCGCGGCGGTGGTGTAGGGGGAGCGTCGAGCGAGTCCGGATGTGTCATCCGGTTCGTAACGATCAATGGGGGAGACATGAAAGCACCGTTTTTCATCTGCGCGCTTGCCGTCGCCGCAGGGGCGGGCTCGCCCACCGCGGCTCAAAATCATCCGCCAAACACGTCGGCGATCCCGGCGATCACGTTGAACGGCAGCCCGCCGGTGCGGCAGCCGGCGCCGAAACCCGCCAGGCAGCAATCCACCTGGAACACTGCGCTCGTCGGCCACAGCGATCTCCAGGGACGCTCGGCGTATCAGCCGCTCATCATCAGCCAGGACGGGCGCCATATCGCCTACGTCGGGCACCACACCGGCAAGAGGCCGAATCCGCTCACCGGCGCCGTCGAAGGCAACGGGACGTCGATCGTCGACGTCACCAATGCGGCGAAACCGAAGTATCTCGCTCATATTCCGGGCCCGGCGGAGGGCAGCGACGAGTCCGGCGGCGCGCAGATGGTGCGCGTGTGCAGCGGCAGCGCGCTGCCGAAAGGGGAGAAAGGAAAGTGGTACCTGCTGCGGGCGGTCGGCTCGACGGCGCACGAGATATACGACGTCACGGACGGGACGCGCCCGACTCATCTTACTACCGTGGTCGACGGTCTTACCGGAACGCACAAGAGCTGGTGGGAATGCGATACGGGGATTGCCTATCTCGTCGGGAACAACAAAGCCGAAGGCTGGCGGGGCAATCACATGAAGATCTTCGATCTGAGCGATCCCGCGAAGCCGGTCTACATCCGCGACTTCGGGCTCTCCGGCCAGCAGCCGGACGCGAAGTCGTTCATCGGCACGCGCCAGGGTGTCAACATTCATGGACCGATCTCGGCCGGGGTCACTAAAAACCGCGTCTACGCGGCCTACGGCACGGGGGCGAACGGCGTCATCCAGATCCTCGACCGGAACAAGCTCCTGACCGAATTCACCAACCCCCTGAGGCCGACGCCGGAGGAAATGCTTGCGCCCCAGGTTGGACACATCGTGATGTCGCCGGACCAGGGCGCCCATACCACGCTGCCGCTATACAACGTTCCCATGCCCGGGTTCCAGGGACACACGGTGCTGAAGACCCGGGATCTCATGATCGTCGCTTCGGAGCAGGGACGCGGAGAGCACTGCCGGCCGGGGCCCAACAATAACCGTCCCGCGCCGCACTTCGGCTTCCTGCTCGACATCACGAACGAGCCGACCCCGTGGCCCCTCGCGACGTTCACCGTCCCCGAAAACCCCGGAGATTTCTGCGGCCGGGGCGGACGGTTCGGCAATCACGCGAGCCACGAGTCGTTCTATCCGCCCTACTACGGGAAGCTCGCGATCTTCTCGTGGTTCAACGCGGGCACCCGCATCTTCGATATACGCAACCCGTTCGCCGTCGAGGAGGTCGCTTATTTCATCCCGGCGCCGAACAAGAACACGATGGCTTTCTGCTCGGACGGCGTGAGCCACCCCGACGGCGATCCGAAGATCACCCCGGCGTGCATCAAGGTGATCCAGACCAACAACGTCGAGGTCGACGATCGCGGCCTGATCTACAGCGCCGACCGGGCGGGCACCGGGCTGCACATCATCCGCCTGACCGGGCGCGCGGCGCGGATCGCCGCGAAATAACAGCATGGGCGACGCGGTCGCCGCGGCGGTGTGACCGCTACGGTTTCTTGATGCGCAGCATGCGCCCGCCGGGGCTGGTGATGAAGATCTCGCCGAACACCACCTCGACCGAGATCTTGCCTGCGCTCTCCTGCGCGGCGAGTTGCGCGCGGCGATTTTCCTTCAGAGTGTCGATGCCGTGAGTGGGAGAAATCGTCGCGTACACGGCGTCGATGTCGGCGTCGGTGAGGTCTGATACGGGCATCGAGAGTAATCCGCTGAATGTCCTGGAGCTATTCTAGCGGAGGCGGCGCCCCCGTGCCTCTGGAGTCTCCTTTGCCCTGACCTGTATGATACTAATGCGTTGCACATACTCCTGTTAAAGTCAAAATGAGATCCGCACGCGCTGTTGCGAGCCTTCTTTCATGCGCCCTTATCGCCGCGGCGGCGCCAGCGTCCGGCCAGGACTATCCGCGCAGGCCGATACGCGTCGTGACGGCGGAGCCGGGAGGCGGCAACGATTTTTCGGCGCGCGTCATCGTGCAGGCGATCGGGGGCGGCCTCGGCCAGCCCATGATCGTGGACAACCGCGGCGGCGCGGGCGGAGTCATCGCGGCGGATATCGTCGCCAAGGCGCCGCCCGACGGGCACACGCTGCTCCTCTATGCCAACAACGTCTGGATCATTCCGCTGCTGCACAGGAACGCGCCGTTCGACGCGGTCCGGGATTTTGCGCCGATTACCTGGGCCGCGAAGTCCAGCAACACGCTCGTCGTGCATCCTTCGCTGCCCGTGAAGTCCGTCCAGGAGCTGATCGCCTACGCGAAGGGGCGCCCGGGGGAGTTGAACTACGGTTCCGGCGGCAACGGGTCCTCGACGCATCTCGCGGTGGAGCTCTTCAAGTCCATGACGGGCGTCAACATCGTGCGCGTGACGTTCAAGGGCAACGGGCCGGCCTTGAATGCGATGCTCGGTGGCGAGGTGCACGTGATGATCACCACTGCGGGCTCGGTGACGCCGCACCTCAAATCGGGCAGGCTCCGGGCGCTGGCTGTGACGAGCCCGGAGCCTTCCCCGCTCGCGCCCGGCCTGCCGACGATCGCGGCGTCCGGCCTGCCTGGTTACGAATCGATACAGATTTACGGCGTCTTCGCGCCCGTCAAGGTCCCGGCCGCGATCGTGAAGCGCCTGAACGAGGAGATCGTGCGCGTGCTCGGCAGGACGGAGGTGCAGGAGAAGTTCATTGCGAACGGGATGGAGCCCGTCGGCAGCACGCCTCAATTGCTGGCCGCCACGATGAAATCCGAGATCGTCAGGATCGGCAAGGTCATCAAGGAGGCGGGAATCCGAGGGGACTAGGAATGCTGTAAGGGAAGCTTTTTCCATTCGATACCACTTGAGCATCCCCCGATCAAACAGCGGGGCGCAAAAGCAGCGCTCCCTTTACCGAGTTCAACTGTCTCGCTCGAGAAATACTTGGAGCCACGGCGCATTTCGGTTGACGTACGCGACGCTCAATTTTCCGAGAATGTATTACTGGAATCTGGCGGAATCGATATGTTGAAGATAGGGGTATTGCTTGGCGACGACATTGGCCTGGAGGTGGTGCCGGAAGCCGTCAAGGTGATGAAGGCCGCGGCGAAAAAGACGGGGCTGGATGTTGAGTGGAGCGAGCACCCGATCGGACGCCGGGGCCACGAGCTGCACGGGCACACGATGCCGCAGCCGACCGTCGAGGCACTGGAGAAGACGGACGGCTTTCTGTGCGGACCCATAGGCCACGGCTCGTATCCGCGCAACGACCCGACCTGGATCATGCCGCCGCTCAGGAAGCGCCTCGACCTCTACGCCAGCATCAAGCCGGTCAAGTCCTATCCGAACATCCCGTCGGTGCACAAGAACGTGGACATCGTATTCCTGCGCGAGGTCACGGAAGGCATGCAGTCCTCGGACACGGTAGTTGCGGGTGCCGGCGAATTCCGCCCGAACGACGACATCACCATTGCCGCGCGTGTCATCACCCGCAAGGGCTCGAGCCGCGTCGCGCGCGAAGCTTTCGAGATCGCGCGCACGCGCCCGCGCCGGACGGTCACCTCGGTGCACAAGGAGCCGGTGTACCGGCTCGCGTGCGGCATGTTCGCCGAAGAGTGCCGGAAGCTCGTGAAGGACTACCCGGACGTCACGCTGAACGAGGTGCTGGTGGACGGCTTCGCGATGAAGCTCGTGATGAATCCCCAGCAGTTCGACGTGGTGGTCACCACCAACCAGTTCGGCGACATCCTCACCGACGAGGGGGCGGGCGTCGTCGGCGGGCTCGGGCTTGCGCCCGGACTTTGCGTGGGCGAGCGCCTAGCGATGTCGCAGGCGACCCACGGCTCGGCGCCCGACATCGCCGGGAAGAACATCGCCAATCCCTACGCCCTCATCATGTCCGGCCAGATGCTCTTCGAGTGGCTGGGACGCAAGCACAACGAGCCGAAGGCGACGCAGGCGGCTAAGCTGATCGATGCGGCGGTCGACCGGGTGATCGCGGAGGCGAAGCACCTCACGCCTGACCTTGGCGGCAAGGCGGGCACGACGCAGATGGGCGACGCGGTCGCCGCGGCGGTTTGAACCGGAACAATCTTTCACACCAGGAGAACGACATGCGCCTTCCGAAGCTTCCCTATGAAAAATACACGCCGCGACAGAAAGAGGTCGCGGACAAGCACACCGCCAGGCGCGATAGCATCGGGGGTCCTTATAACGTCTGGATATACAGCCCGGAGCTGTTCGAAAAGGCATCGGCCATCAGCAACTACATGCGCTTCGACTGCGGGCTGCCGGTCAAGCTCCGCGAGTTCGGCATCCTGGTCACCGCCCGCTACTGGGACGCGCAGTTTTCCTGGAACGCGCACGTCGACAAGGCCATCGCCGCCGGCATACCCGAGGACGTCGTGCGGGACCTGGCCGCCGGGAAGAAGCCCAGCTTCAAGGCCGACGACGAGCGGGTCTACTACAACTTCGCGATGGAAATGCTCGAAAACCACTTCGTGAGCCAGAAGACCTTCGACGAGGCGCGGGCGATCTTCGGCGAGAAGACGCTCGTGGACCTGATCGGGTCGATCGGCTATTTCACGATGCTGCAGATCTGCCTCAACAGCGCGGAAGTCGATCTGCAGGCCGACCGCAAGCCACCGTTTGCGGACGTGAAGGGTTACAAGAAGGTCTCCTGAGTTCAAGAGCATTCGGCCACGGAATCACACGGAAGGGCACGGACAATTCTCTAAATGCTGCTTCGCGGAGGGATCTAGCGTGGGCAAGCAATACGCTGTTCGTCCGTGTGTGTCCGTGTGTTTCCGTGGCTAAGGCTGTGACAGCTATCGACGGACGAGGAGGGCATCGACTGCCTTCACGCCTGCTCCCCGCTCGAAGACCAGTAGCGGATTGACGTCCAGCTCGTCGATCTCTCCGGCAAGATCGTGCGCGAGCCAGGACAGCCGCACGATGGCCGCTACGAGCGCGTCCATGTCGGCCGGCTTCGCGCCGCGCACGCCTTCAAGCACCTTGTAGCCGCGCAGCTCGCGCAGCATCTTTCCTGCTTCGTCCGGCGTGACCGGCGCGATCCGGTACGCGATGTCGCGCAGCACCTCGACGTGGATTCCGCCCAGGCCGGCGGCGACGACCGGACCGAATACCGGGTCGCGCACGATGCCGAGCATCATCTCGGTGCCGGAGGGCGCCATTTCCTGCACCAGTACGCCGTTCAACTTCGCCTCGGGCGAGTGGCGCTGCGCCGCGGCGACCACGTCGATATACCCCTGCCGGACCGCGTCATCGCCCTGAAGCCCAAGCCGTATCG
>Ga0111539_10001035_pt1 | contig 36474 bp, 25 predicted proteins | sample RhiMethybrSRZTD1_FD_79667 | JGI IMG/M metagenome (GOLD analysis project Ga0111539, IMG submission 79667) | Populus rhizosphere microbial communities from Tennessee, USA - Rhizosphere MetaG P. TD hybrid SRZTD1 (version 2) (version 2) | ecosystem: Host-associated > Plants > Roots > Rhizosphere >...
CGGCAGGATCGTGAGCGCCTCGCCCTCGCCCGCGCGCGGCAGCTCGGAGGCGGCGGCCGGGTTGAGGAGCAGCGCGGCGAGCAGCGCGTCGCGCGCGGGGGCCTGCTCGTCGCGCAGCGCGTGGACCACGGCGCGGTCGCGGTGCAGCGTCCAGGCGCGGTCGCCCAGCGGGTCGAGGCGCAGGGCCTCGTCGAGCAGCGCGTCGACGCGCGGATCGGCGGGGTCGATGGCCGCGCGCGCGGAGGCCAGCTCCTGCGCCAGGCCGGAGGCATCGGGCAGCAGCGCGCGGGCGCGCTCGAGCTGCGCGACGCGGCCGCCGCGGTCGTGCTGCGACTGCGCCTGGCGCGCGGCGAGCGCCGGCACCTCCGGGTCAAGCGGCAGCAGCCGCGCGGCGCGCGCGAGCGCGGCGCCGGGATCCTCGCCGCGCGCGAGCTGCTCGGTGGCCTGGCGCTTGGCGTCCGCGCCGGCGAACGAGAGCAGGCCGAAGCCCACGAGCAACGTCGCGACGAGCGCCGCGAGCGCGCGTGCGGGCGTGCGGCCGGGCGCCGCGTCGGCCGGCTCGTCGCGGCGCCGGGCCTCCGCCAGGCCGAGCAGGATCAGCACGGCGGCCGGATAGAGCGTGTTCTGCGCGCCGCCGAGGTCGACGGCGTCGGCCGCGAACACGGCGAGCAGCGCGGCCTGCAGGCCGGCGCCGAGCCGGTCGCCCTCGCGCGGACGCCGCAGCGCCGCGATGAAGAGCAGCGCCAGCGCGGCCAGCCCCGGCCCACCGAAGGCCTCGCCCACGGCGAGCACGACGCTGTGCGGATGGTCGTCCTTGGGATGACCGTCGAGCGGCCCGGCGAGCGCGAAGCGTCCTTGCACGAGGAGCGTGCCCGGCCCGAAGCCGTGCCAGGGCGCGGCGGCGAGCGTGTCGCGGCCGAGCTCCCACATCGCGCTGCGGAAGGTGGCCGCCTTGCTGACCATGCTGCCGGTGCGCGCGGTGAGGCGCGTCTCGCCCAGGCCGGCGAGCGGCAGCAGCAGGAGCGCCGCGACGGCGAGCGCCGCGAGGCGCGCGGCCCACAGCGAGGCGCGGCGCGGGAGGCGGCTGGCGAGCAGCAGCAGCGCGCCGAGGGCCAGCGCGAGCAGGCCGGTGCGCGAGCGCACTGCGCAGAGCGCCGCGAGCGTCGGCGCCAGGCAGGCGAGCGCCGTCCAGCGCTGGGGGCCGGCACGCTCGCTGGCCAGCGCGGCGCCGACGAGGCTGGCCGACACGAGCAGCGGCACGGCCAGGTTGGGGTGCAGCCCCATGACGCGCAGCCGCGTCCCCGCCAGCGCCGCGAGCGGCAGGTCGAGGCCCTCGGCGAGCTCGGCGTAGCTGACGAGCGAGAGCAGCGCGAAGACGGCGGTGGCGCCGACGAGCACGAGCGCCGCGCCGGCCGCGCGCCGGCCGGGGAAGAGCGCGGGCAGCAGCACGAGCAGTCCCAGCGGCGGCAGCGTGAACAGCAGCCACAGCCAGGCGCCGTGCGGGAAGACGGTGCCGAGCAGCCCCGGCAGCGCGAGCAGCAGGCCGGCCGCGGCGAGCGCGGCCGCGGGGCGGCCCGGGCGCAGCGGCGCGGCGGCGAGAAGCGTCACGCCGAGCAGCGCGACGACGAGCCCGGGGTCGGCGGGGAGGCCGCGCTCGCCGAGCAGCGCCGCGACGAGCAGGGCCGCAGTCAGCCCGCGCGCCAGCGCGCCGCGGTCGGGCGCGCGCAGCAGCGCGATCGCCCACACGAGGCCCGCGACCGCCCACAGCAGCGCCTGCTCGGGCGGATCGCCGAAGTGCGAGGCGCCCGGCTGCTGGGGGACCGACAACGCGGCGCCGATGAACAGCCAGGCGGTGGCCGCCGCGGCGAGCCAGCGCATCAACGCGGCGGCGGCTCCGGCTCCGGGGCCGGCGGCTTCTGGTCGCTGGGCTCGCCGCCCGGCGTGGGCTCGATCACGAGGTCGCCCGGCTGCAGCGGCACGCCGAACTCGAAGTCGGGGCGCAGCGGCCGCAGGTCCGGCTTCAGGATGTCCTGCTCGCGCGGCAGGATGCGCGCGAGCTCGGTGAGCCCGATGTAGCCGAGGGCGACCTCGCCGCGCGGGTCGGCCTCGTCGCTGGCGAGCAGGCCGGCCAGCATGCCCACGATCTCCCAGCGCCCGTCGCGCTCCACGTAGAGCCCGGTGCCGCGGTACTGCGTGGCGATCTGCTCGAGCTCGTACTCGTCGACGCCGGGCAGCAGCACCCAGTCGCCGTACTCGCCGTCGCGCCAGAGCTCGACCTCGCGCATGGCCGGCTCGTCCCACTCGTCGCGCACGGCGAGGTAGAGCGTCTCCTCCGGCGAGGGCAGGCTGTCGGCGAAGCGGCCCTGGGAGAGGCGCGCGGTGGCCGGGAGGATGATCGTCACGGTCTCGTTGAGGCGGTCGACGATGCCGACGTCGTTGACCAGGGAGTTGCCGTGGGGGAACTGCAGATCGAAGCGGTCGCCGACCTTCCAGCCCGGCGACGAGAGCGTCAGGATGCCGCCCTCGGTCGAGACGCCGATCGCCGGCGCGCCGGTGTGGCCCTGCACCCACAGCCGCGTGAAGTGCGAGGGCGGCGACGAGCAGCCCGTCTGAGCGGCCGCGAGCGCGGTCGCCAGCAGCAGGGCGGCGGCCACGCGGCGAGCGACGCGGCGGCGAGCGGGCATGCGGGCGACGGTAGCGCAGCGCCGATGCGCGGACAAGGCGGCCGGCGGTCGTCGCCAGCCGGCCGGCGGCGTCAGCCGTCGGTCCCGTCGGCGGGCGGCGCGGGATTCGCCGGCGGATCGTTGGGCGGCTCGGCCGGTTGGACCGCCGGCTGCTCGCCGGCGGGCGGCGTCTTCGGCGCGTTCGCGGCGGCGAGATCGTCCGCGAAGAGCGGCACCTCGCGCAGCTTGACCCAGTCCTTGTCCCACGGGTTGTCGCCCACGACCGGCTTGCCCGTCTGGGGATCGTTGACCTGCCAGCTCTGGTACACGCTGTCGCGGCCCGTGACCTTGCCCGCGCGGACGAGCTCGCGCAGCTCGTCGGTCGAGAGGTTGGCGAGGTTGGCCGGCGGCTCCTGGCCCTGCAGGTAGTAGAAGGCCACGTGCCACTTGCGGTGGTCGTTCTTGGCCTCCTCCGCGGCGGCCCCGGCCGCGGCCTCGTGCTTGGCGCGGGCCGGCTCGATGAGCGCCATGAGCTCGTCGTGCAGCGACTTGACGTAGAGGTTGCGGCTCCCGCCGACCTTGAGGCCGGCGGTGGCCAGCTTCGCGGCGCGGTCGAGGTCCTGCACCGGACCATCCATGATCAGGATGCCGGCGGCCTCGGTGTAGTTGTAGGGATCGAGAGGATCGATCTGGAGTGCCCGCTGGATCTTGGACCAGGCGCCCTGCGGATCGGGCTTGAGCGGCTTGAGCGAGCGCTCCGACTCCTTGACGCCGCCCTTGCGGAGCAGCTCGGCGTAGCGTCGGAAGAAGCCGGCGTCCTGCAAGCCCATCTCCTCGGCGCGCGCCATGTGGGTGAAGGCCGTCTTGACCAGCTCCATGCGAGCCTCGTCGGTGAGCTCCTCCTCGTTGTCGTCGCCCTCCTCCCGCACGGCGCGGGAGAGCGCGCGTTCCGCGGCCCGGTAGTAGGCCTTCGGCGTGAGCTGGCTCGACATGTCCTTGAGCGAGGCCCGCAGCTCCTTCTCGAGCTGGTCCAGCTTCACGCCGAGGCGCTTCTCGAGCGCGGCGATGCAATCGGCGTCGGCCGTGTAGCTGAGCGCACCCCGACTGCCCCGGCCATACTGCTGCTGCTGGATGTTGGCGTCCGGGTTGTTGGGCAGCGAGCTGTAGAAGCCTCGGAACGACTTGCCGTACTTGGGCGACTCGAGCAGGAAGTGCACGAAGGCCCAGCGCAGCGACGAGTGCACGTACTTCTGCTCGTTGTCCTCCGTCATGAGCGCCTCGATCAGCGGAGGCAGCTTGTCCTGCTCCTGCGCCTCCATGAGGACGAGGCAATGTCCGTACACGGGCTTGCCGAAGGTGAACCGGCCGTTGGCGTCCACCTCGGTGCTGGCGAAGTAGTCCGAGAGCCCATCGCGGATCCAATACGGGTAGACGAAGCCCGGAACCGAGCTGTAGATGAGCTGCCAGGCCGCCAGCGTGTAGAGCTGCTGCAGGCTCGTCTCGAGATCGTCGGGGTCGTGCGTCACCGAGATGGCGCCGCTGTCGAAGTTGAACGCGAACACCATCGTGTCGCCGACCATCGAGAAGTTGAAGGCATCGCCGAAGTTGCGATGGATGTCGACAGTGAGCTTGCCGCCCTTCTTGCCGGGCGTGGGCTTGACGCTCCAGTCGGCGGTGAACTGCTTGTAGAAGGCCTCGAGCCGGTCGGTGTACTCCTTGACGACGTCCGGGTCGCAGTTCGACTTGATCTCGAAGTGCGGTGAGTTCGTGACCGTCGCGTTCTTCCAGTTCGAGCGCTTCTTGAGGTCCTCGATCGCCGCCTTGTCGGCGTCGGCGCGCTTCTTCATCTCCTGGTCGCGGCGGCTGGCGCTCATCCAGTTGCCCTCGAAGAGCACGAAGCCCTTCTTGAGGTAGTCCTCCTCCTGGGCGTTCTTGGGCTTGTAGTTGGCCAGGTTCTCCGCGAAGGTCTTCTCGATCAGGTCGTTGCGGACCGGCACCTCGATGCCCTCGATCGAGAGCAGCGTGGTCGCCGCGTCCTTCGGCGGCAGCAGGTCGCCCTCGATGACGCGACCGTCCTTGAGCAGGATGCGGTCGAAGCAGGGCGCCACGGCGAGTGCGGGCGCGATGAACCACGCGATCAGCACGGCTGCGAGCATGATGCTCCTCCCGGTCTGCGTATCGGCTAGAGCTTCTCGACGTACTTCAGGAAGAAGTCCTGGAAGTCCTTCCAGTCGCCGTCGGTCCAGTCACCGAAGGTCTTCTTGAACGCCAGGTCCTGCACGTCGTCCTGCTTGGAGGTGCTGGCCTCGACGTAGTAGTCCTTGGGCTCGCGCGACGGCTCCTTGGGCGGGTCGGCGGGCGCGTCCTCGCCGCCGGCCTCGTAGGCCGCCTTGGCCTTGTCGTACTTCGCGATCTCCTTCTCCATGAGCTCGGTCGCGATCTGGTGGCGCGCCGCGAGCAGGTTCTGGAGGTAGTCGGGCAGGATCTTCTTCCACTTCTCGTCGAGGCCCTTGGCCTCGCGGAGCATGTGCACGATCGCCCAGCCCTGCGAGTAGCACATGATCCCCGAGTAGCCCTTGCCGCCGTAGTACTCGCGCTGGCTGAAGGCCATGATCTCCTTCAGCGGGGCGGCGGCGCCGTCCTTGCCGCTCTTGCCCTCGGCGAGCAGGCGCGCGCCCTCCTTGATGATCGGGAGGCGGTTGTATTCGGTCGCGGGCGCGGTGTAGTAGCTGGTGATGCGGTTCGACTTGGTCAGCTTCGCGCCGGCGAAGTAATCGCCCGTGCCTTCGTTGTACCAGGAGTGCGGCGAGAGCATCCCGTAGAAGTAGTAGATGTACTGGTGGAAGGCCTCGTGATTGCACACGAGCAGCGGCTTCTCGCGCGGGCGTGAGTCGGGGAAGACGAGCTCGCGGTCGACCCAGTTCCAGTAGCCGCCGCTGCCGGACGGTCCGCCGTAGCCGGCGTACTCCTCCTCGTTCTTGCACACGCGCACGATCGAGATCGCGTCGATGGGGTGGTCGGGCGGATAGAGACGCTCGTACTCGTCGCGCATGACCTCGATGCGCTCGGCGAGCTGCTTCACGAAGCCCTCGTCGGCGTCGTAGATGAACTGGTAGCGCTTGCTGCGGAAGTGCTTCCAGCCCGGCGGCAGCTTGTCGATGACGTCCTGCAGGAAGCGCTCCTGCTCGCTCATCGAGGCCAGCTCGGCATCGCGGGTGGTGCGGTCCTCCTTCTCGATCCGCTTGAAGCTCTTGACGGCCTTCGAGAAGTCGCCGACCGCGTCCTTGAAGCGCTGTGCCAGGGCGCTGCCCTCGAACAGGAAGACACCCTCCTCCTGCTCGAAGACCACGCAGTAGACGCTGAGCGGACGGTCGTTCGCCGTGTACTTCAGCTCACGGCCCTTCGTCCCTGAGATGCTCAGCTCGCGCTGATCCGTACACTCGTAGCTGCTGAATTTCATGTCCAGGAAGTCCTGGAGCTGCTGCGCCATGGACTTGCTGGCCTCGCCCTCGGAGTCGATCTGCTCCTCGCCGTCACCGGAGTCGAACAGCCGGCCCTTCGGATAGAAGCTGAGCTCGAAGGCGCGGAAGTAGGTCACGCCGCCCGCGTCGCCGCTCGAATCGAGCTGCTCCGCCTGGTACTTGGCCACGACCGTGCGCTCGTTCGGGCTCAGCGGGACGGCCTTGTAGCCCCGCGGCGGCTTGAACTGGAAGCCGATCCGGGAGTCGGAGTGCAGGCCCTGCGCGCGCGCCGCCGGAGCGGCGGCCCCGACTGCGATCGCGGCCACGAGCACTCGCGCGAACATCGATGCACCGTTCATCTGCTGTCTCCCGGAACAGCGTGCGCGTGAAACGCCAACGCCGAAACGATGGGGTCGTATGATAGCGCAAGGTCGAGCCGGCTTCGGGTTCCGCTCGATCGATCTGCGCGCTCGGCGCGACGCGAGGAACGGGAAATGAAGACCTGGGTGATCGGCGGGCTGGCCGGCGTTTTGGTCCTGGGCGGCCTGGCGGCGTGGATGCTCGGTTCGGGCCAGGACACGGATGCGCCGCAGGTGGCCCCCAGCGCGCGGGCCGAGGGCGCGACGGACGAATTACCCAGCTTCGACCGGGCCGTGGGCGAGACCCGGCTGGCCGAGCCGACACCGCTCGCGCCGGCCGCCGGCAGCCCTGGCGAGACTGCCCGTTCCGGCGCCGGGGCCTCGGCCGACGAGCAGGCTTCCGAGGGCGAGGAGGTCCGCTTCACCGGCCGCGTCGTCGATGGCGCCCGCCGTCCGATCGACGGTGCCACGGTGCTCTACGTGGCCGACCCGATGCGCCTGCAGTTCCAGCTGCGCGACGACCGCGAGGTGCTCGGCAAGCTGCCCACGGCGAAGACCGACCGCAACGGCCGCTTCGAGCTGCCGGCCCGGGTCGCGCTCGATGACGGCGACTCGCGCGAGGGCATGCGCTTCGACCTCGAGTCGCAGCACCTCGTCGTGCGCCACGAGAGCTTCGCCACCGCCAGCCAGCCGCTCGCGAACGTCTCCGGTCCGTCGCACGACGTCGGCGAGATCGTGCTCGAGCCGGGCGCCTGGCTCTCGGGACGCGCCGTCGACTCGGACGGCCGGCCGGTGTCGGGCGCGCAGGCGCGCGCCAGCAATCAGGGCGAGCGGCGCGACGGGCCCGGCTCCTTCCTGCCCTTCTTCTCGCGCAACCTCGTCGAGACCTTCGAGGCCGTGACGACCGGCACGGACGGGCGCTTCACCGTGCGCGGCCTGCACCCGGGGCCGGCCGCGCTCAGCGTGCTCAAGACCGGCCTGCGCGCCGGCTCGCGCGACGATCTCGAGCTGCCCGAGCTCACCGGCCTCGACGTCGGCGACGTGACGCTCGAGAAGGGCGTCTCGATCGCGGGCGTCGTGCTCGACCCGAAGGGCGCGCCGCTCGTCGGCGCCGAGGTCAACGTCAGCAGCATGTCGCGCATGGTGCTCAACCGCCTGGAGGACCTGCCGCGCAACCAGCTCCGCCAGGAGCTCGGCCAGCGCGCGAAGACGGACGAGTCGGGCCGCTTCGAGCTCGGCGGCCTGGCCGGCGGCAACTACACCGTGCACGCCAACGCCGAGGGCTACGACCCGCTGAGCAAGGAGGACGTGCCGGCCGGCACGCACGACCTGCGGCTCGAGCCGATGCCGCTGGGCGGCCTGCTGCTGCGGCTGGCGAGCGCCGACGGCGGCGCGCCGATCGAGGGCGCCGAGATCGACGCGACGCCCAAGCTGACCGAGCGCTTCTCCTTCATGATGCGCACGCGGACCAGCGAGCCCGAGGTGCTGACCGGCGCTGCGGCGCTCGCGGCCGCGGGCAAGACCGGCGACCCGCAGGGCGCGTACTTCGTGCCGCACGCCGGGCTCGAGGGCACCGACCTCGTCGTCGCCGCCCAGGGCTTCGCCACGACCGCGCTCGAGGCGCCAGCCGCGCCATCGGGCGGCGTCGTCGAGTACGAGGCGCAGATCCCGGCCGAGTCGGTGGTCGCCGGCCGGGTCGTCGACACGCAGGGCCGACCCGTCGCGCGCGCCCGGCTCTCGCTGCGCACGACGGACGAGGACGACGGCAGCTTCGACTTCCGCGGCGGGCCCGACCGGCGCGAGATGCGCCGCTCGATCCGGATCGGCGACGAGCAGCGCTCGAGCGCGACGCGGCACTCGGCGGTGACCGGCATCGACGGCCAGTTCGAGATCGGCGGCGTCGCGGCGGGCGAGTGGGAGCTGTCGGCCCGCGCCAAGGGCTTCGTGCGCGGCGAGCCCCAGCCGCTCACGCTCGAGCAGGGCAAGTCGCAGCGCGACGTGCAGCTCACGCTGCAGCCGGCCGGCTCGATCGCCGGCGCGGTGACCGAGCCCGACGGCTCGCCGGTCGCGGGCGCGTCGATCAGCGTCGAGCCCGCGGCGGCCGCGGCGCCCGAGGACACCGCGGCCGACGACGTCGGCCGCCAGATGGCCCAGCTCGAGTCGATGGTGGGGGGCGGCTCGGACCGCCGCCGCGCGCGCACGGACATCCACGGCGAGTACCGCGTCGGCGACCTGGCGCCGGGCGAGTACACGGTGCGCTTCGACGAGGGGCCGCAGGCCGCCTCCTTCGGCGGTGGGGCCGTCATGTTCGCCTTCGACGGGCAGCCCGAGCCCACGGCGCCGGGCAACTCCGCGAAGGTGACCGCCGGTCAGGAGACGCGCGTCGACTTCCAGCGTCCCGAGCGTGCCCGCGTGACGGGCAAGGTGCTGGCGGGCGGGGTGCCCGCCGCGGCCGTCGAGGTCCACCTGCGGCCGGCCGGGCGCCCGTCCTTCATGGGCGGTGGCCGCACCGAGAGCACCGACGCGCGCGGCAACTACGCCTTCGAGGACGTCACGGCCGGGAAATACGAGGTCGCGGCCATCGTCCCCGGCGCCGCGCTCGAGAAGACGCAGCCCGTCGAGCTCGAGGCCGGGCAGGCGCGCACGGCCGACCTCGTCTTCGGCGGCAGCACGATCGCGGGCCGCGTGGTCGAGCAGGGCACGGACAAGCCGGCGGCCGGCGTCGACATCCACGTGACGCCCGTCGTCGAGACCGCGGGCAGCGAGCCGCACTTCGCCTTCGAGATGGTCATGGTCGACAGCAGCGGCGGGTCGTCGGGCTCGAGCATCACGATCGGCGGCGGGCCCACGAAGCTCGTCCGCACCGACGGCGAGGGCCGCTTCGAGGTGCGCTACCTCGAGCCCGGCCAGTACCAGGTCGAGGCTTCGGGCGAGGGCTACGTGCGCGTGGCGCCCGAGCAGGTCGAGGTCAAGGACGGCGAGAACCGCGACGACGTGGTGCTCCACGTCCAGCGCGGCGCGGTGCTGACCGGAGTGGTGCTCGACAGCGCGACCGGCCAGAAGCTCGACCAGGTGCCGGTGCGCCTCGAGGGCGCCGGCAACACGAACATGGCCGTGACCGCCGATGGCGTGTACCGCTTCGAGGGCCTCGAGCCGGGCGACTACACCGTCTCGGTCATGGGCAGCGGCTTCATGTCGGCGCCCCTGGCCAGCGAGCAGATCACGCTGGGGACCGGCGAGCAGGCCACGCTCGACCTCAAGACGAAGTCGTCGTAGCGGGCCGCTGCGCGGCTGGCCTGGGGGCGCCGCTCCGCGGCCCATTCCGATTCCGGTGCCGGGGCGGTGCTGCTGCGTTCAGGAGTGGCGACGGACTGAGACGTCGTCGCCGGCGATGCGCCCAGGGGGTCGAGCGCACAATCTGCAGCGCCCTCGGCGCCAGGACCGCTGCGCCTTGGATTCGACTCCTTCGCCGAGGGCGCGAAGCCGTGCGCGAGTGCCCCCGGGCGCTCGCCAAGACGACAGCCTCAGTCCTTCTTCACTCCTGGAAAGTGAGCCGGACCGGTCAGCACCACGCAGGTGCGGCACACCGTCGGGTAGTCGCCGGCGAACATGCGGCGGCGGAACTCGCGATAGCGCGGACCGTTCCAGACCGACTCGAAGTCCTCGTGGAGGACGTTGCCCATCTCGAGCTCGGCCGGCCCACGGCAGCAGGGGTAGACCGCGCCGTCGGGCGTGACCTTCACGTAGTTCATCGCCATCGGGCAGAAGCCCGGGTGCATGGCGGCGAGGCTGTCCATGTGGAGGTCGCGGATCTCCTGGAGCGGCGCGCGGCTGGCCTGGCGCTCGCCGCCACACTCGACGTAGCCGCCCCAGGGCTGGTGCAGGTGCAGGTGCACGCTCACGCCGCGGCTTTGCGCGCGGCGCTTGACCTCGGCGACCATCGCGCCGAACTCGGGCTCCGGCACGCGGCCATCGAGCTTGAGCTCCTCGTAGCCGGTCGAGTTGGGCAGCAGCTCCTGCATCGACATCTCGCGCCCGCCGAGCTCCGCCACGAAGTCGACGAGGTCGGGCATGTGCCGCCAGTTGGGCTGCATGACGACGGCGTTGAAGCCGACCTCGATGCCGGCCTGCGCGGCCAGCGGCATGACGCGCGCGATGTTGCCGACGACCTGATCGAAGTCGCTGCCGGCCCGCAGCGCCTCGAAGGTGGCCTCGTGCGGCGAATCGACCGAGAACCACAGCCGGTGCGTCACGGGCGCGATCTTGCGGAAGGTGGCCTCGTCGAGCAGCGTCGCGTTGCAGTAGAGCAGGAGCTGCACGTCGTGCTCCTTGCACAGGCGCACGACCTCGTCGAGGTCGTTCATGAGCGGCTCGCTGGCGTCGCTCGGCGTGAGGTGCAGGGCGTGGGGCAGGATCTGGCCGAGCACCTGGCGCGCGACGGCGGGCGGCATCGACTTCGGGGGGATGCCGTCGGCCTGGTGGCACATGACGCACAGCAGGTTGCAGTGGTTGTTGAAGCCGAACTCGATCTCGGTCGGCCGGCTCTTCCACTCGAGCCGCTCGGAGGCCAGGTCCTGCGCCAGCTGCAGGACGTTCGCGCTCTCGCGCAGGACCTTGCTGGGCAGGCGGGACGTCATGGGGTCAGTGTATAGGGCCGGGAACGGGGCGACGCGCGGTGGGGGCCGCGCCCAGGCCCGTTTTCGGCCGGAAGCGCCGCGGAATTCAGGCCGGCTTCGACGGCTTGCGGCTCGAGGAGCGGCCCTCGCCGCCGTCACGCTTCGACCCATCGGGCTGCGTGCCGCCGGGCTTCGAGCCCCCCTCGGACTTCGGCCCCTCGGACTTCGGCCCGTCGGACTTCGCGCCGTCGGATCTCGCGCCGTCGGGCTTCGCGGCCCCGCCGTCCGTGCCGCCCGGCTTCGCGCCTTCGGTGGACGGCGGCGACTTGCGCTTGTAGTCGGTCTCGTAGAAGCCGCTGCCCTTGAAGAGGATGCCCGCGCCCGCGCCGATCAGCCGCTGCAGCCGCGGCTTGCCGCACTCGGGGCACTTGCGCAGCGGCGCCTCCTGCATGGACTGGAAGTGCTCGAAGCGGTGCTCGCACGCGCGGCAGACGTAGTCGTAGGTCGGCATGCCGTCAGGCTCCGGCCTGCGGCGCGCGCGCCACGACGACCTGCGCCTCGCGCAGCAGACGATCGTGCAGGCGGTAGCCGGGGACGACGGGCGTCAGGATCGCGCCGGGCTCGACCTCGGAGGACTCCTGCTCCATGAGCGCGCGGTGGAGGGTGGGGTCGAAGCGCTGGCCGCGCCCGGCCGGCACCGGCTTGACGCCGTAGGCCGCGAGCGTGTCGGCGAACTGCCGCTCGATGAGCTGCAGCCCCGCGAGGTACTCGCGGTCGAGGCCGGCGGGCGGCGCGGCGAGCGCGCGCTGCAGGTTGTCGAGCACGCCGAGCAGCGCCTGGAGCAGCGGCGTCGCGCCGTACATCCGCACCTGCTCGCTCTCGATGCGCGACGCGCGGCGGACGTTCTCGAGCTCGGCCAGGGCGCGCAGCCACTTGTCCTTGAGCTCGGCGAGCTGCGCCTCGGCGGCCGGCGGGGACTCGGTCGGGTCGCCGGCGCCGGCGGGCTCGGGCACGGCGGCCGACCCGTCGTCGGCCTCGAGATCGAGATCGTCGTCGTGCTTGCGCTTGCTCATGGCGTCACTCGAACAGCTCCTTGACCTTGTCCAGGAACGACCGGTGCTGGCTGCTGGCCTGCTCCTCCTCCAGGCGCGCGTACTCCGTGAGTAGCTCCTTCTGGCGCGGCGTCAGCTTGCGGGGCACCTCGACCGCGACGCGCACGATGAGGTCGCCCGAGCCGCGTCCGTAGACCGACGGCATGCCCTTGCCGTCGACGCGGAAGGCCTTGCCGCTCGGCGTGCCCGCCGGGATGCGCAGCGAGGCCGGGCCGTCGAGCGTGGGCACCTCGATCGTGGCCCCGAGCGCCGCCTGCCCGAAGCCGATGGGCATCTCGCACAGCAGGTCGTCGCCCTCGCGATGGAAGAGCTCGTGCTCCTCGACCTCGACCAGGCAGAAGAGGTCGCCGCGCGGGCCGCCCTGCACGCCCGGCTCGCCCTCGCCGGGCACGCGCAGCTGGCTGCCGCTCTGGATGCCGCGGGGGATCTTGAGCTCGAGGTCGACCGCTCGCGACTGCAGCCCGCTGCCGCGGCAGCGCTTGCAGGGGTCCTTGATGACCTGGCCCGCGCCGCGGCAGGCGGGGCAGGTCGTCTGCATCATGAAGAAGCCCTGGCTGCGCTGGACCTGGCCGCGCCCGCGGCAGGTGGGGCAGGTCTCGGGCTTGGTGCCGGCCTTCGCGCCGCTGCCCTTGCACTCGTCGCAGTGCTCGTGGCGCGTGACGCTGAGCGTGCGCTCGGTGCCGCTGAAGGCCTCCTTGAGCGAGACGCGCACGTGGACCCGCAGATGGCTGCCCTGGCGCGGCCCGCCGCGCCGGAAGCCGCCGCCCAGGATGCCCTCGAAGAAGTCGCCCAGCCCGCCGCCGCCCGCGCCGAAGAGCTGCTCGAAGATGTCGCGCGGATCGATGCCGCCCGTCTGGAAGCCGCGGCCGCGCAGGCCCTCGTGACCGAACTGGTCGTAGACGCGCCGCTTCTCGGGGTCGCTGAGGACCTCGTAGGCCTCGGCCGCCTCCTTGAAGCGGCGCCCGGCGTCGGCGTCGTCCTTGTTGCGGTCGGGGTGGTGCTTGAGCGCGAGCTTGCGGTAGGCCTTCTTGAGCTCGTCGTCGCTGGCGCCGCGCTCGACGCCGAGGATCTCGTAGTAGTCGCGCGGCGTCGCCATCGGGCCGGCCTTCGGCCTCAGGAGACGGCGCCTTCGACCCCGTGCTCCTTGTCCTTGCGCTCGGTGACCACGGTCTCGGTGGTCAGCATGAGACCGACGATGCTGGCGGCGTTCTGCAGGGCCGAGCGGGTCACCTTGGTCGGATCGATGACGCCCATCTTGACCATGTCGCCCCACTCGCCCGTCAGGACGTTCAGGCCCTTGCTGCCGGACTGCTCGAGCGTCTCCTCGAGCACCACGTTGCCGTCGAGGCCGGCGTTCTCGGCGATCTGGCGGAGCGGCGCGGCGATCGCGGCCCTGATCACGTCGCGGCCGAACTTCTGGTCGCCAGGCAGGCGCAGCTCGTCGAGCGCGGCGCGCGCGCGCACGAGGGCCACGCCACCGCCGGGCACCACGCCTTCCTCGACGGCCGCGCGCGTGGCGTGCAGCGCGTCCTCGACGCGGTCCTTCTTCTCCTTGAGGGCCGTCTCGGTGTTCGCGCCGACGTGGATCACGGCCACGCCGCCCGACAGCTTCGCGAGGCGCTCCTGGAGCTTCTCCTTGTCGTAGTCCGAGGTCACGGTCTCGATCTGGTTGCGGATCTGGCTCACGCGCTCGGCGATGGCGTTCTTCTTGCCGGCGCCCTCGACGAGGGTCGTGTTGTCCTTGTCGACCACGACCTTCTTGGCGTGGCCGAGCACGTTCAGCTCGACGTTCTCGAGCTGCATGCCCGTCTCCTCGGCCACGACCTGGCCGCCGGTGAGCACCGCGATGTCCTCGAGGTACTGCTTGCGGCGGTCGCCGAAGCCCGGCGCCTTGACCGCGCAGATCTTGAGGCGGCCGCGCAGGCGGTTGACGACGAGCGTCGCGAGGGCCTCGTTCTCGAGGTCCTCGGCGATGATGAGCAGGCCCTGGTCGGTCTGCACGATGCGCTCGAGGATCGGCAGCAGCGAGCGCAGGCTGCTGATCTTCTTCTCGTGGATCAGGATGGCCGCGTTCTCGAGCACGCAGGTCATCTCGGCCGGGTCGGTGATGAAGTAGGGCGACATGTAGCCCTTGTCGAACTGCAGGCCGTCGACCTTCTCCAGCCAGGTCTCGGCCGTCTTGCTCTCCTCGACGGTGATCACGCCGTCCTTGCCGGCCTTCTCCATGGCCTCGGCCAGCAGCGCGCCGATGGTCTTGTCGTTGTTCGCGGAGATCGTGCCGACCTGCGCGACCTCGGAGTTGTTGCGGATCGGGCGGCTCTGCGACTTGAGGTGCTCGACGACGGCCTCGACGGAGGCGTCGATGCCGCGCTTGAGGTCCATCGGGTTGACGCCGGCCTGCACGAACTTCAGGCCCTCGGTGAGCAGCGCCTCGCCGAGCACGATCGCCGTCGTGGTGCCGTCGCCGGCCACGTCGTTGGTCTTGGCGGCCACCTCGTTGACGAGCTTGGCGCCCATGTTCTCGAAGGGGTCCTCGAGCTCGATCTCCTTGCTCACGGTCACGCCGTCCTTGGTGATGACCGGCGAGCCGAAGGACTTCTTCAGCACGACGTTGCGGCCGCTGGGGCCGAGGGTCACCTTGACGGCGCGCGCCAGCTTCTGGACGCCGGCGAGGATCTTGCGCTTCGCCTGGTCCTCGAACATCAACTGCTTGGCCATGGGATTCCTTGGTGTTGCGTGAGAGGCGGTGGGGACGGGTCGGGCGGCGTGCTCAGTCGCAGCGCGCGAGGACCTCGTTCTCCCTGAGGATCTTGAACTCGACGTCGTTGACGGTGACCTCGGTGCCGGCGTACTTGCCGAACAGGATCTGGTCGCCGACCTTGAGCTGGATGGCCGCGCGCTTGCCGCTCTTGAGCAGGCGACCGGCGCCGACCGCGGTGACCTTGCCGCGCTGCGGCTTCTCCTTGGCGGTGTCGGGCAGCACGATGCCGCCCGCGGTCTTCTCCTCGGCCTCGAGGACCTCGATCACGATGCGGTCGTCGAGGGGCTGGATCGTCGTCATGTGTGCATTCTCCCGAGTGCGTGTGTGTGCGTGTGCGAGTGTCAGAAGCCCATGCCGCCCATGCCGCCCATCCCTCCCATGCCACCCATGCCGCCCATGCCGCCCATGCCGCCCATGCCGCCCATGCCGCCGTGCTCGTGGCCGTGGCCGGCGGCCTCGTCCTCGGACTTGGGCAGCTCGGCGATCAGGCAGTCGGTCGAGAGCAGCATGGCCGCGACGCTGGCCGCGTTCTGCAGCGCGCAGCGCACGACCTTGGCGGGATCGATGATGCCGGCTTCGTAGAGGTCGACGTACTGGCCCGTGCTGGCGTCGAAGCCCTGGGTGGCGGCTGCGGCCTCGACCTTCTTGACCACCAGGCCGGGCTCGGAGCCGGCGTTGCGGGCGATGAGGCGCAGCGGCGTCGCCAAGGCCTTGAGCACGACCTGCGCGCCGAGGGCCTCGTCGCCCTCGAGCGAGGAGGTGCCCGACTTCACGGCCTGCCGCGCTCGCAGCAGCGCCACCCCGCCGCCGGGCAGGATGCCCTCGGCCAGGGCCGCGCGCGTGGCGTGGCTGGCGTCCTCGAAGCGGCTCTTGCGCTCCTTGAGCTCGGTCTCGGTGGCCGCGCCCACGCGGATCTCGGCGATGCCGCCCGACAGCCGCGCCAGCCGCTCCTGCAGCTTCTCGCGGTCGTAGTCGCTCGTGGTCTGCTCGATCTCGCGCCGGATCAGCTTGACGCGGGCCGAGACGTCCGAGGGCTTGCCCGCGCCCTGCACGATCGTGGTGTTCTCGGCCGAGATCACGACCTTGCGCGCCGTGCCGAGCACCTTGAGGTCGATCTTCTCGAGGTCCATATCGATGTCGGGCGCGATGACCGTCGAGCCCGTCGTGACCGCGAGGTCCTCGAGCATGGCCTTGCGGCGGTCGCCGTAGCCCGGCGCCTTGACCGCGCAGACGTTGAGGATGCCGCGCAGCTTGTTCACCACGAGCGTGGCCAGCGCCTCGCCCTCGAGGTCCTCGGCGATGACGAGCAGCGGCCGGCCGCTCTTGCTGACCTTCTCGAGCAGCGGGATGAGCGCCTTGGCCGAGCTGATCTTGTCCTGGTGGAGCAGGATGTAGGGCTTCTCGAGCACGGCTTCGAGCTTGTCCACGTTCGTGACGAAGTGGCTGCTCAGGAAGCCGCGGTCGAACTGCATGCCCTCGACGACGTCGACGGTCGTCTCGAGGCTCTTGCCCTCCTCGATCGTGATCACGCCGTCGGCGCCCACGCGCGACAGCGCGTCGCCCAGCGTCTTGCCGATCGTCGTGTCGCCGTTGGCGGAGATCGTGGCGATCTGCTCGAGCTGCTTGCGGTCGTTGACGTTGATCTTGCGGGCGCGCTTGCCCAGCTCGGCCACCGTGAGCTCGACCGCCTTGCGCAGGCCGCGGATGAGCCCGTCGCCGTGGGCGCCGGCCGCGAGCAGCTTCATGCCCTCGTCGGTCAGCGCCTTGGCCAGCACCGTCGCCGTGGTCGTGCCGTCGCCGGCGTCCTTGTTCGTGCGCGTGGCCGCCTCGCGGATGAGCTGCACGGCCATGTTCTCGTAGGGGTCCTCGAGCTCGATCTCGTCGGCGACCGTGACGCCGTCCTTGGTGATCGAGGGGCCGCCCCAGCTCTTGTCGAGGATCGCGTTGCGGCCCTTGGGGCCGAGCGTGCTCCCGACCGCGCGAGCGATCTTGTCCACACCAGCGCGCAGGTGGGCGCGCGCCTCGACGTCGAAAGCCATCTGCTTGGGCATGTGTGCTGCCGCTCCCGGGACTGAGGCGCCTCCGCTCCGGCGGAAGCCGGGCGAAGCGCCAGACGGTGCGGCCTTTTGCAAAGCATGGGCCAATGACCGACGACGCGATCCGAGCGCGATCGCTCGGGCTATTGCCTTGCACGCGCCGGTTTTCGCGCGCTACCGTCGGCCGCCGGCGAATCGGCGTCTGCCAGCTTGGCATCGCGCCCGCGCTCGGCTCCGCGGCCTCTGCCACATTGGCGTCGGACATGAGCTTCCTCCTCCCGCTGATCCTGCCGCTCGTCGCGACGGTCGGTCCGCTCGCGCCGCCGCGCGCCGCCGGGCCCGACGCCGCCCTGCAGGCTCAGGTCGAGCTGCGCTCGGGACGCACGCTCGAGGGCCCGCTCGTGGCCGCCGGCGACGGGCGGATCACGATCCAGGTCGGCGACGAGCAGCAGACGGCCGCGCTCGACGACGTGCTGCTCTTTTCCCTGAGCGCCGCGCCAGCCGACATCGCGGGCCCGCCCGCGCCTCCGCCGGCCGTTCCGCCCGACCTGGTGTTCCTCGCCGGCGACGGCGGTGACCGCCTGGTCGGCCACCTGCAGGGCGGCGACGAGTTCGGCGTGCGGATCGAGGTCGACGGCGCCGGGCCCTTCCCGATCGCCTTCGACGACATCGAGCGCCTGCTGCCGCGCGCCGACCGGCCCGTCGACCGCCTCGCGGCGCTGGAGGGCGCCGGCGCCGACGATCGCATCTGGCGCCGCAAGCCCGACGGCAGCCTCGACCACGTGGCCGGCGTCGTGGAAGGGCTCGAGGGCGACACCCTCGCCTTCAGCGGGGCCATGGGTCCGCTCCACTTCGACCTCTCCGAGGTGCTCGCGGTCGTCCTGGCCGGGCATCGCGCTCCGCCCCAGACGCTGCCGGGCCGCCCGGTCGTCGTGCGGCTGCGCGGCGGCTCGCGGCTGTCGGCCGGCCTGCTCGAGCTCGATACCCAGCGCGTGGTGCTCGCGACGCGCTTCGCCGAGCGCCTCGAGCTGCCGCTCTCCTCGCTGGCCTCGCTCGTCGCGCGCGGCCCGGGTGTGGTGCTGCTCGCCGAGCTGACGCCGGTGGCGGTCGAGCAGTGGCCCAGCGTGGGCCAGCCCGCCGACTTCCTCTTCCCCTGGCACGCCGACCTCTCGGTGACGGGCCGGCTGCTCAGCGTGGGCGGCATCCCGCGCGCGACGGGCCTCGGCGTGCACGCCAACACGCGGCTGGTGTTCGCGCTGCCCGAGCACAGCCAGCGGCTGCGCGTGACCGGCGGGCTGGTCGACGAGGTCTCCGAGCTGGCGGCCGCCGGCTCGGTGCGCTTCCAGATCCAGGTCGACGACCGGGTCGCGACGCGCAGCGAGGTCGTGCGCGAAGGGCAGGAGCCCGCCGTGCTGCGGGTCGACGACCTGCGCGGCGCCCGGCGACTCGAGCTGCTCGTCGACGACGGCGGCGACGACGACGCTGGCGATCGCGCCGCCTGGGTCGACGGCGTGATCCTGCTCGACGCATGAGGCGCGGCCCGCCGCGCGCCGCGCCGGTCGCACTGGTCGCGCTGCTCGCGCTGCTCGCCGGCTTCGCGCTGCCGTCCTGCGGCCGCCCGGCCGACGACGACCGCCCCAAGGTCGCGCTCATCGGCATCGACGGCGCGACTTTCACCGTCATCGACCCGCTGCTCGCGCAGGGCCGGCTGCCGAACATCGCCGGCCTGATCCGGCGCGGCGCGCGCATGGTGCTGCGCAGCAGCCGCGAGTCGCAGGACTCGCCGGTGCTCTGGAGCACGATCGCGACGGGCGCCGGCATGGAGGCGCACGGCATCACCGGCTTCCTCAAGGAGGACGGCCAGGGCGGGCGGCTCTTCGCCTCGTCCGACCGCCGCCTGCCCGCGCTGTGGAACCTGGTCGACTCGCGCGGCGGCAGCGTGGGGGTGGTGGGCTGGTGGAACACCTGGCCGGCCGAGCACGTCGACGGCTACATCGTCAGCGACCGCTTCGCGCAGAGCCTCTACCAGCGCAACTTCGGCGGCGGCGACTGGAAGGGCATCTGCTTCCCGGCCGAGCTCGAGGCCGAGCTCCAGCCGCTCTCGCGGCCGCCGGACGCGCTGTCGCGCGAGCGCCTCGCGGCGCTGGGCGAGTTCACCGACGACGAGTGGGCCGCGCTGCAGGGCGGCGACGCCGGCGTGCCGGTCGTGACGGGCAACGGCCTCGTCGCGCTCAAGTACGGCCTGCAGGCGCAGGACAGCGTGGCCGACGCCGCGCTGCACGTGCTCGACACGCGGCCGCAGCCCGACCTCTTCTGCCTGTTCCTCGAGCTGCCCGACCGCGCGGGCCACAACTTCTGGAGCATGTACCAGCCGCAGGCCGTGCGCGGCGGGCCCGACGCGGTCGACGCCGGCTGGCGCGCCCGCTGGGCGGGCGTCGTGCCGGGCGCCTACGAGATGGTCGACGCGATCCTCGGCCGCGTGCTCGCGCGCCTCGACCCCGACACGACGGTGATCCTCGTCTCGGATCACGGCATGCGCAGCAACGGACGGCCGGGCGGCAGCCCCGACGCCCTCGACCGGCTGGGGCGCTCGGGCGTGCACGACCCGGACGGCATCCTCATCGCCGCGGGGCCGGCCATCGCGCCCGGGAGCGCGGCCGTCGCCGACCTGCTCGACGTCGTGCCCACGGTGCTCGCGGCGCTGGGACTGCCCGCGACGACGCAGTGCGCGCGGCCGCCGCTCGCCGCGCTGCTCGCCCCCGAGTTCCTCGAGCGGCACCCGCTGCTGCCCGCGCGCGACGAGCCGCCGCTGCAGCCGCGTGAGGAGGTCTACGACGGCGCCATGGATGCCGAGCGCCTCTCGCAGCTGCGTGCCACCGGCTACCTCGGCGGCGAGGAGACCGACGAGCGCTGAGCGGCCGGCTGTAACGCGGCCCGCGGCCGTCCGACCTGACGGCCATGAACAGCAACGAGCCGGTCGAGGCGGAGGTCGTCGGGGATCGCGTGCTGGCCGAGCCGACCGAGGCACTGGCCCTGGAGGACGTGCTCGCCGGCGTGCTGCTGCCCGGCGAGCCGGCCGCGGCGGCGCGCGACGTGGCGCGCGCGGTGCTCGCGGCCAGCGGCGGGCTGCACCGCCTCGCGCGGCTCGGGCCGCGCCAGCTGCGCCGCGAGCTGTCGCGGCTGCCGGCGCTGCCTGACCACGCCGAGCTGCGCCTGGCCGCGGCCTTCGAGCTCGGCCGCCGCGCCACGCACGTCGAGCTGCCGCCGGGCCAGGTCGTGCGCGGAATGACCGACCTCGAGCCGCACCTGCGCGGCCTGCTCCAGGGCCGCAACAAGGAGGTCTTCGTCGTGGTCCTGCTCGACGCGAAGAACCGGCCGCTGCGCACCGAGCGCGTGAGCGAGGGCTGCCTGACCTGGTCGGTCGTGCACCCGCGCGAGGTCTTCGGGCCGGCGGTGCGCGAGGGCGCCGGAGCGGTCATCGTCGCGCACAACCATCCCAGCGGAGACCCCACGCCGAGCGCGCAGGACGTCGAGGTGACCGGCCGCCTCGCGCGCGTGGGCGAGATGCTCGGGATCCCGCTGCTGGATCACATCGTGGTCGGGCATCGAAGGTGCCTCTCGATGCGGGCCCAGGGGCTCATGGGCGCGACGTGACTACTGGTTGCAGCGGGCGAGGAGGGCGTCGCGGGCGGTGGCGAGGGCTGCGGTGCGTTGCGCAGGAGGCGCCGAGGGATCGACGCCGCAGTTCGAGCCGGACAGGGTGATCAGGCGCTCGAGGGCGGCGAAGGCGAGCTCGCTGTCGTCGCTCGAGAGATAGGAGAGGAAGGTGTCGGGCGGGCGCTGGCAGTCGAGCGCGAGGAGCGCGGCCTCGATCGCGACGGTGACGTCGCCGGGCACGCCGCCGGGCGGGGGCTGGGCCGCGAGAGCGGCGGCGAAGTCGTTGATGGCCGCGACGCCCTCGGGCCGCTTCGAGCGCCCGAGCGCGTCGAGGATCGCCACGACGACCTCCGGCTCGCGCCGCCGCGAGAGCCCGACGATGAGCGCGTCCGCCGTGCCCGTGGCGCCGATCGTGCGCGCCGCCTGGCCGGCCACCGCCGCGACCGGGTCGTCGAGCAGCGGCGCCGTCGCCAGCGTGGCGATGCGCGCGCGCTGCTTGCTGTCGCAGCTGTCGACGACGCGCTCGAGCACCTCGAGCGAGTGCACGCGCAGGTAGTCGTCGGTGCTGGCCAGCCCCTCCTGCAGGAAGGCGATCGCGCCGGGCCCCAGGTTCGCGAGCACGAAGCGCGCCGCGTCGATCTGGCGCAGCTGGTAGGCGCCGAGATGGGCGACGAGCATCCGCGCGCGGGCGGCGAGCCCGGGATCATCGACGGGCGCGGCGGCCCACAGCTCGAGCTTCCTGGCGTTCCACCAGGCCGTGGCCTGGCGCACCGACTCCTCGCGCTGCGGCACGCTGGCCATCGGGTGGAAGCCGAAGTCGGTGCCCGCCAACGCGCGCAGGCCCGGCACCGCGAGCTCCTGCATGAAGGCGTTCTGCTCGGTGCGGACCCAGGGCAGCGCGGTGTTGTCGAGCTGCAGCGTGGTGCCCTCGGCCAGCACCGCCAGCAGCAGCGGCATGCCCGCCGGGTTGTGCAGCTGCGCGAGCGCGACGGCCTCGGCCACGCGCACCGCGATGGGCACGTCGTAGTCGACCGGGTAGGGGCCGATGCCGTTGAGCAGCCGCGGGATGGCCGCCTGCGCGCCGAGCCGGCCGAGCGTGTCGGCGGCCGCGGCGGCCACGCCGATCGTGTCGTCGCGGAGCGCCGCCATCGCCGTCGCGACGGTGCGCGGGTCGCGCGCCGAGGCCAGCGCGTCGATCGCGTCGAGGCGGTCGCGGGGCTGCGGCAGCGCCAGCGCCTCGCCGTCGGCCGCGCTCTCGCCCGGCAGGCTCGACGCGAGCACGTCGCGCCACGACCAGTCGCGCTGGCCCGGCGCGATGCCCGGCAGGGTGTCGGGCGGGGCGGCGGGCTGGTCGTCGCCGCAGCCTCCGAGCGCGGCGAGCAACGCCAGCGCGCAGGCCGCGGTGCCCCGCGAGGCCCTGGCGACGGCGCGGACGAGCGGCGACATGCGCCGAGTTTGACATGGCGCCGAGGCTCTCGATATGAAATGGTTGCCCGGATTCGCCCAGCAGGAGTCGTCTCGATGGCCGCGCCGCAGCTCGACAAGGACCTGCTCGCGATCCTCGCCTGCCCCGAGACGAAGGAGCCCGTCGCGCTCGCGGACGCGGCGCTCGTCGGGCGCGTCAACGCCGGCATCGAGGCCGGCCAGGTGAAGTCGCGCGACGGGCAGGTCGTGACGCGCACCATGGAGGCCGCGCTCGTGCGGCAGGACCGCAAGGTGCTCTACCCGGTGCGCGGCGGCATCCCGATCATGCTGATCGACGAGTCGATTCTCGTCGATGGCATCCCGGCCTGAGGCCGGCCCGACCGCATCGATGGACAAGCGCCTGTTCCTGGCCCTGGGCCTGAGCCTGCTCTTCATCTGGGTCTACTCGTCGTTCACGGCGAAGCCACGTCCCGCCGAGCCGCCGGCCGGCTCGCCGCCCGCGGCCGGTGCGGCGGAGGCGGCCGGTGCGACGGCGACGAGCGGCGCCGGAGCGGGGGCGCCGGGGGCCGCGCCGGTCCCGAACGCGTCCGGCAGTGCGGGCGCGCCGGCCGCAGGCGCAGAGGCCGAGTCGACCGAGCCCGGCGAGCCGGTCCCGTTCGCCGGCCAGGGCTACGAGGCCGAGTTCGACACCCGCGGCGCGGGCCTGAGCTGGCTGCGGATGACGGACTACACGACCAAGCCCGTCGGCGGCGAGCCGCTGCGGCTGCTCGGCGGCCGGCACGACCCGGTCGACAGCTTCCTGGTGCGCGACTTCCAGGGGCGCTACCCGCTCGAGCGCGCGCTGTGGACGGTCGAGCGCCGGCAGACCGCCGCGGGGCGCCAGCAGCTCGTCTTCACCTGGGCCTCGGACGACGGGCTGCTCTTCACGCGCACGGTCACCGACACCGGACACCCTTACACCTTCGAGCTCTCGCTGTCGGTGGCCAACACGAGCGGCGGCGAGCTGCCCGGCACGATCATGCTCGTGCTGGCCGGGCCGCACGGCCTGGTCGACGACCAGGTCGACTCGCCGCTCTACCCGGCGCCGTCGGCCGTCGCGCTGATCGAGTCCGAGGGCGGGCGCGAGCTCAAGGAGTGGAAGGGCGGCGACCTCAAGCAGGCGACGCCGCGCAAGCTGGCCCCGGGCGAGGACCTCGTGGCCGCGGGCGTGATGAGCAACTACTTCACCGCGCTGCTCGTGCCCGCCGACGGCAAGCTCGTCGACCAGGTGCAGCCGGGCGCGGTGCTCGACGGCGAGCGGCTCGAGCGCGACGTGCGCAAGAAGCTGCCGGAGGGCGCGAGCGAGGCGCAGGCCGACGCGCTGCGCGAGCAGCTGAGCGCCGAGCACGTCACCAACGCGACCGTCGAGCTGCTGCTGCCGGCGCACACGCTGCCGGCCCCCGGCCAGCCGCTCGAGCACGGCTTCACGGTCTTCGCCGGCCCGAAGGACCGCCAGCTCGCGCGCGAGGCCGGCTACGAGCGCTTCCTCGACCCGGTGCTCGACAAGAGCTTCGGGAGCATGGCCTGGATCAACCACGGCCTGCTCGCCGTGCTGCGCTTCTTCCAGTGGCTCACGCACAACTGGGGCGTGGCGATCATCCTGCTCACCGTCGTCGTGCGCCTGCTGCTCTTCCCGCTGACGCGCGTGCAGCAGGCGACGATGACGAAGTACAGCAACACGATGCAGCGGCTCAAGCCCGAGCTCGACGCGCTCAAGGCCCGCTACAAGAGCAACGTCCGCAAGTTCAACGAGGAGCAGATGAAGCTGCTCAAGGAGCACGGTGCGACGCCGCCCATCGGCGGCTGCCTGCTCCAGTTCATCCAGCTCCCGATCTGGTACAGCCTGTTCCAGGTGCTGCGCTCGTCGATCGAGCTGCGCCAGGCGCCCTTCGTGCTGTGGGTGCACGACCTCTCGCGTCCCGACGCGATGCCGCTGCCGCCGATCGTGCCCGGCTTCGCCCACCTCAACCTGCTGCCGGTGCTCATGGCCGCCGCGATGGTCTTCCAGATGCGCCTGACGCCCAAGCCGGTCGACGAGACCCAGGCCCAGACCCAGCGGATCATGGCCGTGCTCATGCCGGTCATGATGCTGTTCATCCTCTACACCTACCCGTCCGGGCTCTCGCTCTACATCTTCACGTCGTCGCTGTGGGGCATCCTCGAGTCCCGGGTGATCCGCAAGTACTGGCCGGTGCCGGGGACGGTGAGCCCGAAGGCGGCGTAGGCGCGGGCGCGGCCGACGGTTATCCTCTCGGCCCCATGGCCGACACGCGCTCCTCGCGCCCGCGTCGCTCGCGCGCCGGGTTGGTGCTCTTCCTCCTCGTCCTCGCGCTGGTCGCGTGGGAGCTCGCCGCGCGGCTCGGCGGCGCGGCCGTCGTGACCCCGGCGCGCTTCCTGGCCGCCGCGTGGCGCACGGCCTCGGGCGAGGCGCCCGCCGCGGGCGGGCCGCCGGGCGCGCCGACCGCCGACGACATCGCGCACATGGCCTACCGGCCGCTGCCCTACGTGATGTGGGGCCTCAAGCCGAGCTGGACGCGCAGCGGGCGGGGCCTCACGCAGACGAGCAACAGCCTGGGCTTCCGCGGGCGCGAGATCGAGCAGCCCAAGCCGGCCGGGCGCTACCGGATCGTCGTGCTGGGCGGCAGCACGACCTACGACGACGCGATCAATGACGACGAGACCAACGCCGTGCAGCTCGAGGCCTTCTTGCGCGCGGCGCGCCCGGGGATGGACATCGAGGTCATCAACGCCGGCGTCCCCTCCTACACGAGCGCCGAGGACCTGGCCAACCTCGCCTTCCGCTGCCTCGACCTGGCTCCCGACGCGGTCGTGATCTACCAGGGGATCAACGACTTCCGCACGCGCGGCTACCGCAACTTCGACCCGGCCTACTTCCACTACCGGAAGATCTGGGACGGAGGCACGCGCCTGTGGGTGCCGGGCGAGGGCGAGCTCGGGGGGATCAACGCCTTCATCCAGTACGGCCTGCCGGATCCCAACGGCGACCAGGCGGAGAACGTGCGCCGCGCGGGCACCTGGGCGTACCGGCGCAACCTCACGAGCATGGCGGGCATCGCGCAGGCGCACCGCGTGCGCTGCGTCTTCGTGACCGCGATCCTCGACGACCGCAACCCCTACGTCACTCCCGTCGTGCGCGGCGGCATCGCCGAGCAGAACGAGGTCATGAAGCAGGTCGCCGCCGAGCAGGGCGCGCTGCTGGTGGACCTGGCGGCCGCCTATCCGCAGGGCGAATTCTTCGTGGACGCCGTCCACAACAACGCGGCCGGCGCGAAGGAGAAGGCCCGCATCATCGCCGACGGGCTGTTGAAGGACCTGTTCAAGTGAGCGCGGTGCGGCTCTCGGTGGCCGCGCCCTGCTACAACGAGGCCGAGAGCATCGAGGCCGTGGTGGCGCGCTGGGACGAGGTGCTCGCGAAGGCGCCGCTGAGCAGCGAGATCGTGCTCTGCAACGACGGCAGCACGGACGGCACGGCGGCCGTGCTCGAGCGGCTGCAGCGCCGCTTCCCGCGGCTGCGCGTGGTCAGCTTCGAGCAGAACGGCGGCTACGGCCGCGCGCTCTCGGCCGCCATCGACGCCACGCGCGGCGAGCACGTGGTCACGATCGACAGCGACGGGCAGTTCGAGCTCGCCGACGGCCTGGCGCTGCTCGAGGAGCTGCAGCGGGGCGGGCACGACTGCGTCACGGGCTGGCGCATGGGCAAGAAGGACAACCTCTTCCGCGTGGCCATGGACCGCGGCCTGAACCTGCTCGTGCGGGCCCTGTTCGGGGTGCGGCTGCGCGACACGAACTGCGCGCTCAAGGTCGCGCGCGGCGAGGTCCTGCGCGGCCTGCGCCTCGAGGCGCGCGGCTACCCCACGCCGACCGAGATCGTCGTGCGCCTCGCGGCCAAGGGCTGCAAGGTCGGCGAGAAGGGCGTCTCGCACCTGCCCCGGGCCGGCGGAGCAAGCAAGTTGCATCCCTGGCGCACGGCCTGGAGCATGCTCCGCTTCCTGCTCTACCTGCGAGGCAAATTGAAGCTCTTCCGCGCGCGGATTATCGTCGAGCCGTGAGCACACCGGCAGCCACGGGAACCGACCTGCTCGGCGTCATCCTCGCCGCGGGAAAGGGCACGCGCATCGCGCCCTTCTCCGAGCACTTCCCCAAGCCCATGCTCCCGGTGCTGGGCAAGCCGCTCATCCAGCACCAGGTCGAGTGCCTGCGCGACCTGGGCGTGAAGCGCGTGCTCATCGTGATCGGGCACCTGGGCTACGAGATCGTGCGTGGCCTGGGCGACGGCGGGCGCTTCGGCGTGACGATCGAGTACGTCGACCAGGGCCCGACGCTCGGAATCGCCCACGCGGTGGGCAAGCTCGAGCAGCGCATCGACCGGCCCTTCATGCTCTTCCTGGGCGACATCGTCTTCGTGCACCGCGACCTGGGCTCGATGACCGCGCTCCTCGGCCAGGACGGCGTGCGCGCGGTGCTGGCCGTGAAGGAGGAGCCCGACCCGGCCGCGATCCGCCGCAACTTCGTGGTCATGGAGCAGGACGGCCTGGTCACGCGCGTGATCGAGAAGCCCCAGCACCCGCGCACGCGGCTCAAGGGCTGCGGCCTCTACCTCTTCGACCCGGTCTTCTTCGACGCCGTGCGGCGCACGCCGCGCACCGCGCTGCGCGACGAGTACGAGATCACCGACGCGATCCAGATCTTCATCGACGACGGCCACCGCGTGAAGGCGGCGCGCGTGATCGAGGACGACCTGAACCTGAGCTACCCGCCCGACCTGCTCGACATCAACCTGCGGCTGCTCGGCGACAGGAGCAGCGTGGCCCCGGGCGTGAAGCTACCGGCGGGGGCGAAGGTCGAGCGCAGCGTGCTCATGGAGGGCGTGACGGTCAGCCATCCCATCGCGATCCGGCAGTGCGTCGTGTTCCCGGGCGTGGCGCTGTCCGGCACGGCCGACATCGAGCGCCGCATCATCACCCTCGACCACACCATCGACTGCCGGTGAGCGCGCACAAGAAGGCCCTGGTCACGGGCGGGGCGGGTTTCATCGGCCACCATCTCGTGGCGGCGCTGCTCGCGCGCGGCCTCGAGGTCACCGTGCTCGACGACCTCTCGGTGGGGCGGCGCGAGAACGTGCCGCCCGGCGCGCGCTTCATCCAGGGCGACGTGCGCGACCCCGAGGCCGTGACCGTGGCGCTCGCGGGCGCCGACTGCGTCTTCCACGAGGCCGCGGTCGTCTCGATCCGCGCCTCGGTCGAGGGCTTCGTGCGCGACGCGGACGTCAACCTGACGGGCACGCTCAACCTGCTGCAGTGCATGGCCGACAGCGGCGTGCGCAAGGCGATCTTCGCCTCGTCGATGGCCGTCTACGCCGACAGCGAGCGCCCCGTGCCCCTGGCCGAGGGCGCGACGCTCGCGCCGATCTCGCCCTACGGCATCGCCAAGCTGGCCGCCGAGCGCTATTGGCTCATGCTCTGCGCGCACCACGGGCTGTCCGGCACCGTGCTGCGCTACTTCAACACCTACGGCCCGGGCCAGACGCCCACCCCCTACGTCGGCGTGATCACGACCTTCATCAACCGGCTGCTGCGCGGCGAGGCGCCCGTGATCTACGGCGACGGCGAGCAGCGGCGCGACTTCGTGCACGTCGACGACATCGTCTCGGCCAACCTGGCCGCACTCGAGGGCGAGGCCGGCGGCCTGACGCTCAACGTCGGCACCGGCCGGGCCACGACGGTCAACGAGATCGCCCGCGCGCTCGTCGCCGAGCTCCATCCCGGGCTCGAGCCCCGCCATGCGCCTGCCCAGGAGGGCGAGATGCGCAACGCCGTGGCCGACGTCTCGGCCATCCGAAAGGCCCTCGGCTGGGCCCCGCAGCGCTCGCAGGTCGACTTCGCCGACGTCGTCTCGTGGTGGCGCACCCGGGCCAAGTAGACTCGGGGCCGACGATGGCCGACAGCAAGCGCGACGACGAGCTGGAGTCGGTGCTCGGCGAGATCACGCGCGTGCTCGAGTCGGGCGAGCGCATCGACACCGCCAGCTACGTCGAGCGCTACCCGGGCCTCGCGCCCGAGCTGAAGCAGTTCTTCAAGACGCGGCGGCTCGAGGCCGGCGACCGCGAGACCGGCCTGTCGGCGGGCTCGGTCATCGACGACTTCCGCATCGTGCGCGAAGTCGGGCGCGGCGGCATGGGCGTGGTCTACGAGGCCGAGCAGCTCTCGCTCGGGCGCCGCGTGGCGCTCAAGGTCCTGCCGCCCGGCCTGCTCGCGGGCCGGTCGACCATCGACCGCTTCCGGCGCGAGGCCTCCGCCGTCGCGCGCCTCTCCCATCCGCGCATCGTGGCCGTGCACGGGCTCAACCAGGCGGGCGCGATCGCGTACCTGGCGATGGAGTTCATCGACGGCCTCGACCTGGCCGAGATCATCGACCGCCTGCGCACGGCGCGCACGCACGGGCGCCGCTTCGTGCTCATCTCGGGGCCGCACGTCAACGAGGACCTCGCGGCCTGGGCCAAGGGCCGCAAGCTCATGGGCACGCTGCCCGGCGACCCGCGCCTGGCCGAGGGCATCGTCATCGACCTGCGCAACTACAGCCAGATGGCGGCCGCCATCGCGGCCGACGCGGCCGACGCCCTGCGCCACGCGCACGCGCACCAGATCATCCACCGCGACATCAAGCCGGGGAACCTGCTGCTGGCCGCCGATGGACGCGTCAAGCTCTCCGACTTCGGCCTGGCCAAGAGCCGCGACGACGGGTCGCTGACCAGGACCGGCGACTTCGTCGGCTCGCCGGCCTACGTCTCGCCCGAGCAGGCCGGCTCGCGCCGCAAGCAGGTCGACGAGCGCAGCGACATCTACAGCCTGGGCCTCACGCTCTACGAGCTGCTCACGCTCCACCAGCCCTTCGCCGGCAAGGACGTGGCGGTGATCCTCAAGAACATCCTGACCAAGGATCCGCCGCGGCCCAGCCAGCTCAACCCGCGCGTCCCGCAGGACCTCGAGACGATCGTCCTGAAGGCGATCGAGCGCGACCCCGTGAACCGCTACCAGAGCGCCGAGGAGCTGGGCGACGACCTGCGCCGCTTCATGAACTTCGAGGCCATCCGCGCGCGGCCGCCGGGCGCGCTCTCGCGCGTCGTGCGCATGGCCCGCCACCACCGGCTGCGGCTCGTCATCGCGGCCATGGGCGCCGTGATCCTGGGGCTGTCGGTCACGCTCCTCGCGGGCGCGCTGGGCGCCGATCGCCGCTCGGTCACGGTCGCGCGCGACCTCTCGCGGCGGCTCGAGAGCGGCGGCGCCAGCCCCGAGGCCATCGGTGTCGTGCAGCTCGTGGCCGAGCTCACGCAGGACGTCTCGCAGGCCGAGCGGCGGCGCGGCATCGACCGGGTCACCGAGGAGGCGCGCGCGCTGCTCGAGCAGGGGCGCTACGAGCGCGTCGACGACCTGCTGGCCCTCGTCGACGCCAAGACCACGCTCGGGAGCTGGAGCGACCTCGAGCGCCAGCTCCTCTCGCAGCGCATCGTGGCCGTCAAGCTCGAGCTCGTCGAGTCGCTCGAGCGCACGCTGCTGCAGCCCGGCTCGCCGGCGCCGTCGCCGGCGCGGCGCCGCGCGCTCCTCAAGCCGCTCGAGCGGCTGCTGCTCGACCCCGATCCGCGCGTCTGCAAGAACGCCGCCGTGGCCCTGTCGCGGCTGGCCGACCCGCTCTCGCTCGGCGCGCTCGTCGACGCGCTCGACCTGCGCACCGAGCGCTCGGGTCGCGAGGCCGTGATCCAGGCGCTCGCCGTGCTGCGCCACCCCGACGCGCGCCCGGCGCTGTTCGAGGCCACGCACGACGCCGACCCCTTCGTGCGCTACGCCGCGATGGAGGCGCTCGAGGCCTACGGCCGCCCGGAGATCTCGGTGCAGCTCGCGCACCTGATGTCCGATCCCGAGAACTGGGTGGCGAGCCAGTACCGTTCGTTGCTCGAGCGGGCGGCGGCTGCGGCGACGCGCCCCCGATGACGGCGGGCCGACTCGCGCTGCTGGCCGCCGCGATGGCCGGCGGCCTGGTGGTGGCGCAGGCGGCCGGCTGCGGAGGCCGCCCGCCCGGGGCCATCGGCGTCGCTCTGCCGCTGGCGGGGCCGCTCTCGGAGTGGGGCCGCGAGGCGCGCGCCGGCCTCGAGCTCGCCTTCGCGCGCGGGTCGCAGCCCGCGCCGCGCGTCGTCTGGGAGGACACCGGCGGCACACCCGACGGCGCGATGGCCGCCCTCGAGCGCCTCGTCGACCAGGGCGCGACGCTCGTCGTGGGTCCCTTCACGACGGACGAGGCCATCGCGGCCGGCACGCTCGCGCGCTCGCTCGGCGTGCCGCTCGTCGTGCCCGCGGCGACCGGGGCCGGCGTCGCCGAGCCGGGCGGCTGGACCGTGCGGCTCAGCTACGAGGACGCCGAGGCCGCCCGGGCCCTGGCGGAGTGGGCGGCGAGCGACGCGCGCCTGCAGCGCCTCGCCGTGGTGATCGACCTCGAGTCGGCCTACTCGCTCGGCCTGGCCGAGGCCTTCCGCCACGCCTACGTGCGCCTGGGTGGCCGGGTCGTGGGCGAGGTCGCCTATCGCGGCGGGCGCGACGACCGCGCGCAGGTCCTGGCCCAGGTGGCGGCCCTCGACGTGCAGGGCGCGCTGCTCGCCGGCTACGCGCCGGACATCGTGGCCATGCTCGAGGCGCCCGTGAGCGACGAGGTGCGCGACCAGCTCTCTCGCCTCGTGCTGCTCGGCGGCGACGGCTGGAACGGCGCCGGCCTGCGCGAGGCCGTCGCCGGCCGCGTCGCCGGCGCCTACCACACGCGGCACTTCGATCCGAGCGCGACCGAGCCGCAGGTCGCGGAATTCATCGCCGACTGGCGCGCCCTCTACGCCTCCGACCCGGGCGACGCCGCGGCGCTCGGTTACGACGCCGGGCTCGCGGCGCGCTCGGTGTTCGACCCCGCGCTCGACGGCGCGGCGCTGCTCGAGCGGCTGCGTGCGCTGCACGACCTGGCCGGGGTGACCGGACCGATCACGATCGGCGCCGCCGGCAGCGCTCTGCGCAAGCCGGTCGTGCTCGTCCGACTCGACGGCGCCGGCGCCCAGGTCGTCGCCCGGCTGGTCCGCTGAAGTCCGAACACCCCCGCGATTTGGGGTCCGCGATCCTTGGAAACCCCACCTGTTGTGGGATACTCGCCGGCTCAACGAGACTGGAGTCCAGGGGTCTTTGCGCTGTCCGTACTGCAAGGCGAACAACGACCGCGTCATCGATTCGCGCTTGTCGGGCGAGGCCGACGCGATCCGCCGCCGCCGGGAATGCCTGGAATGCAAAGGCCGCTTCACGACCTACGAGAAGACCGGCGAGACGGCCCTGCGGGTGGTCAAGAAGGACGGCACCCGGGTGCCCTTCGACCGGGAGAAGATCCTGCGGGGCATGCTGATCGCCTGCCAGAAGCGACCCATCGCCACCGAGCGCCTCGAGAAGGTGGCCGGCGACATCGAGTCGCAGCTGCACGAGATGTTCGACAAGGAGGTGGCGAGCAAGTACATCGGCCACCTCGTCATGGAGGCGCTGCGCGACCTCGACCAGGTCGCCTACGTCCGCTTCGCCTCGGTCTACCGCGAGTTCAAGGACGTCAACCAGTTCCTCGACGAGCTCAAGCCGCTGCTCGGCCGCGGCGCGGCCGACGAGGAACGCGGGCGGGAGGGCCAGGATGCAGCGTCATCCTGAGCGGCCGCGGCTGAACCTCGTCAAGCGCGACGGGCGCCTGGTGGGCTTCTCGGCCCCGCGCCTGATCGGCTCGCTGTGCCGGGCGCTCGAGGCCGTGGGGCGACACGAGCCCGGCCTGGCCGGCGATCTGGCGCGCGTGGTCGAGGCCTCGCTGGTGCGCCGCGGGGCGAGCCGGCCGGTCACCGCCGAGGAGGTCGCGGTGCTCGCCGGCGAGGTGCTCGTGAGCGCCGGTTGCGAGCCGGCCGCCCACGCCTACCACGCGGTCGCCGACCAGCGCCGCCAGGCGCGCTCGTCCGTGCGCATCGTCGGCGCGGGCAGCCCGGTGACGCGCGGCATCCCGCCGGCCTGCGCCCCGCTCGCGACGGCCGATCCCGAGGCCTGGAGCAAGGGCCGCATCGTGGCCCTGCTCGCCGCCGAGTCCGAGCTGTCCGAGGTCGAGTCGGCCGAGATCGCCGCGGGCATCGAGCGCGCGCTGTTCGCCTCGGGCCTGACGAGCGTCAGCCCCGGCCTGCTGCGCGAGTGGATCGACAACGAGCTGCGCCTGCGCGGCCTGCCGCCGCGCGCCGGCCGCTCGGGCTGCATCGGCTTCGCCGGGCACGAGCTGCGTGCGCTGCTCGCGGGCGGGGCCGCGGGAGGCGACGGCGAGGGGCGGACGGGCTCGATGCTGCTCGAGCGCTACGCCTGGGCCGAGGTCTTCCCGGCCGAGCTGCGCCGCGCTCACGACGAGGGACTCATCGCGCTCGAGGGCGCCGCGGCCGCCGGACGCTGCGACGCGCTGACGCTGGGCGCCTGGTCGCTGCCCGCGCTCGGCGCCGGGACGAGCCGCCGCGCGCAGCTCCGCGCCCTGGGGCCGGCGCTGCGCAACCTGCGCCACCTCGCGGTGCGCGAGGTGCTCGTGCTGTGGGACGGGCCCGCGCTCGCGGCCGAGACGGCCGCCGACCTGCTCGCGAGCCTGGCCGAGGCGCCGCGCACGAGCGCGCGCGCCGCGCGGCTCGTGCTGTGCCTGCCGGCCGAGCGGCCGGGACTGGGCGCGCCCTTCCTCGCGGCGCTGCGCCTGCTGCCGCCGGTCGCGCGCGGCGGGGCGCGGTTGCCCGCGGTGCGTCTGCCGGCCGCCGGGCTGAGCGACGAGGTGCTCGAGTCGGCGCTCGACCTCGAGGCCGTCGACGGGCGCGTGCAGCTCGGCACGAGCGACCCCGAGCCCGCGGCGGTCACCGCGTCGGTGGCGGTCAACCTGGCGCGCGCCGCGCTGCGCGCCGGGCCGCGGCGCATCGCGGCCTTCCTCGACGGCGTCGAGCACCTGGCCGGCCTGGCGCTCGCGGCGCTCGCGGCGCAGGAGGCGCTCATGCCGGCCGACGAGGCCGCCGTGCGCGCGGCGACGGGCGCCCGACTGCCGCCGCGGCGGCGACTGGCGCTGTGCGGTCTCGACACCTCGGCCGAGCTGCTGCTGGGCCGCGACGCGCGCGGCCGGGCCGAGCGCGCCGAGCTCGCGGCGGCCCTGGGCGAGACGCTTTCCCGCGCCCTGGCGCGCGGCGACGGCGCGACGCGCCTCGAGCGCGCCGACGCCACCACGCGCGACCGGCTGGGGCGGCTCGACCTGCGGGCGCACCCCGACGCGCGCGACCGGCTGCCCCTCGCCGCGCACCGCGAGGGCTTCCGCCACGACGGCGCCGAGGTCCTGCCGGCCGGCGCCGAGCCCGAGGCCGCCGGACGCGAGGCGGCCCGCGCCGCGCGGCTCGTGGGCCTCGCCGACGCCTCGGTCGTGCCCCGCTCGACGGGCGGTCCGGCCGAGCGGCTGGCCTACCTGCGGGGCTACCTCTCGATCCTCTCACCCGTCCCGGACCTGCATCCATGCGGCTGACGCGCATCGAGATCCACGGCTTCAAGTCCTTCGCGGACCGCACGCAGCTCGAGCTGCCGCCGGGCCTGACCGCGGTGGTGGGGCCGAACGGCTGCGGCAAGTCGAACGTGATCGACGCGATCAAGTGGGCCCTCGGCGAGCAGCGCCCGACGGCGATGCGCGGCGACGAGATGCTCGACGTCATCTTCAAGGGCAACGGCGCGCGGCCGGCGCGCAACTTCGCCGAGGTCAGCCTGGTCTTCGACAACACGGCGCGCACGCTGCCGGTGGACTTCACCGAGGTCGTGATCTCGCGCCGGCTGTTCCGCTCGGGCGAGAGCGACTACCTGATCAACCGCCAGCCGGTGCGCCTCAAGGACGTGCGCGACCTGTTCATGGACACGGGACTCGGCACCGGCGCCTACTCGATCATGGAGCAGGGCCGCATCGACGCCGTGCTCTCGGCCGACGCGCAGGACCGCCGGCGCATCTTCGAGGAGGCCGCCGGCATCTCGCGCTACCGCGCGCGGCGCCGCGAGAGCGAGAGCAAGCTCGAGCGCACCGAGCAGAACCTGCTGCGCCTCGGCGACGTGGTCGAGGAGCTCGAGAAGCAGACCCGCTCGCTCAAGCAGCAGGCGGGCCGGGCGCGCAGCTTCCTGGTGGCGCGCGACCGCATGCGCGAGCTCAAGTCGCGCTTCTACGTCCACCGCTGGGACGAGCTGGGGCGTCAGCTCGAGGCGCTCGCCGCCGAGGGGCAGCAGGCGGCCGCGGGCGAGGCCGCCCAGCGCGCCGAGCTGGCCGCCGCGCGCCAGGAGGCCTCCGCGCTGCAGGAGCGGCTGGGCCAGGCGCGCGCCGCCGTGGACGCGGCCGCCGACGAGTTCCGCCGGCTGACGAGCCAGGCCGAGGCCTTCGACGGGCGCCGGGCGGCGCTGCGCGAGCGCGAGGGCGAGACGCAGGCGCGCGGCGAGCAGTTGCGTGCGCGGCTGGCCGGCCTCGAGCTCGCGGTCGCCGAGCGCGCCGCCGAGGCGCGCCAGCTCGCCGCGCGGCTCGCGGCGCTGACCGACGAGCTGGCCGCGGCCGAGGCGCGTCTCGCCACGCGGGCCGCCGCCGAGGGGCAGGCCGCACGCGCCGCCGACGAGGCGCGCGCCCGGCTCGAGGCGCTGCGCCGCCAGGCGCTGGCGCGCCAGGGCGAGCTGACCGCCGCGCGCAACGAGCGCGCCGACGCCGACTCGCGCCACGCCGTGGCCTCGGCCACGCACGTCGGCGTCCTCGAGCGCGCCAGCGAGCTGCGCGCGCAGCTCGAGGAGCAGAACACCGTGCAGGGCGTGCTCTTCGCCGACGCCGCGAGCGTCGACCAGGCGCGCGGCGCGGCCAGCCGCGCCAGCGACGAGCGCCGCGCCGAGCGCGACGCGGTCCAGGCGCGGCAGCAGGCCCTCGAGGTCGAGCTCGCGCGGCTGCGCGAGTCGCTCGCCGCGGTCTCCTCGCGCCACGCGACGGTCGAGGAGCTGCTCGCGCGGCGCGAGGGCGTCTCGCGCGGCGCGGTGTCGCTGCTGTCCTCGGGGTTGCCCGGCATCGACGGCCTGGTGGCCGACCGGCTGCGCGCCCCGCGCGAGCTCTCCGAGGCGGTCGAGGCGGCGCTCGGCGTGACGGCCGAGGCCGTGCTCGTGGCCACGCGCGCCGACGCGCTGGCGGCGCTCGAGCACCTCGCGGCCCACGGCGGCGGCCGCGTGCAGCTGCTGCCGCGCGACGAGCTGCGGCCGCGCTCGGGCTCGGCCGAGGGGACGCGCCTGCTCGACCGCATCGAGGTCGTCGGCGACCGCGCCGCGATCGAGGCCCTGCTCGGCCACGTGCGGCTGGTGCCCGACCGCGCGGCGCTGGCCGGCTGCAAGCTGGACGGCAGCACCGTGTGGGTCACGCCCGAAGGCGAGCTGCTCGACGAGCGCGGCGTGCTGCGCGGCGGCCGCTTCGGGGGCGAGGGCGGGCTGGTCACGCGGCGCGCCGAGTGCGACGCGCTGGCCGTGCAGGCCGGCGAGCTGCGCTCCGCGCTCGAGGCGGCCACCGTCGCGCGCCAGGAGCTGCAGGGCGAGGCCGGGCTGGTCGACCAGCGGCTGGCCGAGAGCGAGCGCGCGCTGCGGCGACTCGAGTCCGAGCGCGAGCGGCTCGCCGAGCGCGAGAGCCAGGGCGCGGCCCGGCGGCAGGCGCTCGAGCGCGAGCTGCAGCTCGTGCTGCGCGACGCGGCCGCGGCCGAGCGCGAGCTGGCCTCCAGCGCCGCTGCCCGCGACGCCGCCGCCGCCCGGGCGGCGCAGCTCGAGGGGCTCGTCGCGTCCGACCGCAGCCAGGACGAGCGCCAGGACGCCGAGCGCGCCGCGCTCGAGGAGGCGCTGGCCGCGGAGCGCGCCGGCACGGGCGAGGCCCGGCTGCAGCTCTCGACTCTGCGCGAGCGGCAGCAGGCGCTGTCCGCCGAGGAGCGGCAGGTGCTGCGCGCGGCCGACGAGCGTCAGCAGGAGCACGTGCGCGCCCAGGCCGAACTCGAGTCGCTCACGGGGCAGTCGGCCGCGCTGCGCGAGGAGATCGGGCGCGCGGAGGCCGAGCAGGCCCGCTGCGCCGAGGCGCGCGACGCGGCCGCCGGCGTGCTGGCCGGCGCGCGCGAGGGCGCGGCGACGCTCGGCGAGCGGCTGGCGACGGCGCAGACCGCGGTGCAGGCGCGCGAGGTCGCGCTGTCGGCCGCGTCCGAGGAGCTCGGCGCGCACCGGCTGCGCGAGCAGGAACTGACC